>Ga0209410_1001456_pt1 | contig 11476 bp, 11 predicted proteins | sample Mar14436cmmetaG_FD_184135 | JGI IMG/M metagenome (GOLD analysis project Ga0209410, IMG submission 184135) | Marine hydrothermal vent microbial communities from Guaymas Basin, Gulf of California to study Microbial Dark Matter (Phase II) - Marker... ... | reverse complement strand
GTCAGCGTTCTTCTTGAGGTCGATGAGTCTTCCCCTCCTGTAATAGCCGTCAGCCGTGATGAGAACTTTTGCTTCAGCATCGATCATCCTCTCCCTTAAGGATTGGCCGCTGAAGGCTGAGAAGACGACGCTGTGAACTGCTCCTATCCTGGCGCAGGCGAGCATGGCTATCTGAACTTCAGGGATCATTGGGAGGTAAATGCCTACTCGATCTCCCTTCCTAACCCCCAGACTCTTAAGGACATTTGCGAACTTATTGACTTCTCTATAAAGGTCATAGTATGTCAGCGTTCTCGGCTGTTCATCCACCGGCTCAGGCTCCCAGATTATCGCAGCCTTATATCTCCTGGCGGTGTTAATGTGCCTGTCAAGTGCATTATAGGATATGTTAAGTTTTCCGCCGATGAACCACCTATAGAATGGTGGATCCCACCTATATGTTTCAGTCCACTCCTTAAACCATACTATTCCCTCTTTTGCAAGCTTCGCCCACCAAGCCACCGGATCCCTCTTGGCCTCCTCGTATATCGATTCATCGTTAACCCATGCCCTCTTCTTCATCTCCTCTGAAGGCCAGAATACGTTCTTCTTCTGAGGATCCTCAACAACCCATCTAATGGCTTTTCGGTTCATTCCCCCTCACCACGAACTTTTTTTGGATAAAAGACTGCTAGAAATATAAACTTTTTGAAGGTCGAAGGACGGACCAAAAATGATATATGAGTTCATCAAATTCTGGACTGCAGTGATAATTATATGAAGTCGGCAAGTGTCATCTTGTGCTGCTCATCAAATGATATCTTCATGGGCTTGAATGCCTGGGTTAAGGCAGATTTGAGGCTTCTGACGTAATCCTCAATATTAACTTCATTCACGTTTCTTACGAGGCTCAGCGGCTTAACAGTATATCTCCTTCCACCATAATTGAAGGGCTTAACCTTCACGAATGAGACCACGCTTCCAGGCTTAACCTCTACTCCATGATCCAGCAGCTGTCTGGCACATTGATATGGCTGAGACATCGATTCTTCATCCGCAACTTTCACTAAAACGCTCTCATGCAATCTAACTTGATACGCGAGTTCATCTATAGGTATCATCCCAGCCTTAAGTCTCTCTATAGCCCTACGAACAATATCCTGAATCTTCCTCTTTGCCTCGTCAAATTCTGCGTGATTCTTTACTTTTGCGAGCTCAGCAACACATTCCATGAATACCCTCCTTATAAATAGGGGGGAATTCGACTTTATCGCTGCGGCGCCCTTTATCTCCGGCGTTCCATCCTTTCTTATGCCAAAGTAGGTTTTCATGGCCCTTGGAAGCACGCAGATTGAGAAGACCTTATCAACCGCAAGGTCTAAGCGGAGCTTCCTCTTCACTTCCATTATAAGATTCTCTACCTGCTCGCCTCTCGGATCGTCAAGAAAAAGCGAGTCCGTATCGCCGTAGAGCGGTTTCAAGCCGAGGTTCTCGGCGATGCTCCAAGTTCTCTTAAGGGCATATCTTCCATACGCAGTAATCGATTCCGCGAGAGCCGGCTGAGATAATCCCGGAGTCCTCACAGTCACGCCATAACATGAAACCAGTATCAACTTAAGAAGCCTTGAAGCCGCATCTGCCAGTCTCCTCTCCTCCTCATGAACCGAGGGATCCCTTGCGATTTGCTTAAACCAGCGGATACGGAGATCCTTAAGAGCTCCAATTAATATCGAGTATACACCCCGTCTAAGCTTACAGACATAATTGTTTGTTTCAGGAACTACATTCTCCCTACATTCCGGATGTCCACAATTCACAGTTTCATACGATAGATTATAGGCATCTATAATGCTTGGATAGAGGCTCTCAAAATCGACGACTACCGTGTTAAAGTATGTCCCAGCCTTCGGAGGAAACGTTAATGCTCCTGTAATCCTCCTAGGCTTCTCATCCCTCATCAGCTCATGAGCCCTCGGTATCAGAATATTCTTTCTTCTTAAATAGAAGTTGAGGATGGACTTGATCCATACGCTTACACGTCGATCACTCAGAGCTATGGATAATGGGAGATTCGCCACTCTAGACAGAATAAAGCCTAAATATAATCCTTCACGCTCTAAGCCGTCATGCTTTCTGAGCTTATCCGCTGGGATCTCAGGTATCGGCTGAGAGCAGAGTCTAAACCACTCGCTAAGCACCTGAAATTTCTCGGGATCTTTCGTTCTCAGAGATGCAAATCTCTCTCGGAAGGCTACATCCAAATCTGGATTTATCTCTTCTATGGGCTTTAAGGAATCACCTCTTATCTCGTATGGAATCCCGAAGATAATATTGTGGTCGTAGATGTAACTGAGCAAATATGGAATGTGGTCTTCCCATCTGTCCCTGAAGAATCTGCGTATAGACATTAATAGCGAAGGCTCCTCAAATTCAACCTTCAGCATGCTTCTCCTCTCTTTAGTGAAGAGATCAATCTTCTCGACCATACCGACCTCGCAATTAAATCTTCGAATAGCCTTTTCTTCTCGGCTTGAAAGTTCAGGCCTAACGAGAAAATAGGGCTTATACTTCTCATCTTTGATTCTAAAGAAATCCCTGCGATCAGCATCATACAATAGCAGCGTTATGGAACTTCCATCCGTGAAGCCATCTAAAAGATAAATCAAGACCTCCCACTCTTAAAGCATAACGTTCACGCTCATAAAAGACTATTGATCCAAAAAATTAATTATCTTTAAGTGATGCGGTTTTCAGAGTGTAATCCCCGTTAAGCCCTTGATCATCATCAGCACGGAAAAACATAACAAAACTGCAACGAAAATTCTCCTTAATAAATGACTTTTGGTCTTTAAGCCTATTCTGCTTCCCACTTGGCCGCCTATAAAACCACCTGCCATGCCAAATATCTTATAGTAAAGGTTACCTACGCCCTGTAAGTGATAGCTTATTGCGCTTGAGAGGGAAGTAATAAATATCATAAACTCGCTGGTTCCTATAGCTATCTTAATTGGAACATTGAGAATCAGATTCATGACTGGAACTTTTAGGACTCCCCCACCTATACCAATCATGCTTGCAATAAATCCCGCGAGGAAAGAAGATAGATACGCAAAAGATAAACGGGTAAAACCACCTCTAAAAACTTCCATATCTACATTTTCTTCAGGCTTCCTATACATCATGAAAGAGACATAAATTAATGTGAGGGCGAAGAGAACCTCGAGAAACCTACAGCTCAGCCTTGATGCTACAAGCGATCCGATTATTGCGCCTGAGAAAGTGAATAGCTCGAGTGAGACGCCCAGCTTATAGTTCACGCGTCTATTCCGTGCATATATCAGAAAGGAAGATAGGGATATTCCGCAGATAGAAGCCAAACTTGTGCTTACAGCTTCATGCATAGAAAAATCTAAGATTAAGACAAGCATGGGCACTATAATAAAGCCTCCTCCCACACCTATCATTGAACCTATGATTCCCGCCGCTGAAACAAAAACTAAAACTAATATTTCATTGAACATAAAACGCAATAAAAAATTAAAGAATAAAAGTGTTCTGCTCATTTAATGATTATTCAAGGACTCTTTGCTGAGAAGTTAAATCCGTCTTTAAATGATGCTCGTTTGAAGATGAAGACAATTTAGGGGAGATAATGATGTTAAGCCTAATTCTGCTTCCAATAATGGCCATCTTTATAGGAATAATCTCGGCTATGCTCGGTATAGGCGGAGGCGCCTTTATTGTTCCAATGCTCATATTGGTTCCATACTATTCCCTCAGTCCAGCCGTTGCATCTGGAACAAGCCTCGCAGCCATAGTCTTTACTTCGGCATCTTCGACTCTCAGATATATGAGGCAGAGACGAATAGACCATCTACTGGGGTTATTTTTGGCTTTAACAACAGTTCCAGGCGCCTTTTTAGGGTCATATTCTAAGAAGATAATTGATAACCATCTGCTCGGAGTTATATTTTCAGTCTTCCTCATGTTCGTCGCGGTGAGAATGTTCACAGAGAAGAAGGCCGTCAGGAATTGGATAAGGCGGGGGAACCTAAAGGCGATACATAGAAAAATCATAGATAATTACGGTGAAACATTCATTTATTCTGTTGATCCTCGGTTGACGCCGATTTTAGGTTTATCTGCAGGTTTCTTCTCGGGGCTTCTAGGTATAGGCGGCGGGTCAATACTTGTTCCAGCAATGAATCTCATCATAGGCGTTCCAATGCATCTGTCAATTGCGACATCCATGTTCATAATGGTTTTTACCTCAATATCTGGAACATTAACTAATCTCTGGCTTGGGCAGGTAAGGCTTGATTATGCCGTTCTATTGGCTGCTGGCGTGATTTTTGGGGCGCAGATCGGTGCGCATATAGCCGCTATGGTCTCAGCCAGAAATCTGCGGAGAATTTTCGGCGTGATCCTGATATTGACGAGCATAAGGATGCTTCTCAAATTCATCGGTATGATGCCCTAAAGATCATCCTTTTGGCGTTAAATATTCGATCCTCCGCTTTATCCTCTCGAGCTCTTCCTCATATCCCTTAATCTTCTTCTCAATCTCATTTTTCTCCTGCTCAATAGTTCTTCTCTGATTTGAGATAACATTCAATCTCATCTGCAATCTGTCGTATTGATATATATCCCGGCACTTATGGATCTCATCGTAGATCTTATTTTCCTCATTCACTATAGAGGTGTATCTCTCGTCTATTCTCTTCTTCCGCTCTAAAAGATCGTTCAGGGCTTCCTCAATCTTCCTCTGCTGACGCTTAAGTTCTATAATAAGATTTGTGGATGCCATGTTTCATAGAATAAATGAACTGCAATATAAATATCTTTAATCCTGACTTTGACAGTACGGATCGGCCTATATTTTTTGGCAGTCATTGGGATCTCACCGCTCTTTAACCATCATTACCTGAGGATTAACGGTTTTATTCCTATGATCTTCAGCATATAATGAGCCGCCTCATCGTTAATGGAAGCGTTACATTTAATTCTTCATCCTTAGTCGTAGTGGGTCATATAAAGGTGAACCTTCCATAGCGATCAGTCATAATGTTCTTTCTGAAGCCTTATGAAGCGGCTTATTACGGTCTAAAACTATCTGTTCTCCGCGGCGTCATTCTTCTGAGCAGCTTGAATCTTGAATATGTCCAGAGGGGATAGTGGAGTCTCGAGTGCCAATATATAGGTAGACAAGCCGTTCTCTTCGTCTTAACGCGATTCTAACCTTTTATCCATTTGAATCATGCCCTTTTCTCATGGTTCCCGCCTGAGTCCTATGAGCCTATTGTGGAAGCATGTCTCTTCTCCGAGGTGGCAAGCTGGACCCTTTGGTTCAACAAGGTACAGCACGGCGTCGGCGTCACAGTCCACGAGAACATCGATCACTCTCTGAACATTCCCTGAAGTCTCACCTTTCATCATTACGCGTCCATGAGATCTCCTGAAGAAATATGCATACCCAGTCTTCAGCGTCATCTCGATGGCCTCGCGATTAGCATATGCAAGCGTTAAAACTTTCAAGGTCTTATAGTCTTGAACAACCACTGGAATTAATCCTCCAGCCTTCCCGAAATCCAGATCATCCACATTTAAGTTCCTCTTAATCTTCAAGTCTTATTGGCACCCCCCTCTCTGCCAAAAACTTCTTTACAACTGGAATCGGATACTCCCTGAAGTGGAAGATGGAGGCTGCTAGAGCGGCGTCTGCCTTGCCTATGGTGAAGGCCTCAAGGAAATGCTCCGGTTTTCCAGCTCCACCACTCGCTATGACAGGTACATCGACGCGTTCAGATATGGCTCTTGTCAATTCAAGGTCATATCCATCCTTCGTTCCATCTCTGTCCATAGATGTGACTAGGAGTTCTCCAGCTCCTAGCTCCGCCGCCCTAACGGCCCATTTAATGGCGTCTATGCCTGTAGGTTTACCTCCGGCTCCGCCGTAAATGTGAACTTCAAACCAGCATGATCCCTCAGGAGTATCCACGATAACCTTATCTTTTCTACTCTCATATCTCCTTTTAGCGTCTATAGCGACTACTACGCATTGGCTTCCAAATGTTTCAGCAAGCTCGCTTATCAATTCTGGGTTTTCAACAGCAGCCGTATTAATTGAGACTTTATCCGCGCCGTTACATAGGACTAAATGGGCATCCTCGATGCTTCGTATTCCACCGCCAACCGTGAAGGGAATATTGATCTCAGATGCGACTGCCCTAACGACATCCTTAAGGATCTTCCTCTTCTCAGGGGAGGCCGTAATATCCAAGAATACCAGCTCATCAGCTCCTTCATCGCAGTATTGCCTCGCAAGCTCAACTGGATCCCCCGCTCTTCTACGCTGGAGAAAACGTATGCCCTTAACAACTCTGCCATGATCAACATCAAGGCATGGAATGATCCTTTTAGCTAAAACCATCCTCCTTCACCATTCGACTTTAATCCTCCCAGCCGCTCTTAAGGCTTCACTTAAGCTGATCTTCCCTTCATAAAGGGCCCTTCCGACTATAACACCGTAAACGCCAAGATCCTTTAAGGCTAAAATGTCATTGATGCTTCTGATACCTCCAGCGGCCATAATCCTATATCCCAGACTCGTGAGAGTCGATAGAACTTCCAGGTCAGGCCCAAGTAAAGTTCCATCTCTATGAATCGATGTGACCAAGAAGAGTTTAACACCGATCTCCCCAAATTTCTCGGCTGCTTCCACAACTGATATTCCAGATGATCTCCTCCATCCGCCGACCATTACGATTCCCCTCTGATGATCCAAGGCAACCGCGATCCTTTCATTACCGAACTCCCTAAGAAGAGTCTTGATTGCTGATGGATCTGAGAAGGCTAGGGAACCGACGATTATGCGTTTAACTCCGATCGAAAATAATCTTCTGGCAAGACTTATGCTTCTGATTCCACCACCGACCTGCACGGGGACACTTACTGATTTAACTATGTCACATATCACTTCGATGTTGCTTCCTAACCCTAAGGCCGCGTCTAAATCGACTATATGAATTATTCGTGCCCCTTCATGTTCCCATCTCCTCGCTAATGATACGGGCTCTCCGAGGTGATCATAGGATTTCGCTAGTTTAGGGTTTCCTTTAAGCAGTCTGACGACTTTTCCTTTCATGATATCTACGGCTGGTATGATCTCCACAAACATTCACCGTTTCATTATCATCATGAAGTTTCTGAGGATTCTACTCCCGGATTTTCCGGATTTTTCAGGATGAAACTGAGTTCCATAAATATTTCCCTCCGCAACCACAGATGCGAATCGAATTCCATACTCCGTCTCAGCGGCGATCACGCTTTTATCTGCTGGACGGGCATAATAGCTATGGACAAAATAGAAATAATCTCTCTCATCTATGCCATCTAATATTTCATTGTCAGCTATTATACGAAGGTTGTTCCATCCCATATGTGGAGTCTTAACATCTTTTGGGAGTCTAATAATTTTTCCCCTCAGAAGAGCCAATCCCCTTCCATCGCTCTCTTGACTCTCCTCAAAGAGGAGTTGCATGCCGAGGCATATCCCAAGTAGCGGCGTTCCATTGCTTGTCAGTCTGACTATATCTTCCCTCAATAGACCCACATTTTCAGCTCCAGCCTTGAAGTTTCCCACTCCGGGCAGAACTATTCCATCATACTTGCAACCTTTGATACTTGATGTTACTTCAACATCTAATCCTATCCTCTGCAATGAGCGCTTTATGCTGAAGAGATTTCCAATTCCATAATCTAGCACTGCAACCTTCATTTTAGAGAGCTCCCTTTGAGCTTGGAATTCCCCTTCTTCTCGGATCGAGAGAGACTGCCTGCCTAAGCGCGATTGCGAGGGCCTTAAATGCAGCTTCAGCTTTATGGTGATCATTCGATCCATACTGAATCCACAAGTGAATGTTTGCGCGAAAAGCATTCGCCAAGCTTTCTATGAAGTGAATGATATCCTCAGTAGGCATATCTTCAATCTTAAATCCCGCAAGTTTCAGGTCTATCTTAGCATATGGCCTTCTAGATAAGTCTATTGAGGCAAAAGCTAATGAGCAGTCCATGGGCACTATCGCGTATCCGAATCTCCTTATGCCCTCCCCGCTTCCCAAGGCCTTCAGTAGAGCCTCTCCTAAGCATAAGGCCGTATCCTCAATTATGTGATGCTTTAGATCTCCCTTTGCCTGAATAGTTATGTCGATGAGGCTATGCGTCGCCAAGCTTTTCAGCATGTGATTAAAGAATTTTATGTCTGTATTTACATCAGCAATGCCTGTTCCGTCGAGGTTTACCTTCACGTAAACCTCGGTTTCATCCGTCCTTCTGGAGACCTCGCCTATCCTCAACTCACCATCCTCCTTAATTCCTCCAATATTAATGGCAACTCGTTAACCGTGGGCAGGATCATGTCGCATTTATGCTCTAGAAAGGCCCGGAGGGTATCTTCTTCAAGGGCCGTATAGCGATAAACACCTGCAAAGATAAACTTTCCGTTTCTTCTTGAGGCTTCACGAGCCATAAGGACGTCTTCAACGGAGTCTCCTACATAAATTATGCGGGATCCTTCAAGTCCTTCTGACGCTCTCAGAAGCGAGAATGGATGAGGCTTCTTCAGGCATTTTCCGAGTGAACGTTCAGCTTCTTCAACATCATCCAGAAAGATTAGAGCCTCAGAGTTAAATTTCTCAATAAGACCGTTAAGTATGTATTCTGCAGGTTCACGCCTGCTCCCCGAGGCTATCCCCAAATTCTTCCCTCTCAAAAGTGAGATTAGAGAATCTAGGGTTTCAGGCTTAATTATGAGCCTTCCATTATCTATAAGTCCAGATCCACTATTAAATTGTGGTGTAATCCCATAAATTTTCTTAAAGAGGGATGCGCCGCAGAAGAATTCTTCAAAGACGGTTGCAATTATACTCCTTCCAACCTCCTCTTCGCCGTGGAGAAATTCTCTGAGCAGAGCATAGAATTTGTGGAAATCTTGGCTTCGCCCATATGTCCTGAGCAGATTCTCATCGACCGACCTTCTCCCAGAAGAATTTAGAAGCTTAGTAAATTCCCTTAACTTCTTAATCGTCTCTTCGATAAAGGCATCATCTAATATGCATGGCTTTTTGCTCATATATTCCTTAACTGCCATAAGCCTTCTGAATGGAGATCCCTCATTTTTGGCAGTAATGCCTTCATAGATGCGCTTGCGGCTCTCTTTTGGCAGACGGCTCAACATAAACATTAGGATCCCATATACGGTGTCCCAGTCATTGTTGAAGCCTCCTGTCCTTCTGAAGAGATGTATGATCTCATTTGAGATCCAATCTTCAGGCAGATCTCGGCCAGTTATGCACTTAAAAATGTAAGATACAGATTTGGATATCGCCCTATTATACGAGTCTCTCACATCTATTAGAACACCATCACAATCAAAGATAACTCCCTCAACGCATCTGATTACGCCTACTCGATCTCTTCGAACGAAGATTTCTCCGTGTTCAGAGCTGAACCTCAAATATTCCATGCATATCATTTTAAAGTCTCCTTTAAGGCTTCTAGGAAGCGATCCATCATTGGCTGAGGGGCAACTGTTACTCTTAGGCAGTTCCTATAATTTAAGACTTGACCGACATCTCTGACTATTATGCCCCTTTCTAGAAGTTTACTGTAGACTGACTCGGATGGAACATTAACCTGAAATAGGACGAAATTTGTTTTTGAGTCGAAGGCATGAATCCCCTCAATTCTATTTAGCCGTTCAATAAGCCTTTCACGTTCTTCTCGAAGCCTTCTAATAGACTCATTTATGATCTCTAAGTGCTCTAAAATTTTATTCGCCGCCTTAACGGCTATTAAGGAGACGCTGTATGGCATCTGAAATTTTTCATTCATAACCTCCGCTAATTTTCTGTTGGCAATTGCACATCCAATTCTTAATCCTGCCAAGCCAAAAACCTTAGAGAACGTTCTGAAGACAATTAGATTATCGAATTCGTCAACTAAATCTACAATTGAGCCTCCTGAAAAATCTATGTATGCCTCATCAACAGCTACTAGCCCATCGAATCTCTCTGCTAAATATTCAATTTCACTGCGGCTAAACTGATTTGCTGTGGGGTTATTCGGCGAGCATAAGAAGATCATTTTTGTCCTCGATGAAACGGCGCTTAGCATGGCATCTATGTTTAGGGAGAAGTCTTCTTTGAGGGGGATTGGCTTGTAGATTGCACTTTGGATCTCAGTGCATCTCTTATATATCGAGAATGTTGGGGAGATCGCTAATGCCTCGTCTCCATATTTAAGAAACATTCTGCATGCAATATCGATCAGCTGATCACTTCCAGTCCCTATTACTAAGTGATCCGGACTGATATTCAAGTATTCGCTAAAAGATGCTTTGAGTTCTCTAATCTCATCCCTCGGATATATTCTAGGATCAACTTCCTCGACTATCTCCCTAAGCAGATCTCTCAGGAAATCTATTGGAACAAAGAAGTTTTCATTTGAGTTCAATTTTATAATCTTAGATGGATCCACATTTAGTTTCTTGGCTAAGCCCTCTATAGTCTCTCCTACATCGTAGCTGCTCAATCTTTTGGCGTCCTCTAGAACCCTCCTTATGATGACTTTTTCACGTATACTCACTTCTAAATCTCCCCTCAACCGCAAATGAATGATTAATTAAGCCCTCATTTTCGGCTAATATCCTCACCTTATCTCTGACATCCATAAGCCTGCACTTAGAAGATTCAACTATACAGAAGTGCCTAATGAAGTCTAGGACTGAGAGTCCAGAGTAGATGCGGCTGAATCCCCCTGTCGGGAGAACATGGATCGTTCCTAGACAATAGTCGCTTGCAGCTACAGGAGTATAAGCTCCAACTAGTATCAGACCCGCCGATTCAATCTTTTCTGCGACTTCCCATGCATCTTCAGATAGAATCTCGAGGTGTTCAGGAGCGAACTCATTAATCACTCTAATAGCCTCCCTCATCTCCTTGCAGATAATTATTAATCCGTTACTGCGGAGATTCTCTGAGATAACTTGACTATTAGGCAATGAATCGATAAGTTCGTTTAGCATTCTCACTACATTTTCGGCTAATATACTAGAGGTGGTCACAAGAACTGATGATGCATCAGTATGCTCCGCCTGAGAGATCATATCGAGTGCAATAATGTATGGGTCAGCCTTCTCATCCGCTATGATGGCTATCTCGCTGGGTCCGGCTGGAACATCGATGGGCAGGTCCTTGGAGACGAGGATCTTAGCTGTCTGAACATAAATGTTGCCTGGACCGAATATCTTCTCAACAGGGCGTATGGTCTCGGTTCCGTATGCGAGAGCCGCGATTGCCTGAGCACCTCCGAGCTTATAGATCTCATTCACTCCGCAGATGTCGGCGGCAACGAGTATTGAAGGGGCCACTTCACCCATCCTATTTGGCGGTGAGCAAATAGCGATTTCCGAAACTCCAGCTATCTTTGCGGGAGTCAC
>Ga0209410_1001455_pt1 | contig 11481 bp, 11 predicted proteins | sample Mar14436cmmetaG_FD_184135 | JGI IMG/M metagenome (GOLD analysis project Ga0209410, IMG submission 184135) | Marine hydrothermal vent microbial communities from Guaymas Basin, Gulf of California to study Microbial Dark Matter (Phase II) - Marker... ... | reverse complement strand
TAATAGGATTCTATACGAGTGAGAAATTAAATGCCAAGGCACAGCAGAAAGAAGGATGAAAGCAGTGTAGATATAACTGCTTTCTTCGATACATCTAGGAAAGAAATAAAAGAAACAGTACTCGAAGTAGATACAGAGCTAGAAAAAAGGATTCTCGAATTTATTACTTCTAGCAGGATAATAACCCGATCTAAACTCTACGATTGGTCTAAGAAGAAAGGGATACCATCCGCTTTATTATATAAAGCACTACAGTCCCTCTTAAGGAAAAAAATTATAAAGAGGGAATTCAGCAATAAACATCAAGAAATTGTCTTTAAACCCTCTGGAAGCTTGTAACGAATTATATTTGGTATCAAATATAGATGAGACTTGTAGTTAAGCGCTGAATCACAAGCTCGCCCCTATTGTAGACCTTATGGAAAGGTTATTATAGTAATAAATTATTAGAAAAACGAGGATGAATTTGCCGAGTGCTGAACCATGATGTAAAAACACCGCACTGAAAGTTATAATCTTTTCATTAACGAAATTGCCGCGATTATCAAGAAAGCAAGGAACGTGTATAACATATTACCCGTTAATATCCAAACTATTAAAGCGACTATAAAAGCAGGTATCAAAAGGAAAATTGTCTTTATTATAAGGAAGAATACTACAAGGAATAGTAATAAAAAAATAACTATTAATAACGTTCCTATTAAGGTTACCACAGTTTATGAAATATTTTGTTTTCTTAAATTTTTTATGATTATTGCTTTCCAAGCTTAAGTACCGCTTCTTTCGATTTGATATATACCCAAATCGCTCTACACTTTAGTCCTTCGTAGCATTTGTCACTACCGCTATTTTCGTAGCAACACTACTTGTCTCGCTACTCCTTGACGCACTTGGTGGAATTTATGGGCTAATAGACCTTGTCAAACACAAGTCTAATATCTGTAACAGCATATTCTACTTACCTATACATCTCTATCTCAAAGCTGTAGAATGTTCCCTGAACACTTAGTACAACATCAAAATTTGGTAGACCTGCAAACTTTTCAGTAGATTCCACAAAGTTAGCTATACCTTCCATTAACTGAAGAATATCATTTAACATACCTTCTGCACGAAAAATTATCTTATCATCTCCAAAAGAAAAACTCATTTCTGCATCTTTAAATAAAAGCTTTGCTTTTTTCTCAATCATTTTTTTCATGTTATCATTCATACACTATAACACCTATTCTAGAAGCATAAACTGTCAATCTTTATAATCGTTTCGACAAAAACTTACATAAAACCGCTTTTCCGATCCACATCTAGAATCTCCTCTGTTACCAACAGAAAATCATAAAGTCTCTTCTTTTTGATCATTTCCTCATATACCCTCCATATACGTTTAACAGTTACAAGACCGGTGTAAAACCCCTTTTCCTTAAGCGTTCTTTTAACTTCTTCTGGAAACTCGTCAGGATGAATAAAGGGTTTTCTGCTATAAATGTAAAGGATGGCTTCTTCAATATCAGAGTTCCTTGGATAAGGTTTTTTTCTCATTTGAATGTCGTCACCAATTGTAACATATCTTCTTTTAAACTTTGGATACCCAACCCAGGAGTATCTCCAACTTTTCTCACACCCTTGTCTATCGATGCACCTCCCTTAGAGACAATATCTTCCTTAAGCAATAGGTCGGAATCAAGATCATAGATCACTATGTTTTTTAATGCTTGCGCAATATGAACTCCAGCAGTGATACCTATTCTACTCTCCCCCATGCACCCGATCATATTTTTTACGCCTGCTGCTTCAGATATAGCTATAATTTTTAAAGCTCCCCAAATCCCTCTACTCTTCATCAACTTGATATTAATGATATCAACAGCATCAGCTTCGATGACATTTATTGCATCTGCAGGCGTTTTAACACTCTCGTCAGCTACAATTGGTAAGGAACTCTCATCGTGAACTTTCTTTAAACCCCTTATGTCATCCCATTTAACAGGTTGTTCTATAAGCTCCACCTCGAACTCAGCTAACTTATTAATCACATATATTGCCTGTTCCACGCTCCACCCCTGGTTTGCGTCTACCCTTATAACTGGTTCGTAACCAATAGTCTCTCTTATAGCCTTAATTCTTTCAATATCTTTCTCAGGATCTAATCCTAGCTTTATCTTCAGTATTCTGAATCCCTGGTTTATGAATCTTAAGGCTCTCTTAGCTTGTTCCTCAGGCTCCATAATTCCTATAGTGATATCAGTTTCAATGTGCTCCCTATAGCCTCCTAGTAGCTTAAAGATAGGCTTAGATACCATTTTCCCAAATAAATCAAAAAATGCCATATCTAGGGCTGCTTTAGCCGAAGGACTCCCTGGGTATTTCATTAAAACATCATATAGTTTCTCTATCTCATCCACTTCCAAATCTCTTACTTTCCGATAAAAGTTTCCTAGAGATTCCTTTACTGCTTCAATAGTTTCACCTAACACGCTATAGGAAGGAGACGCCTCTCCCCACCCTTCAATACCTTCTTTTGAAACCAGCCTTATCACAATGTTTGTGCTTTTGATAGATGTTCCTAAAGAGATAGTAAAGGGTTCATATAGAGGTATTTCGAGAAAAAACATATCCATTCTTTTAATCATGCTAACCTCCTGTATAGATAGATTGCATTAATAATGAATTTTATGTGATTTAACTTTATCTTAACGTAGTCTAAAACACTAGCTAGAACTGAAAACGTACCGTTATTTTCTCTAGGCTAACCTTCGTAAGACTGCCTAATATTCTTCTTATGAGATTTTTAGCAGGTTCTCATATATCCATAACTTCACCATATAACCATGGGTCAAAATCTTCGAAATTCCTCCTGTGTATATTTTACAGTAACACTCATGAATCATATCTCATTCCAAATATCATACGCATATAGTGCAAGATAATCCTTGAATTTTTTCAGCAACCCTCCTCATATATTCTTCAGTATATGCTCGTGCAATAGAGCTATGAAAACGTAGTCCTGGCATTCCTCTAACAGACTGAGATGGACAAGCAGAAAAACTTTACACATCGCCCATTAGCATCCACACACCTAGCGTCAGGATACTTGTGTTCAAACTAGTATGGTGGGCTTTCACACGTTATCTGAATAAGAACTTTTAAACCATTTTCCTCGGCTAAGTCCAATAATTGGTCATAGCAGTCCCAAGTCCATTTACCCTTCACCGGATTAACCTTACTCCAATACAACCACATTCTTATTAAGGTCAGTTATGTTGTTTAATCAGCTTTAGATCACGTCCCAATCTCCTCTCTTAGTATTAGATGGCCTATAGCATCGAGTTCAAAACAAACATGTTTATCATCTTCATGTATACACCGTTCTCTCCGTTAAAGTTTTTATTGTACCTTTCAAAATAGAATCTCATAGTTTGGCGCAAGACTTACAGCTAGATATAATCCCAATATATTTCTGGAAGATCAGAAGTTTACCAAGCAGTATTAGATAATTTATATTCTGCTAGTTCACTCTTGCATAAAATACAATGCTTCTTAGTGCTTCTGATAAAAATGAACCATCGCTGGCTAGTTTAATTGAATACACTGGTAAAAGAAGAATATTGTCTGGTACATGCATGTATACCAGACATTTTGTCAGTTCACCTCCTTTACATCATTGATCAGAGAAATAAGCTCGTCATCCATTATATTTACTTGAAAGTCCTCATTTTATTATTTTTGTAAATCATATAGTTTCAATCTGGAAAATCAGGTAGTTATTATGGATAAAGGGATAGCCTTTAGAGAAGAATATCTCCATATAGGATTTACTCCTCCATCAATATTGGATAATTGGACAAGAAGAGTAAGAGTTTTCATGAAAATGTACAGAGAAACAGGTCTTAGCAATGTATACTCTATAATATTTCCTAAGAGTTGCTCTCTTGAAGAATTGTTACTAGCACATTCGAAAAGCTATTTAGACTATGTTAAGAAAATGGGTGAAAAGGGGGAAGGATTTCTGGATTATGGTGATACTCCTGCGTATAAAAATGTATTCGAAAAAGCGAGAATTGCTTGTGGAGGAACATTAACGCTAGCGAGAATGATCGAAGGAAACAAGCTCAAAATAGGATTTAATCCCCAAGGAGGCTTTCATCATGCCAAGAGAAATGTTGCGTCTGGTTTTTGTGTTTTTAATGATATAGCTATAGCTGCGAAATTCTTGAGAGGTAAAGGCTTTCAAAGGATAGCCATAATTGATATTGATGGTCATCACGGTGACGGTACTCAAAAGATTTTATATAGTGAAGACATCTTGAAAATATCTTTCCATATGTATGAACCCCCATGGTTTTACCCTGGAACTGGTGATATCTATGAGCTCGGTGAGGGAGCAGGATTAGGATACTCTGTTAATATTCCTCTCCCGGAAGGTGCTGGAGATGATTTATTTATTTATGCGATTGAGAAGGTAGTTTTACCAGTGCTTAATTTCTATAGGCCAGAGATAGTTATAGGGCAAATGGGAGTTGATGCTCATCTAGGAGATCCATTAGTGGGTCTACGACTGACATCTTCAAGTTATAGAAGATTTGCAGAAGTTATTCGTGAAGTAATCCTAAAGTATACGAATGAGAAATTTTTGGGTACAGCTGGAGGAGGATATTCTCCAGAAGTGACGGCGCGAATGTGGATATTAATGCTTGCAAAAATAGCGGAATATGACATAGAACTAGAAAGGATCGCTGATAAAAAAGAGAATACTGTAAGTGATCCTTACAAGAGAGAAAAATTTGAGAGAAAAATTAAGCTTCTTCAGAAAAAACTCGGTGAAATTCATGGTATAAATTTTTCTTGACATAAAATAGTTATAAACAAGGGATTAATTTATGATCATAAAGGTTGGAACATGCGGATGGTCTGCTAAAGGTGGTAGAAAAAACTATTACAAACACTTTAGTGTAGTCGAGCTACAGGATGTATTTTATAGATTACCTAAAGAAGATACCGCTAGAAAATGGCGTGTAGAAGCTCCCGAAAGTTTTGAATTTACTTTAAAAGCTTGGCAAGCAGTCACGCACCCACCTTCATCCCCGACATGGCGTAGGAATAATCTGAAGGTATCTAAAGAGGAATATGATAAGTATGGATTTTTTAGACCGACTGAAAAAGTGTTCAATGCCTGGAATCTCTTCAAAAAAATCGCCGAGATACTCAAAGCAAAGATAATAGTATTTCAGACACCACCTTCATTCAAATGTACGGAAGAAAACATCTCTAACATGAAAAGCTTTTTCAATTCCATAGAAAGGAAAGATTTTATCCTATGCTGGGAACCTCGAGGTGACTGGAAGAATCACCCTAAGAAACTCAAAAAAATACTAGTAGAACTCGAGTTAGTCCATGTCGTTGACATATTAAGGTATCCTCCACTTGTTTTTACTCCAACCCTTTATTTTCGGCTTCATGGGCTGGATAAAGGAGAAGTAAACTATAGGTATAAGTACAAGGATAGTGACTTGGAAAAATTAAGAAATTTAGTATATTCTTTATCTTCTAATGTCAAGCAAACCTATATCATGTTTAACAATATATATATGTTCCAAGATGCTCTAAGATTTAAAGAATTTTTAGGCGAGTGCAAATGAACCTGTCTGAGCTCAAAGAAAGCATAGATAAAAAAGACATGTATTCGCTTATAGTCAACTTTGCTAAGGAATTTGAAGAATCATTCATTAACTTCGATAAAATTTCTCTACCAGAAGAAATTGAAATAAAAGGAAAGATAAGAAGACTATCCCCAGTACAAAATATTGTAATCGTTGGAATGGGAGGGTCCGCTATAGGCGGAGACATAGTTTTATCTTACCTATATAAGAAGATTAGAAAGCCAGTCTTTCTAGTTAGGAACCTTGTCCTTCCAGGCTTTGTAGACGAGAATACATTATTGGTTGGAGTAAGCTACTCTGGAAATACGGATGAAACATTGCTAGCCTTTATAGAAGGGATAAAACGCGGCGTCTATCCAGTAATAATAACGTCTGACGGTCTTCTTCAAAAGGTGGCAAATAAGATAAGAGTACCAGTTTTCGATCTTCCAGAAGGCCGCCCACCGCGAACGTCTACAGCCTATATGCTTAGTGCACTATTACATATACTAGAGAAAAGTGATACCGTTACTCTTGATAGACATGAGATATTATCTTCTATATCCTCCCTCTCGAAGGTTCTAGAAGAATACGCATCTCTTTCGGATGAAACATTACCAGTACAAGTGGCTAGAAAAATTAAAGGAACAGTTCCCTTGATATACGCCTATAAGCCTTATACGCCTATAGGCTATAGATTTAAAACGCAATTGAATGAAAATGCAAAATATCATGCGTTCTTTGGGGAGTTACCAGAAGTGGATCATAATGAGATAATGGGTTGGGAGGGGAAACTCTATGGAAAATATCTTCCAGTATTTCTGCTAGGAAAATATGGAGAGAGAGATGTGAAAATGATAATAGATTATTGGGAGAATCTTCTAAAAGGAGAAAATATAGAATATATTAAAATTGAGGGGGCAGGTGAAAACTTGCTATCAGATATGCTTTATCTATTAGTAACTTGTGACATGATATCTTATGTGTTAGCCTTGTTAGAAAGTAGAGATCCAACGCCTGTAGGCATAATAACTAAGCTTAAAGAATACCTCCTAAATAATACATCACTGAGACAAAGAGTACTAAGCGAAATTAATACGTTATAATTTTCCTCTTATAATTCCTTCCAATATTTCTTTTAAGGATAACTTTCTCTCCTCCCACTTCTCTAGATTTTTCAAAGTGTATTTTCCTTCTCTTATTTCTCTTTCTCCTACAATTATTGCATATCTTATTTTCATCTTATCCGCATATTCGAGGGCAGAGGAAATTCTTCTTCCAGTTACATCCAATACTGTTGGGATACCTTCATCCCGCAAGGTTTCAGCAACTTTAATTGCTTCTACTTTACATTTGTCTCCTAAAGGTATTACGATTACTTCGCTTATCCGATATTCGTTCAAATCAGTGTTGCCAGTGTTTCGCAAAGCTTCTATTAATCTTTCAACACCAATAGCCATTCCAGTAGCTGGCATATCTCGTCCGCCTATCAATCCAATTAAATTATCATAGCGTCCTCCTCCAGCAACACTCCCTATATCCAATGACCGTTCAGCTTTAACTTCGAATACGAAACCGGTATAATATGCAAGTCCTCTGACTATACTGAAATCTATATCTATAGTATCCTCAGAGAAACCGTATCCGTCGTACAACTCCTCGATGATCATTCGAAGATTCCTAGACCCACTAACACCCTCAGGCCAATCTTTTACACATTTCTCGATTTTCTCTAACTTTTCCTCATTACTCCCCTTTGATCCAAGAATTTCAATTAATTTACTGCCGTGTTCAGAGGACACGCCTACTTTAGATAATTCCTTTATAACGAAATCCCTTCCCCTTTTCTCTAATTTATCTAGTATGCGCAGACCTGTCTCGATATTTGCTTCACTGATACCAAACTCTCTTAGAAGTGTCTCAACTATTCTTCTGTCATTAACTTTAACCTTTATATCCTCTAATCCACAGTTTTTGAGGCTTCTACACGTTACAGCTATTACTTCTGCATCAGCGCTTGGAGACTTAACTCCTATCAACTCTATACCAGCATGATAGAATTCTCTTAATCTACCTCGCTGTGGTTCTTCATATCTCCATACTGGTTGGATATAATAGAATCTTATTGGTTTGGGCATCACAGGATTAGAAGCGACTACCCGTGCAATAGATGTAGTTAGTTCGAACCTTAATCCAAGCTTCCTTCCCGCCTTATCTTTGAACCAATATATTTGCTCTTTTACCTCTTCTCCAGCCTTAGCTTCGAGCAGTTCCAAATGTTCAAATGCTGGCGTTTGTACCTCGCCATACCCGTAACTTTCAAATACCTCCCTGATCCTTTCAAATATCCGCCTCCTAACACACATCTCAGCAGGTAGATAATCTCTTGTTCCACGTGGTCTCCTTAGATTCATTATGACCTCCTTATACAGATAGCTACAACCAAAATCATTCATAATTAAATTAGCTAGGGTTTATTTGTTTTGGCATCATTAATCTAAAGAAAACATAACGGTTCAATCACTAGATTTTCAGTTCACCCACGTATATGTTGTCCTTATTGCGTAGTATCCTAACGCTTACTTTCTTGCCCACAGGAATATCACCACCCACTCCAACTATCGTTAGGGCCCTGTTCTTGGCGACAGCAAGCCATTGATTTCTAAGCCAGCCCGGGCCTATAACAGTAGCTTTGATCACTTGAAATCTTTTGAATATCACAGGTATACTCTTCACCTTTACGATATCGAAATCTCCTGGGCTTAACACTAATTTCACACTGAATTCGTTCTCCCACTCTCTTAACTTCTTGTAGAAAGCATACCAGCTTAGCTCCTTTACACCTTTAGGCTTCCTCCCATACTTATGCGCCTCATACTTCTGTATACCTAATGGCGGCCACCTTTTTCCAGCACCTATATCCAGTGCGAATTTTATAATCCTAGGAATCTCGTCATCGTTTATCCCAGGCACCCATACCGGAGTAATTATTAGATCCATTTTCAGATTTTGAGCAACATAACGTGCAAGTTCTTTTATCTTCTCAATATCATACCAAGAAGTCCCAGCAAGATACTTCGCTAATGTTGGTTCTAGAGCATCGATCGAGAGATTAAGTCTGGACAAGCCAGCATCGTCCAACCTATCCAATACTTTTTGAGTCAATAAGACACCATGCGTTTCCAAAGAGATCATTTTTATCTTCTGAATGCTCTTTAGTTTCTCTACTAGATCAATTAGCCAAGGGTACGCTAACGGGTCTCCTACAGCATCTAGATGTGCTTGCATATCGCTATACTCCTTATATTCTACAACTTGTTTAACCCATTCGATCAAATAGTCTGGAGCTATCATATATTCGGTCATTCTGTTTTTAGACTTAGGTCCTGCGTCCACAGAGCAAAAAATGCACGAAAGTGCACAGAGAGATGTAGCCCGTATTTGGAGAAGATTCGTTCCCCTATCGATTATTCCAAAGGCAATATGCCCAATCAATGGAACCTCGTCATCAATTCTCACAAAGTATCTATTATTGGAAGATTTCCAAATCCTCATTCTCATCCTCTTTTTTATGATGAACCAGTTCTTCTAAGAAATCTTTAAGATGCCTATAAAATCCTCTAAATCCTTTATACTCTAGTTCTTCAAGCTCATAGGTTTTTTTCGCTTTAATACTTTCTACGGTTTTTTCATCAAAGATACGCGATATATCTCTCTTATATGATATCTTTCTATAAGCAACTATAGCTATTAGAAGCCCACTAACGAGAATCACAAATAGAATTATTGTTTCTATTAGTGATAAGGCATACCACGGAAGATCCATGAAAACGTCCATAAAATACCTTTTTTCAATAATTCCATTCTTTGATATTGGAACAATTATATCCGATAATGTTTTTCCCTTGTAAGATAGAATTATTCTCAAGCTAGAACCCTTGGGTAGAGGAATCTTTGTAAGGATTATATCTCCACCCTTGAGAGAAGTTCCGTTAAATTCCTTCATTTTCACGTTATTGAGGATCAAGACTGCATTCAACTGCACATTCTCTAGAGGAAAGTTAAACCACCCCACAACCTCTAGATGTAAGTCGTATACCGGAACTCTGATCTTGATTTTCGTGCGATTTTCGTCCCTTCCAACTCTTAAGGTTTCACTACAGACTTGAATATCTTTCCATTCTATAAGAATTCTATATTCACCTTCAGTAACATGTACTAGTTTACACTCACCTTCAGTATTAGTCCATAAATGACGGAAAAAACCATCAGGTGAAGAAACCTTAACTGATGCATTTGTCAGACCTACATCGTTCATATCAGTAACTTGAAAGGTTATATCAAATAGAGGAATAAATATCTCTACAACTTTCGTATTATTGTATACCTCAATACGCTTGCTGCTAAGAATTTTATTCCCCCATCTTACCCTGACATAGTACTCACTTCCGATCGGGAACTGGTATAATTCGACTCCAATTTCGGGCCTTTCATCTTTTGAAGTAAGACTTTCAATTAACACGCCGTCTTTCTTGTAAAAAATAGATACTTCTATATCCTTAGGTAGTGTACTCGAAAACTCTGGTTTTACTATAAGGGTGAATGTCTTTAGAGGAACATTAACTACGTGAAGCCCCTTGTTAGTTACATCTACACTAAGCGATATTCCGATGATCCTCTTCCAAAAGAAATGTACATAATATACTCCCCCTACGACGTTTTCCAACTCAACAATACCTAGATTATTTGTTTGAACATCTAGCGTTTTAAAGGGGGTTTTTATACTCAAGTTATACTTTTGTAACAGGTTTCCATCTAAATCTATAAATTTTAGCTTAACATAGGAAATGATATTAGTATATACAAATATTTTTTTATTTTTCGGGCCTATAACGAAATCCTGAGTTAATATTTTATTATTCTCCTTAAATATGTTTACGGTATACTTTCCGTATGGAATACCAAACAACTCAATAGAATTACTTGACGAAAGAAAACCTTCCTTTAGAACATACTGTTTACCATTGTGAGAAAACAGAATCTGCGCCTTTATATCGTTCATTATTAGAGGTTCTCCCGAAACTTTGAAGAAACTAAAGACAACCTTATGAGCGACAGGAACATGGATAATTATCTTTGATGTGCATCCTATAGAGAAGGGCTTGGTGAGATTACAATCCGTAGAACTAAATTTATAGTCTATTTTCTCGCTTTTTAGGTTAAGAGTGTAAGTTATTAATGACAAGGTATAGTTACTGAAGGGAAGATAAAGATACTCATCTTTCTTAAATGGGAAGTACACGTTATAGGCGGATAATAATAACTTTCCAGTATAAGATTTAAGAGTAACATCCTCATCATCGACAACACTTACATATAACTTAGTTATATTAGCACGCACATCGTAGCTAAGGCTAGTGATATTTTCCTCTACAGTTAGAGATCCTTCATAGACAGGTACTTTATTTCCTCCTGACAGCTTATAGTATACTTTTAAGGTATAACTACCGACAGTTACATTGCGCAATATACACCGGGTTCCTGAGCATTCCCTTATCTTTGTATCATTCTCAAAAAGACAAACGGTTATGGGAAGATTACTAGGTAATGTTAGACCATTGCATGTAAGAACTTTTACGGTGATATTAGCGTACATATTCTGAAACAATACATTTGATGGATGCATTTTGATAGAGACCGTAGATACACCTATAGGGGATAAAATTATCGACAATAAACTAATAAAGATGCCCAAAACTAATATAAACTGATGATTTGAGTTGGATAGTAATATAATTTCATTTATCGACATTTGTGGTATTTATAGAAATTGTCCTATATAAAT
>Ga0209410_1001453_pt1 | contig 11488 bp, 13 predicted proteins | sample Mar14436cmmetaG_FD_184135 | JGI IMG/M metagenome (GOLD analysis project Ga0209410, IMG submission 184135) | Marine hydrothermal vent microbial communities from Guaymas Basin, Gulf of California to study Microbial Dark Matter (Phase II) - Marker... ... | reverse complement strand
CAAGCTGACAGCAGAAAAGAGATGTCCTAAATGCAAACATAAAATACCCATTGTCGGAGAGGTAAATAAGAGGATTATTGGATAAACCGTCAAAAATCATCAAGCAATATACGAACAGATTAAAACATAAACATACAATTAATTTAAGTATTCAAGATAGCGTAGTTTACATCCAAGAGCTTATTTCCAACTTAGACGCGGCTCTATGCGAAGTGAATGGAATTGGCGATAATAGAGGCTAAGGATCTAACATACACCTATCCTACAGGTGATAGGCCAGCCTTCAAAGATGTGAATCTAAAAATAGATGAGGGAGAATTCATAATAATAACTGGTCCAAGCGGATGTGGAAAGACGACTCTCTGCAGATGCTTTAACGGTTTAATTCCCCACTTCTATGGTGGAAGACTCGAAGGTGAGATAAAAGTCTGCGGATTAAACGTTAAGGAGAATCCAATTCACAAGATCGCTCGGCACGTGGGCATGGTCTTCCAGAATCCTGAAAATCAACTCTTCGCTTTATCCGTCGAAAAGGACGTCGCCTTTGGACTTGAAAATTTAGGGGTTCCAAGAGAAGAGATCCGAAGAAGGGTTGACTGGGCCCTCAAGATAACTGGAGTGTATGATCTGAGGCATAGGGCCCCACATGAGCTATCCGGAGGGCAGCAGCAAAGAGTTGCAATAGCCTCTGTATTAGCGATGAATCCGAAGGTCATAGTGTTAGATGAACCGACGAGCTTCATAGATCCGCTGGGAGCGGAGCAGATATTCCAGGTGATCAATAGCCTCAATAGTGATCTGGGCATAACGACGATCCTCGTTGAACATAGATTAGATCTAATCTCAAAATATGCGGATAGAATGATCGTGATGAATGAGGGTAAGATAATATTAGATGGTGATCCACGGGAGGTTCTCACATCGGATGAGGCCCGCTTAATCGGAGTTGGAATTCCAAAGGCTACTCTACTCTATAAAGCCTTAAAGGCTAAGGGCATAAGCCTCGACGGCCCACCATTAAGTTCGGATGAAGCCTGCAAGCTAATAGCGGAAGCGATGAGCAAATGATAGTTATGGAAAACGTATATTTCACCTATCCGAATGGCGTTGAGGCTCTAAGAGGGATAGACCTGAAGATTGAGGATGGAGAATTCATAGCCATTATGGGACAGAACGGAGCTGGAAAGACAACCCTAGTTAAGCATATGAATGGCCTCCTCAAACCGACCAGAGGAAGAGTTCTAGTAGACGACGTAGAAACCACAAAGGTGAGCGTGGCTAAACTTGCAAGAAAAGTTGGACTTGTATTTCAGAATCCAGATCACCAGCTCTTCAGCGAGACTGTAGAAGACGAGATTAGATTCGCACTGAAAAATTTCGGATTCGACGAGGAGACTATTAAGAAGAGGGTTGATTGGGCCCTAAACCTGCTTGATCTAGAGCGATATAGGAATGTCTCTCCATTCATGTTAAGTGGGGGTGAAAGGAAGAGAGTCGCATTAGCGTCGGTTCTAGCATGGGATCCGAGCATAATAATACTCGATGAGCCTACTATCGGCCAAGATTACAGGCAGAAGGAGAGGCTTAGGCAATTTATAATGCAGCTAAATCAGCAGGGAAAAACGATAATCATAGTCACGCATGACGTTGAATTCGTCGCTGAATGCAGCCCTAAGATACTGCTGATGAGGGAAGGCAAAATCATAGCTGAGGGGGAGGCAAGGGAGATCCTAACCGACGAGCCCCTCCTATATCAAGCTTCAATCTCCATGCCCGAGATCGCCAAGATATTCAAGAAGCTAAGCGCATTAGGGCTTCCAAGCAAAGTAATAGATCTCTACGAAGCCGCAAACATCCTATATGAACGATTAAGTGATATAAGATGAGCATCTTTGACGGCTTCAAATTTAGAAGTGAATCGTCACCCATCCATGAGATGGATCCTAGAGCAAAATTCATCTATGTATGCATACTCTTCTCCTCAGCCATCATATTCAATAATATCATCCCGCTCCTGATTCTATTTTTAATCCAAATGCCCATAGTCCTCTTGGCTAAAGTTCAGAGGGAATGGCTACGCTCAATGAAGGCCTCAGCGTTCTTCGCAACTCTAATCTTCGCAATGAATTTCCTCTCATTATACTTCTATGCAGGACATGAAACCATATGCTCAATCACTGAACGCTCCGCTGCCATGACTATGCGATTCCTAGTCTTAATCCAAACCTTCTCCATCTTTTTCCTCACAACATCCCCGGATATGCTCGGATTAGCCTTGGAGCAGAGCGGAATTCCCTATGAGATATGCTTTGCATTCACAACAGCTGTCCGTTTCGTCCCAGTATTGGCAGAGGAAGCCCAGACTATTATAGATGCGCAGAGGGCTAGAGGCTTAGAGCTCGAGAGAGGCAACATAATCAGGAGAATACGAAATTACATACCGATCCTCATTCCGCTCATAGTTAATGCGATCCGCAGAAGCATGGAGCTCGCGGAGACCATGGAATCCAGAGCTTGGGGGGCAGTAAAGAACCGCACGAACCTATATGCATTGAGGATCAAGGGAAGGGACATCCTCTTAATAGCCTCATCATTCGTCATCCTCATCATTCTCAGTATATACCTCGATCTACATTCAGGTCCCATCAATAACTCAGATGATGCACTGTTAAATAGGAGACTCCGATTGGTCGCAAGGATCATAAAAATAAAGAGGGGAATATTGACGTTTAGACTTAGGGGATGCAAACGGCCGTTTGAGTATGCCGAACACCCTCGACTTGATGGATACTCTTAATGAGATCCTTTAATTCCTGCAGTTCATTTAATTCAGCAAATGCTATGATGTCATACTGTCCGGTCACTATATGCACTGTCTTCACGCCCTCTATATTAGAGATCTTATCTGCTATGTGCCAAGGCTCGCCCTCTTCAACCTGAATTAGGACATACACATTTATGGTCATGGCATATCGCTCTTCTAAAGGCTGGATCGCCACATGGAATGGGCTCTCCACTCAAGATTAGGCTGAAAAGCCTTTTAAATAATTTGATCGAAGTATCAATTGGACATTATGGAATTAATGTAGGACTGTTTTTCTGGAGAGAAGAGAATGGAAGAGGAAGAGATTAAGAAGATCGCTGAGATAAGAGAGATTCTCGAAGGGAAGATTAAAGATCTCGAGGCTGAACTTGAATGGCTCCGTACGCTCCTAAACTTCATTAATGGCATACTCGTCGAGAAGAGCTTCAAAAGAGCTGGGGAGATGATGAGGCCGGCGGATCAAGCTGAGGCTCTAACGGCTGAAGCTAAGCCGCTTAGGACAATCCCACTTAAAACCACGTATGGCGAGATACTGGCAAATATGATTGTCGAGGAGGATCAAATTAGAATTGTGCCTGCGCCCGATAAGAGATTCGACGTGAATACTCCTCCCTTCATGCAGTTCCTAATAGGGAAGATATTAGAGAAGATGAGGGAGAAGGATGAGGATCTTGCGAGGCAGGGGAAACTCATGCCGGATAGGATATTCTCATATGAGGTCGAGAAGGACGGAAATATCTTGCGAGAGATAAGAATTAAGAATTTCGATTTACGGAGGGAAAGGGAGATCAGATCTGCGGCGCGCTGGACATTCGAGAAGATGTATGAGAAGATGCTGAGAGCATCATAAAGGGATCCAGTGATGCCGGCATCCCAAAAAGTATCGATTGATGAAAATTATGAAATAGGAAGTGGAAGTTCAACTGTTCTGCTGGTTTCGGCGGATTTGATTGCGGCTATAGAGATCTCGAGGCTCTTTACACCTTCAGATATCGGAGTTTCAGTAGGAAGATCCATGGATATAGCGTCCAAGAACTTCTTATCCTCCTCGTAAATTGGATCCACGGATGATGTGATCTCTAATTTCTCCTTATCCTTAAATACGCAGACCCTATCAGCACCGTCTATGTTGAGCTGGAGGTTCCTAGCGAATAATCTAAGTCCCACAAATCCGCCGTTAGGCTTAGCGCCTGAAGTTCCAGTCACAAATCCAACGGCTCCACTCCTAAATTTAAGCGTAACAACGGAGACGTCCTCTATTGTGAAGTTGGGCTTATCAGCATTCAGAATTGTAGCAAACTCAGCATAAACTCTCTTGACTTCCCCGGCAAGGAACCTGCAGAGATCGAATATGTGGGTTGTCTGCTCGAGAACTTGCCCTCCACTAAGTTCTCTCCTCCTCCACCAATGATCCGGGCCGCCGGCTATTCCTCCCCACCAAAAGCCAGCAACCAAACCTATTGGCCCCGCCTCCCGGGCCAATAAATCCTTTCCTCTTCTGATCGGATGGCTTTGCCTCCAATGATATCCAACCATAGTCTTAATTTTATACTTTTCAGCTGCTCGCTCCATTTCCCTAGCCGCCTCTAATGTAAGAGCTATCGGCTTCTCAATGAAGCAATGAACTCCCCTCTCAGCTGCATATTCAACCTCATCGCTATGCGCGAATGGCGGAATAGCTATCCAGACCGCGTCAAGATCCTCCTTATCAATCATATCATGAAAATCAGAGTAGACGCGTGCATGATAGACTCTGCCAGTCTCCCTTGCCTTTTCAACAGCAACATCACAGATCGCTGATATCTTAACGTTCGGCATCTTCGAGATTCTCTTCATGTGGTTTCTCGCCATTCCACCGGCGCCGATAAAACCAACCTTTAAGACCATACAATCCACCAGCTCCTAGTTTGATAAATTTACAATAATACAGCCTTAATATTCTTGCGGTTGATCCGGCAAGCGTAAGAGCGCCTTATATGAAAGATGATGATACTAGATGATTAATGCTGCTACCAAGCCTAACACGGCCGCTACATCCTCTCCGATCCTAAAAAATTCATCTCTTAATCCAGCCTCGTATACTATCCTGAGAGGATCAAGATAGGCCAGAAACATTCTTCCCCCATCGGATCTAAGTCTCCAGTACCTCCGCTCATCATCCGCGGCTCTCATCTCCCTCTCCCTCAAGGCCTCAATTAATCTCTTCTCATCGGTTAAGGCTTCAAGGGCGTTCTTTGTGGACCACGCGTAAAAGTCTAGAGTTGTATAATCGGCTATTCGCATGTGAAGTTTCCAAGCTTTCTCATCAAGATTCATGGATGTCTTAACAGTTCTAATCACGGCTGGCTTAAACTCGTCGAGTTCCCCGATGAGCATTACTGGACTTATATATGCAGATGCCAAACAAAGAGTCTCAGCAGCCTCTAAAGATATAACCTTAGAGAATAATCTGACGGCCTCCTCGATCGCCTGAACTGGATATGTAAGTTCAACCAGAACTTTCCTTTTTGGCATGAGATTCGCCGATGACGGCGTGACGCCTAGGCTCCTATACTTAAATTTTGAAAGAAGCCACTTAAGCCTATCCTCCCTTCCTCCACGATAATAGATGACGCCTCTCAAGTTTTTCACGACAGCCGCATACCTATAAAAGGATATTCCGTCACTCAAACATTTATCCCCCAGCCAATTCAAAGTCTCCTCTGAAATCTATTGTATATAGCCTTAATTCTCTTCGCTGGAGCCCAAGATCTACGGACAAAACTTGGATAGTCATCATGCGTTTTGATCCATTCCTCAAGAAATTTGATGGTTCTGCTATCTGAAGCATATCCGGAGCCGAAATCGCCATACTCCCTATGTAGATCACTTATTACCCTGTCGCGATCGACCTTAGCAATTATCGAGGCAGCCGATACAACCGGATAGATCTTATCGGCCTTATGCTCAGAGACAATCTTAACCTTAAAGGGGATCTCCTCAGATATGTGACGGCCGAACCTTTCAGGCAGCACATCGGAGGCATCAACATACGCAACGGTCGGCCTTAAATGAGTAATCACCTCAGCCATCACCTTCGCCTCAAGCCTATTGAGGCGATGAAGCCGCTTTCCAGTCTCAACGACCCGATCAATCTCTGCTGGATCAACCCTCCTAATGCGATAGTCCTTAACTAATCGAAGAATCTTCTCGGCTAAGCTCTCTCTTCTATTGGGCTTCAAGGCCTTTGAGTCCTTAACTCCCAGAGTCTCAATATCCCTTAATCCCGCCTCATCTACTAGGATCCCCGCTATCACAAGCGGGCCGATGATCGCTCCTCTCCCAGCATCATCAACGCCGGCTATAAGCAACGAGTCTTCCTCTCCAATCCTCCACCTAGCCCTGCCCAATCACCCTCAGAATTTCAGATGCTATTCTCAACGGGAGATCATCCCGATTCTCCATTGTCACCTCAATCACGGCGATGTCCATTTTGTCTCTAAATTCAGAGATGAAGGAGCTCCTAATCCTATAATGGATCGTTCCGAGTATTACCTTTCTGCTGTTGAAAGCCTCATGAACGGCTCTCCTAAATCTCCTCGAGAGGAGCTCCATAGGTCCAATCTCATCAATAACGACCACATCAGCCATATCTATTGCTCTAAAAATTGCGTCGACACCTATTGATTCTAAATCTTCAATGCATACTTTATATTTGCCGATTCTCGGACCGGTAGGCTGCCTAACATGGGCAAGCCATCCCTCTCTTCCATCACTGAGACTTATGATCTTAAAGCCTACCCTCCTTCCATGCTCCCTGAATTCCCTACTGACAAAACCATCAACGAGCAGATTTCTCTTCTTTAATTCATCAACTATCCTAAGTAAAACTGTTGTTTTACCTATTCCGGGCCTTCCTGTTAAGAGGATGATCCTGCTCAATCCTGCTGCTCCGTGATTTTTGCTAATCCGCTTTTGATCTGTTAGAACTGCTTCAGTATGTCTTCCTCCTCCATGATGGTATTGCAGTAGTGACATCGAAGCCTTAAGGGCTCCTCTCGCTCAACATAGAATGTCGGCTTAACGGGCTCCGTTTTGCTATTTGAGATGCATGATGGCTTTATGCATTTGATTATTCCCTGAATCACTGGGGGAAGCTTAACCTTTTGCTTCTCAACAACCTTGTAGTTCCGAATGATATTTATCGTTGCCCTTGGCGATATCAACGCGATTCTATCTACTTCTTCCCTATTCAATTCTCGCCCCTCAATCTTAACCATATCCTTCGTTCCGAGTTTTTTACTGGGCACATTCATCGCTATTGTTACAACCCCGCCTGAACGACCATCTATCCCAAGAATCCTTATAACATCCAATGCTCTTCCCTTAGTAATATGATCTATTACAGTTCCATCCTTGATCTTGGAGACCCGAAGGGTCTTCTTAGACATGCCTCCTCAACCGCTCATACGTATCTTGAAGATCAGATAAAAAGGTTAATGTTCATTAAGTTTTAAATTTCATATCCGCCTATTCCCCCTTTAGGAGCTGATCAACCAGATGAAGGGCTCTCATGAATTCGTTAACAGGGATGTAATATCCATTAGAGGCTTTACACGCGAAGAGATCGATCATATCCTCGAAGTATCACGTTCAATGGAGTCCATCGTTGAAAGGGGCTCTGATATGCTCCGTGGAAAGATAATGGCTGAGCTATTCTTTGAGCCAAGCACCAGAACGAGGCTTAGCTTCCAGACTGCAATGTACAAGCTAGGCGGAAATGTGATAGGATTCGCTGAGCCTAAAGTTTCATCTGTATGGAAAGGCGAGACTTTAGCTGATACTGTTAGGGTAGTTGAGAATTATGCTGATGTCATCGTTCTAAGACATCCTCTCGAGGGAGCAGCGAGATTCGCAGCGGAATATGCGCATATCCCCGTCATAAATGCTGGTTCAGGAGCCGGGGAGCATCCCACACAAGCTCTTCTAGACTTATATACCATCCTGAAGGCTAAGGGTAGAATAGATGGGTTAAACATAATCTTGATGGGGGATCTACGTTATGGAAGAACGGTTCATTCACTCGCTTATGCACTCTCAAATTACGATGTAAGTCTACATTTGGTCTCTCCAGCCCTCCTAAGGATGAGACCTGAAGTCATAGAGGACATTAAGGGTCAAATTGAAGTTTCAGAGCACACGGATCTCATGGAGGTTCTGCCAGATGCGGATGTCCTCTATGTAACGCGAATACAAAAGGAAAGGTTCCCGGATCTCGGAGAATACGAGAAGGTGAGGGGGAGCTACGTGATAGATCTAGAGGTGCTGAGGAAGGCAAAGGACGACTTAATAGTTATGCATCCGCTTCCTAGGGTGGATGAGATAGCCGTTGAGGTCGATTCAACGCCATTTGCAAAGTATTTTGAGCAGGTCAGAAATGGGGTTGTCGTCCGAATGGCCCTACTAGCATTGGTTCTAGGAGCAGTAAAATGATCTAATCGAGCCTTGAATCCAAGAGAGATTGATGTCTCAAAAATTCTTTGAAGGCTACCTTAAATCCGTATGCGAACTTTTTATCTCCCGTCTTTAGGCTTCTTATAATATCATTAATGCTCATGAAGATCACTTCATCTATCTCGTTCCTATCAAATCTTATTGGCCCATCATATCTGCATACGTAGATCATTGAGATCTCCCTTTCAACATCAGAGAAGCTCTTAATCTTACATAGCCTCTTTAATGGAGCGTCCACGCCAAGCTCCTCCTTAAGTTCCCTTTTAGCAGCGGCGTCATAATCCTCGCCGTAATTGACGTGCCCAGTGGCAGAGGCCGTGTAAAAGCCCGGATACAGATCCTTATTTTCAGATCTCTTTTGAATCAATATTTCTCCTCTACCATTCACCAAGAAGATATAGACTGAGCGGTGTATCAGCTTGGCATTCGAATGGCATTCCTCCCTGCTTGCGGCTCCAATAGCATTGTCATCCTCATCAACCACGTAGAAGTATTCTTCTGGGTTCAATCGCCTCACCAGAGCATCTCATAGCTGAATAACACTGAAATTATTAAAAGATATAAAAAGTCGGCGAATAATTTAACATCATGAAGTTTCTGCAGAATTGTAGATTAAGCGGCAAAACGATAGAAGCCAGATATGATATTATAGTTGTTGGGGGAGGTTTAGCCGGGGTCTGCGCGGCTATAGCCGCGGCTAGGCATGGTTGCAAAACGGCGATAGTTCAGGATCGACCTGTATTCGGCGGAAACTGTAGTAGCGAAATTCGCGTTGCAGCTCATGGAGCGAATAACGGTGGTGCCTGGGCCAGAGAGACCGGCATAATTGAAGAGATACTCATAGAGGATAGAGCTCGCAATCATGACTTCTTCGAGAATGGATGTATTAACTCGGTTTGGGACATGATCCTCTACGAATGGGTGAAGAAGGAGCCGAATCTAACGTCCTATCTGAACACGCGGGTCATAGGAGTCGAGATGGAGACTTCGTCCAGAATCTCAGCGGTTATCGCGGTGCAGAGTGGAACTGAACGTGTCTATAGGCTCTATGCCTCATACTTTATAGACTGCACTGGAGATGGAACTGTAGGGGCGGCGGCAGGCGCGGAATATAGGATCGGCAGAGAATCAAGATATGAGTTCGGAGAGTCCCTTGCCCCGGAACATGCCGATAAGGTGACTCAGGGGAGCTCCCTACTATTCAGGGCTAGAGACGTAAGTAAGCCTGTTCCATTCACTCCTCCATCATGGGCTGAAAAATATCCGACTGAAGAGTTTCTAGATAAACGTGCACGCCTCCACAACTCGAAAATCGGGCCATACGGCATAAAGGAGTATGCCGGCTACTGGTGGATAGAGGTCGGCTTTCCATTCGACACGATCGATCAGAATGAGGAGATAAGAGATGAGCTGCTGCGCCACATCATGGGGGTATGGGATCACATAAAAAATTATGGGGATCACAAGGCTGAGACTATGGCTATCGATTGGATAGGGATGGTTCCGGGGAAGCGGGAGAGCAGAAGATTAATCGGCGATTACATATTAACCGAGAATGATCTACGGCGGAGGCCGCTATTCTATGATAGAGTCGCCTATGGAGGATGGCGCATAGATATCCATACGATGGGTGGGATACTCGCAAAGGACAAGCCCCCCGAAGACTTATGCGTAAATCCGGATCTCTCAGATAAGCTGAGGGTCGATTTATACAGTATTCCCCTAAGATGCCTATACTCAAGAAACATAGAGAACCTATTCATGGCTGGCAGGGACATATCCGTAACGCATGTAGCCCTAGGGTCAACAAGGCTCATGTTAACATGCGCTGTCATGGGTCAAGCGGCTGGAACAGCAGCAGCCCTCTGCATAAAAAGGAATGTTACGCCTCGTAAACTTGCAGGTAACCCCAAATTAGTGAAGGAGCTACAGCAGACTCTGCTTAAGGATGATTGCTTCATCATGAACTGCCCAAATGAGGATCCTAAGGATCTAGCTTTAAAGGCCTCAGCCTCAGCATCCTCTTCGATGACCCTGACATTAGAGCCCATAGACGAATCCTCCCCATTAGATGTATTTCGCTCCCAAATATTCCCAGTCACCGCAGACGAGATCAGAAAGCTAAGCCTATTCTTGAAATCCACATTGAATAGGGAAGCCGAGGTTAAACTTGAGCTCACATCAGCCACTGATATATGGAGCTTCAACGAGCCTAAAGATACAATTGCATCCGCTAAATCCACAGTTCCCCCGAGATTTAAAGGATGGATCGAATTCAAATTGAATGTTAAGGTTGAGCCTCGACGCCTATACCAGATCAACGTTTACGGAGAACGCGGCCTCTCATGGTTCATGACAAAACCTCTGCCGGGAGTCGCATCTGCCTATAGGAAGCCTTCATGGAGACGTTGGGCCTCAACCAAGCCCATGTATGCCTTAAGGATTGATCCTCCATCCAAGCCGTTCGGCCCGGAAAACGTGATAAATGGCGTTGCAAGGCCCGAGAGATGGACGAATATTTGGATATCAGATCCAGAAAAGGGATTTCCACAACGCCTAATCTTAGATTTCGGAGATGAGGTTGAGTTCAACACTATCTATTTAACATTCGATACGTTTCTACATACAGATACGAGTGACTGGCCTCCATTGCATAAGGCGCCCGAGTGCATTCGAGATTACGCATTGAAGATTCAGGATGGAAATGAGTGGAGAACATTATTAGAGTTTAAAGGGAATTATCATAGGAGACGGATACACCGCTTCAGCACAGTAAAGAGCAGAAAACTAATGTTGGAAGTTCACAGTTCCAATGGGGATCCAACGGCTAGGGTATATGAGATAAGAGTATACAAGGAATAGCGGCCAATTATTCTCTTTTTCTGCCCAAATCTCCATACTTCAATCCACAATCTATATAATGGATTATGTTCTCCTTCACTTTTTGGCTTAAGGGAGTCGTTAGGGGCATAGCCGTTGGACAGAGAATGAATCTATCGTCTGACGCTTCCTCAATGGCCTTTCTAACCCAACGTTCAATATCTGTTTTGTCTCCGACCTCGAAGATCCTCTCCTCAATATTGCCGATGAGTGTTACCTCATCGCCTAAAATCTCTCTGGCCTCCCGGAGATTGACATCTCCATCTGGAGGCGGCTTCAATGGATCAGTCG
>Ga0209410_1001452_pt1 | contig 11488 bp, 5 predicted proteins | sample Mar14436cmmetaG_FD_184135 | JGI IMG/M metagenome (GOLD analysis project Ga0209410, IMG submission 184135) | Marine hydrothermal vent microbial communities from Guaymas Basin, Gulf of California to study Microbial Dark Matter (Phase II) - Marker... ... | reverse complement strand
CCAGCTTCTCCGCCGCACACTTGTGGTCAAACCGCCTCGCCAACGCCAATGCGTTCTCGCCAATCTTACGCCGAAGGTTCGCATCCTTTAAAAGCATAATCACATATTTAGAGAAGGTTTCATAGTCGTCTGCGACAAATATATTTTTTCCATGCGTGGGATTTATACCGAAAGTTGCGAGGGTAGTGGCAACAACAGGCAATGCACACGCCATTGCTTCCAATATTTTCCCTCTAAATCCCGTTCCGAGCTCAATAGGAGCGACAAAAACATCGCTGTTCCAGTAAAATCTGCGGACATTCTCGTTGCTCCCTCCGTGCTGAACGAAAACTCGTTTGTTGCGCAACCTCAACAGCTCTTCAGGCGGATTGAAGCCGATTGCGTAGAATTTTACATCTGGAACTGCCTGTGAAATTTCGGTCCAGCAGTGATTTATGAAATTTTTCACCGCATCCACGTTTGGATAATGCTGAAAATTACCCACAAAAAGTATATTTTTTGTGTTTCTTTCCCATGTTTTCACCTTCGGAGGCGTGTAAAACGATGTGTCTACGCCGTGAGGCACAACCCTAATTCGCTCACGCAGGGAAGGCTCGTAACCCACCAAAATTTCTGCATCTTCAGGCGTTAAAGTCAGAATTAAATCCGCAACAGAATACATTTTGAATTCGTAATTTCGCATTTCTTCTATTGTTTCCTCGCTAATTCTCTCACCTTTCTTCCTTCTTAATTCAAGAGCCTTCGTGTAGCATTCATGAACAGATATAACTTTAAGCGTTTCCGCAGGAATGACATCTCTATTTGCCTCTATATACTGCCCCATCATTGAATATTCAGCAATAATTGCATCAAAATGCTTTCTTTTCAAAATTTCACGAAAAGCATGCTCAATTTTCTCATCGTAAGCACCGTCTCCTGTGAAAAAGAAGCGGGGTCTCTGTAATTTCTCGTGAAGTGCTTCCACTTCTGCCGAAGTTCGCCCCCTCGCAGACTCAATCTTTATAACTTCCTCACAAAAAGGCTCAAGACTTCTGTCTTTCTTGTCTTCTTCAGTGTAAGCAGGTGCGATTAGTGTTATTTTATGCCCTTTCGCATGCAAATTCTTTATTCTGTGGTAGATTAGTATTGGTCCGCCTACGATGCTCGCTCTCGGAAGCAGTTTGGGTAGGAAAAGAATTCTCAATTTATGTTTTTCTTGCATAATCTTAGTATGGAAAAAAGAAATTTAAATATTTCGTTTGGTGTTCCAAACTAATTTTAAACAATTCTGGAAATTGGTGTTGCGACGGATGCCCAAATTTCGCATCGCAGAATATAAATCCCCAAAATAATAAAATCCTCCAATACCCCGAATTGTGCTCGGTTTCACGCAACAGGAGATTAAGCGGTTCGCTGGCATGCTTCACTCTAAAGTCCTCGCTCACCTAAATCCTTTCGGGACTTCGCTTAATCCCGATTTATTCAGCTCTGAAGCCTTAAAGGTCGAAAAATTATAAATTAAAAGGGATAAAATAAATTATGATGAACGGAAAAATAATCATCGGAGGGGTTGTGATTTTAATCTGTCTGATAGGTAGTATCCTCCTCTGGCAGAAAATATCTGAGCCTACGCAATTACCTGCTCAACCCACACAGGAATTAAAGCTCTCTGATTTCCCTGAGAAATTCAAAGAAAAAACGGTAATTGTGCTTGGCGATAACGCTTCTGAAATCGAAAGGCAGGTAGCGGAAGAGATAAAAAACTTTCTCCTTGAGCATGGCTCATCATATATAAAGGTTATAGATTTGCAAGAAATAGAAAGTTTTAAAAGGGGATATAACCTTGTTATCATCGGCACGCCAAAGACAAACCCCCTCCTTGAGGAGGTGTATGCATTGACGAATGCGACGGGGGTAACGGAAGAATTCCCTGGCGAAGGTAAGGGGATTTTGGAGATTTTGCCAAATCCTTGGGATGAAAGTAAGGCGATGTTGTTGGTTGAGGGGAGTGATGAGTGGGGAGTGAAGGCAGGGAGTGAAATGTTAAAAGGAGATTTCAAACTTAAAGTTAATTTACTCGAGATAAATTGGCAACAGATTATAGAAATTAAAAACAATATTACAAGGTACCTGGCAAAAAATGGTGAAAGGCTTTATAGAATAATTCATTTTACAAAAATAGAAGGGGGTTGGTATTTAGAGTTATACACAACTAAAGACATAGACATATACCCCTATCCAAGAGAACCAGTATTTTATGGGCATATAGTAGAGATATCCGATAAGGGTGAAATATTAATGGATAAAGTAGTTTACACAGGACATGAAATATTAATACCAATTCCTAATGGAGGTGAACAACCTTGAAGACCCTCATGTATATTGCTGTTACAATTCTTTATTTATTATGTGGAATATCCCTCGTAGTGGCAGCGGAAGATTCGGATATAAAAACTACAGATTTGAATGTTCTTGAGAAAGATTTTATTGAAAAAAAGATAGGACTGGATGAATATTTATCCTATAAATGCTATTTAATTTTTAATCCAGCGAAATTACCAAATAAGTATAAAATTTCTGTAAAACCTTTGAAAAGTGGAACACCAGTTGTGGATCAGATACTGAAAAATTGGGACTCTCTTTCTCCCCAAGCTCAAAATGAACTCAAGGAATTATTGGATAGACCACAGATATTTAATGAGATAACTTTTAAGAGTTCTGAAGGACACTTCCTTATTCATTATACTATCAACGGTGGTATAGATGATGATGGAGATGGTGTAGTTGACGAAGATCCAATAAATGGTATAGATGATGATGGAGATTGGGTAAGTTTTACTGATACTAATGGAAACGGTGTATGGGATTCTGGAGAGCCATTAAATGATGATATAGGAATTGACACGAATGATGATGGGATTCCGGATTATGGTATTGGGAATGGGATTCCAGATGCTATTGTTATAAATTCTGTTTATTCCATAGCTGAACCTCATGTAGATGAGGATGCAAGTGATAAGGTTCCTTCTGAAGATATAGATAATAATGGCGTACCTGATTATGTGGAAAGGTTTGCAGAATATTTTGAAACTGCGTGGGATGAATTGATTGATAGATATGGACTTAATAAGCCACCCTCTGATGGTTCAGAATATGATGTGTATATAAGACATCTTGTGGCATATGGAGTCACAACTACAGATTTAGCTACTGGAATAAGCTATATAGAAGTTAACACTAAATATGACTGGGCTCCATCTAATATGGACCCTGAAGGAAAAGAAATTGGAGCTATGAAAGTTACTGCTGCACACGAATTTATGCATGCAATACAAGGTGCATATGACCCGAGAGAGGAAATATGGTGGAAGGAAGCCACCGCTGTTTGGTCGGAGGATTATGTTTATAGCTATGTTAACGATTATCTCCAATATGTTAATGAATGGTTAAGGTATCCAGATCTCCCTCTAACTGTCGTAAACGATTGGCATGAATACGGGGATGTTATTTTTGCTAAATTCCTGTCAGAAAAGAAAAACACTGGGATAATTAAAGATATTTGGGAAGAAATGGTTAATACTGATGGAATCACAGCTATTGATAATGTTCTAAGAAAAAACAAGTATAGAACCGATTTTGAAACAGTTTTTAAGGAGTTTGTAATAGCAAACTATCTCAATGGACTCAACAATCATGATGGAAACTTTGCAAATGATCAATATGAAGATGGAGATTTGTATGATGATGTATTTACTACTGACTTAACCTTCACCGGTCAGCAGCACTCAGAATCAGACTCAGTTAACCAATGGGCAGCGGATTACTATAAAATTAATATAGAAAATCCGCAAGCGGACAACTTCTACTACAAGCTTGAATATCCGCTCCTTCAATTAGCCAAAGACTTTTGGAGTGCTTTAATATTAATGAATGATACAGGCTCAACCATTATTGAAAAATCCATATTAATCAATCAAACAACAAACTTCACCCAAAGCAAAGAATATCAGAGAGCATTAAAGCAGGCTGAGGAAAAGGGAATAAATGTTACCAAATCAATTCTACCAGAAACTCCACCAATCAATGCAAACAACACTGTTACAAATGCTGAGAAATACCAAGAAATTATAATTATCGTATCACCGCTTGATAAAAGTGGAGATTATACCCTAAAAGTTGAGCCAATTTCAGATAAACACAAAACAACAAATTCTCTTAGCCAAGGAGAAAAAGCTGTCTATGTGATTCCTGTCAACATTTTTGGACAGCCAAATCTGTGGAATGCGTATGAAAGCAATGGAGATGTATTTGTTTCTGTATGGTGGGAAAGTTCAAGAAATCTGGATGTTAAGCTAACCTTAGCCTCTGGAAAGCAAGGGGATGTTTATTATCCAGATACAGGAATAGAGGAAAGAAAAGATGTTGTTGGTAAAAGCGATTTGTGGCCATGGGAAAATCAGGTGTGGAAGCTTGAATTAGAAGAAAAAGGAAATCCATCTGATCCAAGCTTTAGAATAGCTACAAATTATCTTGAAGGAAGCGTAGACGACAACCAGATGTTTAGCTTGCCAACAAAACTTAAAATCAATCCAATCCAAATGTTTGCTGGCACAGCTTCTTCTCCAACGCAAATAGAATTTGAAGTAGAAATTTACAACGGAAATAATCCATTCCACTATGCACCCTACAATGTTCCATCAGCCAGCAACTTTGAGGTGAAAGTTGGAGGAATAAGTTCTACAATACTTGCAGTGGACCAGAAATCAACGAATAAATACAAGCTAACAGTTGCTCCACCCGTTCAGCAACAAGACGGAAAATATAATTTGAGCGTTAACTTCACCTTTGAAAAATTTGGAGTTTCTAATACGGCTTCAGCTTTGCTTGATGATGCTGTTGAATATGGGGCTGGGGAAGCTGTAAATGTTGATATAGCCTTGGTAATAGATTCTTCGGGAAGCATGAGCTCGAATGATCCAACTGATTTGAGAAAGGCTGCAGCAAAATACTTTGTTGATTTTCTAAGCATTGGAGATTGGGTTGCTGTGGTTGATTTTGATGAAGATGTAGTTGTATGGAAACATTTAACAAACATTACAAGTTCAGCAGACAAGGATGCAATAAAGAATGCAATAGATAATATAGATTCTTCCGGCTATACAAACATAGGTGGAGGTTTGCTTTACGGATATAACGAATTAAATTCAACACAAACAGGAAATAGAAAGGCTGCAATCCTGCTTACAGATGGCTATCATAACACTGGAACGCATCCAAATCAGGTTGTGCCAAAGTACAAAGCAAAAGGTTGGCCAATCTATACCATAGCCCTAACAGGAGATGCTGATGAGAATTTGCTCAAACAAATAGCCAGCGAAACAGGTGGAAAGTACATAAAGGCTGAAAAGGCGGAAGATTTACTCGAAATCTACAACGATTTGAAAAAGATTGTAAAGAAGCAAAGCACTCTCCAAAAGATAAGCAAAACAATCTCACAAGGTGAGAATATAACCCAGGATGTTATGATCGATCCGAGCATAAGAAGCTTTGATGTCAGTGTTTCTTGGCAGGGAAGCGACCTCGACCTATATCTCTATTATCCGAATGGAATCCAAGTTGAATTAAATGCAAGCTCACCAACCGGAACAAACGATCCAAATATAACTTACATCAGCTCATCAACCTATGAACTCTATTCAGTCGAGAATCCTGTTCCTGGAAGATGGAGTTACGAGATAATAGGCAAGCAGGTAACTGGAAAAGAGAAATTCACAGCCACAGTTGCAGCAACCACTGAGGTAATTCTATCTGCAACCACAGATAAGCTAGAATATTACTTGAATGAACCAGTAATAATAATGGCAACTTTCACAAATTTAACTGGAGGTATAGAGAATGCAGATGTAACAGCTAACATAACAAAGCCAGATGGTTTTGTTGAGAATGTAAGATTGGCTGATAAGGGTTCAGGTTCATACAGCACTATATATGTAAATACAAGTTTATCTGGAACTTATGCAGTAGAAGTAAAAGCAAATGCTAGTGGAGTAATTAGAATAGCAAGCTTACAGTTTGAAGTTCATTCAATACCACCACAGATAAACATCTCGCCAAAAGAAATTGACTTTGGATTGTGCTATCCTGGAGATACAAAGTCTGCAACATTTATGATTGAATATAACAGCAGTGGAAGCGTTAGTGCTTTACAAAGTTCTGCATTCACAAGCTTACTTAAGGAACTTGAAAATAAAGAAGAAATCTCAATCATCCAAAGCTTATCCTCAAACATCCAAATTTTACGAGCAGGCAAAAGTGGGGGCTTAACAGGTGTTGTCATTGTAGGAGATTTTGTAGGAGAAAATGATACCATAGAGGCAATAAATGTTATGATAAGCAATCCTGTGATATCTCTACCAACAGCAGGTAAATTAAACATTACCCTCCAACTGAATCTACCTTATGATATTAAGGAAGGCAATTATACATCAACCGTTCAAGTTATTACAAATGTGGGAACTGATCTAATAAATCTAAATCTTACAGTGCAAGCTTTGAGCAAATCTGCAGTTGTTAATCAGATAGAAGATGACTTAAATGATTGGCTTAGGGCTCAGACAGAAGGTGAGAAGGCATATTACATTGAGAGAATAGCTGACAGACTTGTTTACTGGAGGTTTGTGGGAGGGGGTAAGAGATGAAGAGGTTAATAATTTTCCTCTTAGCTATATTCTCCATGATACTGTTTATTCCTATAACAGAGGCAAAAATTACCCTTGATTTAGATGCAAATTTCTCAGAACCCATAATCCTACCAAATGAAACAGCCCTATTAAATGTTAACCTTACTTTGTCATCTAACAAAACAGGAAGCAATTTACTTTTGATAGACGTGATTTACGATAGTGGTAAGGGTTGGAATTATTTAGATTATTCTGCTTTAATTAACAATAAAGCTATGCTTTTTAATGTTTCTGAAGCTGATGTCAATGTCTCAGGTATTTTGAAGCATAGAATCACCTTTTCAAATTCAAGTTTAAATATATCTCAAGCTTTACTTACTCTTAGTGTTTACTTAAGTAGTCCAAAAGTCAACTTAAGTTATTATCCAATGGATGTGGTAGGATTATGGTCATTTCCTAGTTTAAATATTACAGAGATTAAAAATGTGAGTTTAAACATAACCGTTTCAAAGCCTGAGTTATATCCAAGTTCAATAGCATTTTCAAATGAAAATCCATTGGAAGGTGAAAACATAATTATATCAACAATTATCCATAATACAGGTGGTAAAGCCAATGCAAGTATACTCCTAAAAGTTGATGACATTCCACAAGCAAATATTACTCACTTATTCAACGCAGCATCAACACAATTAATTAACTTTACTTGGAGTGGCTTTGAAGGAACTCATTCCATTGAAATTGTTGTAGATCCAGAAAATGATGTGGATGAAATCAATGAAACTAATAACAACATAACTAGGCAGATTACTGTAACAACTCCAAGACCGATGTTCAGAGGTGGTGGAGGAGGTGGTGCTGCACCTCCAAGGGATTCAGATAATGATGGCATCAGCGACATAGACGAAATGCTTGCGGGAACTGACCCGAATGACCCATGCGATCCAAATCCGGAATGCCCAGCATGCCTTGCAATAAGACCGCTAACACCAACCCCGTCACTTACACCAACTCCATCACTTACACCCACTCCCACGGTACCGCCACTGGCAACGCCTTCACCCGCTCCTACTCCAGTAGCAACACCTACACCAACACCTACACCAACGACACCAACGCCTTCACCTAAACATAAATGGATTCCTGGATTTGAAGCTATGGTCGCAATCATCGGGCTGTTAGCAGTAGCATATATACTCAAACGTAGAAGGTAATGAGATTATCTTGCTCCTTTTCGCATCTGCTTAAGATGGGAAAAGTTATACAATCTAATAAGTATTTGGTTCTCCTCATCTCTTATATCTCACTCAGAATTTCTTGCATAGTTGAGCATATCTCTCCCTTATTTGCCCATTTCATCAGCGATTCCCAGCGATTTTGTATGTCGCAAAACAACTGAAAAGCAGCAAGTTTTTTCCAGCGCATCGCCTCATTTCTCGCAATTTCAATGTTTTTCAGTGCCTCTTCGCAGCCTTTCTCGTCGCCTTTCGCCTTGTATTCTTCGGCGAGCAGCTTGCATGCCCGCTCAAACCGCTCCTCAAGGTCAGCACGCAAAAAACATCCAGGATAAGGGTCAAAATCCTCCACACTAACTCTTTGCATGCCTTCCACCTCTTTTTGATGCTCTATCTTTGCCCGCTCATATATAAATCTGCGAATGTCTTGGCGCAATTGCATCCATATTGGGTGTGCCTTTGGAGGAGGAAGATGCTTAATTGATAATTGATTGTCAAGAAAGAAATTAAAGCGGAGCATTTTTGCGTTAATTAAGAAGTCAATATCCTCGCCTCTCGGCACATTAGGGTCAAAAGGGACTTTCTCCCATATCTTGCGGTGAAGCACCATGTTTCCACCAAAAACAAAAGGAGTGTGCTTCAGTCTCGGCTCTGTGCCGATGATTTTGTCGAAGGCTGCGTTCATGCACTCGTATTGATTCCACGCTTTCATCCAAGGGCGGTGTGGCTTTTTGATGAGGTAGTCGCCGTTTTCGTTAAGGTAGTAGCCTGCGACCGCAAGGACTTCTTCGCCCTCATATTTCTTTCCAATGAATTCTGTTGCCTTCGCAATGAAATCCGCATCCTCAAATACCTCGTCATCATCAATCAGAATAGCGACATCCGCACCCAAAATGTGAGGCACAAAGACGCAAATATTACGCACACACGAGTATCCTCGCAATTTCAGAAGGTCAATCCACTCATTTTTATCCTCTGATGCCATCAATTCATGCACTTTCTTCAAATGAGATGCGCTGAAAAGCATAGTTTCAATATCTAATTCCGCAGATTTGACAATTCCTGCGACCTTCCGCTCAACCTTTTCCTCAATTTCCGGTGCGGTTGCAACTGCAATCACCACCAATTGAAAGTCTCTTTCATTCAACACACGAATGCTTTTCAATGCTCTGAGCAGCGTCCCCTCGCTGTCAAGCGGTGTCGGGTGGTCATAAATTGCGTCGCCTTCCTTCCAACCGACTGAACTCTCTCTCGCCCAGTAAGTCGGAATTACCATCGTGACTCTCACAACCCTCACCTCCCTCCTCTCGTTCTTGTTCTTTCTCCTCCCTCTTGGATCTCTCTCAGACCTCTCCGCATCTTCACCCCACAATTCTTCACCTTACAATTAATGAGCATTTCTGTCGCTCCGCACACAATTTAAAAAAATTAAATGTTGTCGCTAATTCACATTTTCAGCATTTTCCTGTTTTCCTTTTCAATCTGCTTTTGCAAGTATCCCCCCTGAAATCTCCGAATTTTCATTTCTGTGAGAACTTCCTCCTGCTTTTTTCTTCACTTTCAGATGCGAGTGCGAGCATCTCAAAAGCAACCTTCGCATTCAAAATGAGGTCGTCTGCGACAGCAATTGCGGAACTCAATTTTGAAGTTTCAAAGGAGATTGAAGCGCTGTTTTCTTCAAGCACGGTGCGCATGCCCTCAATGTTGTCAGGCATCAGGGCTTTCGCCACTAAACTCGCTTTTTCACCTGAAAGCTTCAAACGCATTCGCATCGTGTTCCCCCTGCTTGAAGTTTTTTAATTGAGAGGCGAAAAAATAAAGATGTTTGATTTTGTGGTGGTCGTTGCTACGGATGAGGATGTTGAGGAATTGGAGAGGAGACCACCGTCTCCTGAAGCCCTTTCAGAATCAACATTCCTGCCCGTCTCTGAGAGCGGTTGGAAAGGTGCTGCGGGTAACGGTTTAGGAACACTTTTCGCCCTGCAGAACGCTTCAGAGAGGCTCGGAAGAGACATCGTTGAGGAAGTGAGGCGAGGTAAGAGCGTTTTAATCGTTCACACCGCAGGCGAAGGGACGAGAAATTTGCTCACGAGGTCATGCCGAAACAAGGCGTTCATTGAGCTTCCATCTCCGAGACCTTTCAGGATTTTGGACGGCGTCATTCAGCAATTCCAAGCGTTTTCCGTGCCTTCTCGCATTTTCGTTGTGTGGGGAGACCAGTTCTTGTTTTTTGAAGATTCGCCTGCGGTCTTGCGTGAGAGTGCTCTGAAAACGCATGTCCTGCTTTTCGGACTTAAAAGGGAACTGACTGCGGAAACCGTTCAAAAATACGGCATTCAAATCGTCAAAAAAAGCGGGGGCGTGAGTGTAAGCGAGACTGTGACTGCGCATGCAGGGAAGCTTTGCGAGTTATTGGACTTTGACGATTCTCGGGATTACGAGGTCGTGAGGAGGAAGCTTCTTCGTGTCGGAAATGAGGGAGAAGCGTTGGTGAACATGGGCATTTTCATGCTAAGCGGGACGCTCGCAGGATGCATGCAAGAAATATTCGGCGATTTCCTCGCAAAAAGGACAGGAAAATTCAACTCCGACGAGCTTTGGCAACTCTGGGCGTCCCCTGACGCTTCTAACTCTTCTGACGCTTCTACGCCTTCTGCATCTTCTGCATCTTCTGCGCCTGCGTGGCTGCGAGAGCGTGCTTACGAGTTAAGGAGGCGTGTGCTTCGCATAGAACCTTTGAAATTGCTTTGCAGTTTCCCGCTGAGTGAGCGGACAATTTGGCTTGACTTCGGCACGAATGCCTCTTACTACGAGAGTCTAATGCGTCTGCTCGCTCCTGATGACGAAGTTGCGAGGAAGTTTCGGGATTTTCTCGGTGTTGAGCTTGTCGGTGTTGGTGTCGGCAGCGGTGGAGGCGTGAGCGGTGGCGTGTGCGTGCATGGGTGCAAGTTCTCAAACTGCGTAGTTGAGCGTGCAAGTATTCAGCAGGGAGAAGCGATTCGCTCAGTCATTTCAAACACAAATGCGAAGGAAGCGAGGTTGAAAGATGCCTGTGTGCTGAATTCATCGTTGCGAGGCGTGAAGGCGGAGCGCAGCGTGATTTATGGTGTTGTGGAGCATGCGTTTATTGAGGCAAAAGACTGCATCCTCACGGATGTCTTTCACCCCAAAGAGGGCAGAATAAGGTTGAAAATGCGCATCGGTGCGGAGAGCGGTGCAAAGGAGGAATGGTGGCACTCTAAAATGCGAGAGAACCCATTTTCGCTGCGAGAAGTGGCGGAAATGCTTAAAGGTGTCTCTTTAGAGGAAATGCGTTTGATGCGAATGCGAATAGAGCGTGTTGCGGATGCGATTGAAAGCTCTTCCGCAGTAGCGTTCGGATTGAAAGAAGGCATTCCACTGCTGCGAATGGCGATGCGAGGAGACCCTCTCGGCGAAGCCTGCTTGAATAAGGGTTTGCGTGAAAGCCTGCGTGAGCGTTTGGCGGAAGTCGTGAGAAAGCCGTTGAAGGTGAAGCATTTCATTGTGGAGAAGCCTTGGGGCTACGAGTGCTGGTGTGCGTCGCCGAGAAACCTCGCAGAGACAGCAGAGGAA
>Ga0209410_1001450_pt1 | contig 11491 bp, 11 predicted proteins | sample Mar14436cmmetaG_FD_184135 | JGI IMG/M metagenome (GOLD analysis project Ga0209410, IMG submission 184135) | Marine hydrothermal vent microbial communities from Guaymas Basin, Gulf of California to study Microbial Dark Matter (Phase II) - Marker... ... | reverse complement strand
GGATATGCCGACTGGGGGCAACTCATCTCCCTCTCAAGAAATTGGATAACCGGTAGACCTGGAGAGCCCTTCGCCTACTGGTATGTCTATACGATCCCAGGGCTATTCCTATTCCTCTTCGTCATGGGCTGGAATCTACTGGGAGACGCGTTGAGAGATGTGATGGATCCCATGATTAGGAGGAGGTGAAGGATATGGAGGAGATTTTAAGTCCTGATGAGCAGCTCAGGGTCAAAGACCTAGTCGTGAGATTCTACACCTATGAGGGAATAGTTAAGGCTGTAGAGAAAGCTAGACTAAATCTTAAGAAAGGTGAAACTCTCGGAATAGTTGGAGAGACTGGAAGCGGGAAATCGGTTACGGCTCTAACGATCCTAGCATTAACCCCTCCACCCGGTAAAGTTGAGGGAGGGAGTATCCTATTCAGGAGAATCAGCGGATCGATAGACGATATCCTCAAGCTAAGAGAAGAACAGCTGATAAAACTCAGGGGCAGGGAGATCTCGATGATATTCCAAGAGCCTAACGCGGCCCTTGACCCGCTCTACACGGTTGGAGATCAAGTCGCTGAGGCGATCCTCTCCCATAGATTGTCTGAGATGCTCGACAAGGCCATCGAATCCTTAAAGGAGGAGATCAAGGATGGCGGTGGAGGATTCTCGTCGAGACTTCAATTATGGGCATATAATGAGATGAAGAAGAATCCTGAAGCGCTTAAGCTGAGGCTAGTTAAGAAGCTTCCAATAATAGGCAAAATGATCTCGAAGAAACTCAACCAAGTTGTAAGAGAGGAGATAGTTGGACTATTGAGATTGATGGAGATCCCAGACCCGGAGAGAGTCATAGACTCGTATCCACACGAGCTAAGCGGAGGGATGCAGCAGAGGATCGTGATAGCGATAGCCTTAGCCTGCTCACCCCTACTCCTATTGGCCGACGAGCCTACAACAAGCCTAGATGTAACGGTTCAGGCACAGATCCTGGATCTTATCATGAGGCTTAAGGAGAGATTTGGAGCCTCGATAATCTACATAACTCACGACATGGGCGTCATCGCAGAGATAAGCGATAGAGTCGCTGTAATGTATGCTGGAAACGTGGTCGAGGTCGCCCCGGTGATAGAACTCTTCAAGAAGCCGCTCCACCCATACACGAAGGCATTACTGGAGGCCATACCAAGACCAGGCGCAACCTTCAAGTCGATTCCCGGAACAGTTCCAAATCTCGTTAATCCGCCTCCTGGATGCAGATTCCATCCAAGATGCCCATATGCCATGCCTAGATGTAGGGAAGAGATTCCAGAGCTGAGGAGGATAACTAAAGAGCATTATGTTGCATGCCACCTCTATGGAGGTGAGGAACATGGGAAACATAGTGGCGGCGATTAACCTAAGAAAGTATTTCCCGATAGTTGGAGGAGTATTCAGGAGAAAGATAGGAGACGTAAAGGCGGTTGATGGAGTGACATTCACGATAAAAACCGGTGAAACCTTTGGACTCGTAGGGGAATCCGGATGCGGAAAGACTACTCTGGGCAAGACCCTGATAAGGTTACTCGATCCGACGAGTGGAAGAATACTCTTCGATCCAGAGGGGAATCTACCAGATAATCCAAAGATAGAAGAGCGAATGAATGATTATGATATAAGTTCGGTTAAGGGTGGAAAGCTTAAGAGCCTTAGGAGATATATGCAGATAGTCTACCAGAATCCATCGACATCATTGAATCCGAGAATGCTAGTCAAGGATATTGTCGCTGAACCACTAGTAGTTCAGGGATTAGCGAAGGGGAAAGAAGCAGAGGAGAGAGTGCTCCAGATACTTGAAAGAGTCGGATTGGCGAGAGAACACCTCTACAGATATCCACATGAATTTAGTGGAGGTCAGAAGCAGAGGATAGCGATAGCTAGAGCCCTAATAACTCATCCCAAGTTCATAGTCTTAGATGAGCCCACGTCATCGGTAGATGTCTCGGTTAGAGCATCCCTCTTAGACCTATTCAAGGAACTTCAGAGGAATATGGGGTTGACCTATCTATTCATAAGTCACGATCTCTCGATGATTGAGGCGATAAGTGACAGGGTCGCGGTCATGTATCTCGGAAAGATAGTCGAGATCGCGGATCCAAAAGAATTATTCAACAATCCACTTCACCCTTACACTCAAGCACTATTCTCAGCGATACCGATACCAGATCCAGAAGTTAAAAGAGAGAGAATAATCTTAGGAGGAGAGCCCCCAAGCCCAGCCAATCCCCCATCAGGATGCAGATTCCATCCAAGATGTAGGTATGTAAAGGATATATGCTCAAAACAGGAGCCAACTTTAATCGAAGTCAAGCCAGGACATTACGTCGCCTGTCACCTATATTGAGCCAATATAATCTCAGCTATCTCTCAAGCATCTCTCCTCATGCCGATTCAATCTTTTAGCTCATGGTATTCAGAGTTAAGAAGTCTCGCTCCTTTGAGCCGGAGCCCAAGATCTGCCGCCACAGCGATCTTCGAATATAGTAACGAATATCTATAATTTGTTGGAAAATTGGCGCTTTTTGCGAAATTCCATGAATATTTCTATATAAGAGGGCTAAAAAATTAATATTAGGGAATGGTAGCAAATTGATGCCGTGGTGGGCGGGGTCGGAGACCGTGCTTCCGAAAGTCGATGAGATGACGATTGATGGGTTTAAGGAAGCATTCAAGCGGATAATTGAGCTGAAGAAGAGATGCGGGATAGAGCCCATCCTAGATAATCCAAGCGACTTATTTGAGAGAGCGAAGCTCTACGGGATCCGATATAGGAATGGAGCTTGGGGATGGGCTTCAAACATTTGGCATAGATCACCGTTCGGAACCGTGGTGATAAATAGCGATGATGAATTGAAATATGAACATAAGATCCTGATGCTTAGAGTTTTAGAGCATATCTTAGTTCAAGGTCCATTGATTAAGGTTGATGGAATTATCGGCAAGCCTGGATCCAAGGTTGAGCTAAAATGCAGATTATACTGTGATCCACAGTTTCCAGACATAGCATACAGGTGGAGTCAATTAGTCTTTCCGGGAAAGCCGGATGAGGAGCCGGATGTCGAGGTTTTCTGTATCCCACACTATCTAGGGAATCCGAAGATCCCTGGAAAAGATGAACTCCTAAAAGTCTTGAGGTTCCCAAACCATAATTATACGATAATCACCTGTTCGTCCTATCAAGGCGAAGTTAAGAAGGCCTTCTTAAGCCATTGGATCCTCCACGCGTATAAGGCTGGTGGAACCGGAGAGCATGCGGCGCTTAGAGAATTCACGGTCAAGCGTAAAGATGGATCGAAGAAGAGGATTGTGATGTGTATATGGGGATTAACCGGTTCTGGGAAGTCAACCCATGGAATGTATGTCTGGGATACTGAAAACATGAAAATCTATCAAGAAAAGTTTGGAGTAAATCCGCTAGAATATGTCAGCGATCAAACGATAAAAAATGACGATATAGTGGCCATCTTCGAAGATAGGGTGATTGGATCCGAGAAAGGTTCTTGGACAAAGACCGAAGGAGTTACCAAGGTTCAGATAGCTATTTGGAAAGCAGCCATGTCTCCTAGAGCTCTACACGAGAACACAGAGTTCGATGAAAATGGAAACCCATCCTTAGCTGGAAAACTCTACCAATACTTTGGGATGAAGAATAGGAATGCTCGATCAGTCTTCTATCTGGAGGACACTGGATACTTCAACGGAGATATAGAGTCTAGTGGACCATTAAATATGGCGATCTTCCTAACCCCAGGATACTTTACAGACTATGCTTGGGTTAAGATAGTTGATCCAGCCTTTGCGGCCAAGGTCTTAGCCGATGGTAGAACCATCGGCCACCCGGCTCAATCGAAGGAAATAGCCGGTAGAGTTAGATTTGTGAGCAGATATTGTCTTCCCTTCACGATGGGAGTGAATTCAACCGCTCATGTCATCAGATTCTATAAGATGTTGAAGAAGAGAATTGAGAAGGGAGATCCCATAGATGTTTATCAATTCAACACCACTGGAAGGATAATCGCAAGATATGAATGGAAGACTATGAAACTTGGAGATGAAGAGATAGAGGTTCCAGAGCCGTTACTCTCCTACACTGAGAATGGAGTTAGAACTCCGGTAGGCGGAACATCACCATCCATAGAGGAGACCGAATTATTTATCCTGCAAGCAAGTAGGGGCGCGGTTGAATATGAGCCTCATCCCGTTTGGGGCGAAAAGGTTCTAGTTCCGGTGAAAGTCGGGGGATTACCGGATGAAAGGCTGAAAGAATTGAAGCCTACAAGTTATCTCTCTCTAAATGAGATGAAGAGGCTTCTAAGAGCTCAGATAAAGCTCAGCAAGTATTATCTCGACCAGCAGTGCCCAGGACTTCCACCAGAGATTTATAACGCAATGGATTTTGATTGAGCTATGGCTTTTCCAAGCTTAGGATCGTCACGTAGGTAAAGTGTCCCGTTCCCCCAACATTGTGGATTAAGACCTGGCCATTCTTTATCGGAGCTTGCCGATTCCTCTCAACTTCTTGTCTAAGTTGTCTGACTCCCTCATAGATCATGGCGAGGCCTGAGGCTCCTATCGGGTGCCCCTTTGCCTTAAGTCCTCCGTCCACGTTCACCGGTATTAGTCCTCCAATGTAGGTCTGCTCTTCTCTCGCCAAGAGATATCCTTCACCCCTCTTAACGAACCCTAGATCTTCATAGGCCATGATTTCAGCTATCGTGAAACAGTCGTGAACCAAGGCCAAGTCGAACTCCTTAACCGGATTCGACCTGTCAATCCTAGCGATCCTATAGGCTTGATCCGCCGCCTTAACAGCCGTCTCAAGCGATAGGAAATCCTTCCTTCTAGTCATGTTTCCGGTTCCGGTCGCTGCCCCCTGAGCCTTGATCCAGATAGGTGTATCCGTTAGCTTCATCGCTAGATCTTCAGAAGCCACGATCGCCGCCGCAGCTCCATCAGTTATCGGTGAGCAGTCATAGAGCTTGAGAGGCCAAGCAATATACCTCGAATTCATGACATCCTCAACTGTTATCTTCTTCTGGAATTGGGCTTTAGGGTTTAATGAGCCATAATAATGGTTTTTGACCGCTATCTTTGCGAGATCTTCTTCGGTTGCCCCATACTCCTGCATATACGCAGTTGCATAGAGAGCATAATAGGCTGGGAAAGTTACCCCGAAGTGCTCGAACTCCCAGAAGAAGTTTCCACCTCTACCCAATAACTCGACAACCTGAAGAGTTTCAAGCTCATTCATCCGCTCAACTCCAACGGCTAAGGCAAGATCGGTCATGCCCGAGGCAACGGCCATATAAGCGACCCTTAGAGCCGCGCTTCCAGTCGCGCATGCAGCCTCGATTCTCATGCTACCTATTGGAGTGAGACCAGCGTATTCACATATTATCGGAGCCGGAAAGAATTCCGAACTCCATCCGCCAACATTTCCAATCGCCACGAATCCTATATCTCGCTTCTCCACTCCAGCATTATTCAACGCTTCTTTAATGGCTATCCAAGCGAGTTCAGGTAATTGATGCTCCGTATCCCTCCCAAACTTGCTCATTCCAACTCCAACGATTCCAACCCTTCTCATCCCTAAATCCCGATGAGAAACTAAATTTAAGTTCTAAATTTGATCAATAGTTATTAATTCAAGGTCGAGTTATTGAAGGGGATGATTAGAGCTGTAATCTTCGATCTCGATGGAACACTCCTCGCCATGAAGCTCAAGGTTAAGGAAGCTAAGAAGAAGCTCATCCAGAGATTAAGGGAGATTGGAGTGAATATCGATCGGATTGATCTTAAGATCTCGACTGAGGAAATAATTTCGAAGACGATTAAAGAATATGGATTCTCAAGAGATTATCTGATGAAGCTCGTCGATGAAGTCTATATCCCATATGAGCTTGAGGCCGCTGAAGTCGCGGAACTTAGGGAGGGGATTAAAGATGTGCTGATGGAGCTTAGGGCCATGGGGTTCAAGTTAGCCGTCGCATCAAACAGCGCGAAACCCGGAGTATATCTAGCCTTAGAGAATACCTCGATAAAGGAGTTCTTTGACGTAATAGTTACGAGAAGCGATGTTAGCAGGATGAAGCCGAATGGGGCGATTATAGCCGAAGCACTCAAGAGACTGAATGTAAAGCCATCTGAGGCGATCTATATTGGGGATACAACCTATGATATCCTAGCTGCGCGCGAAGTTGGTGTTAAGAGTATGGCCGTTTCAGGAGGAGCTCATTCAATAAACCTGATACTCAACTCGGAACCCGACATTCTGGTCAAGGATGTTAAAGAGATTCCCAAAGCTCTTAAAAGATTGGCGAGTCAAGGCAAAGAATAGACGAAAACTGCTCATAAAACCTAATAATAATCAAACCTAAAATTGATTAGGCTCATGACTAAATCCAAGGAGATGCTCATCGCGATCTGGATCACTTTACTCCTATTATCCTTCTTATACTTCTCTCCAAGTTTTGAGGGCGCATCTGAAAAATTGGAGAAGGTCTCGGAGATTATGAAGCTCGTGATCGTCAGGCATGAACCTGAAATCGTGACCATTAAGGTGAAGATCCTGAGAGCGGACATGGGCATATCAGCTAACTTCACAGGAAACGAGACCAATTACGAGCTTAAGCCTGTTAAAGGAGCATTCATAGTCATTGGAAGACACACGCCGATAATCACGCCACATATCATCAGAATCCCACGAAGCTGCGGATTTACCGGAAACGATGGCATAGCTATATTAAGGGTCCCTAAAGGAAATACGACCCTGATGATAGCTGAGAACGCTAGATATCATGAATCATCGGATTTTTGGAAAACTTCGATCACCGTCGATGAAAACAAGACCTTCATCGTGAAGATATTCCTATATAGATTGAAGCCTATGAAGATCATCGTTTACGGAAATCCATTCAAGCTTAAAACTCCGATTACTCTCTCATTCAACCTCCCTACAGTCGGGAGATACTATGTCGGCTACCCCTCAATATTTTACTACGATATCTGGCGCAATCTAAGATTCTATCGTGGAGATCTAAACTCATCCATAATATTAAGAAATCCGGTTCAGGCATATAACATGACTAGAATGAGTTATTCTACCGAATATCCCGGCGGAACACCTATAGATGAATCGCTCGAGGTGGATGGGCCAACAGCGTATGTGATCCCAACCATAAGTTATCTACCCGTCGAGCGGATAATCTTGGAGGAAGAACCCTCATGAACCAACCGATACCATATGACACAGTTATGTGGATCTTAACCGACGTCATTCTCGCGGCGATCATAATCTCTCTCACATTACGATTGTTGAGACTTATCAAAAGGCGAGAAGTAAATAAAGCTTCGGAAGAAGTCGTGAGATGGACGGCAGCATTTGATCAACTACTTAAGGAGAATGATAACTCGACCGCTGTGAAGGAAACCTTCAAGATCCTCCTTAGCGATCTAGAAAGGCTCGCCAAATTAAAACTCTCGAAAAACTTAACCTCCATGGAGGTGGTCGATAAACTATGCGCAAAGTTTCCAGATAGAATTAGTGAGAGATTAATTGAGCTTTACGAAATCTATGAGCCTATTAGATTCGGTGGAAGAAGTCCAAGTAGAGAAGATATTTGGAGGTTTAGATCTAAACTTGATGAACTCGAAAAGATCTGTGGAGAGATCGTAGGTGAGCCGAGATGAGCTGGATACTATTCCTACTCTTCATATCATCTACACTCCTGGCCGCAACTTTTCTTATACCAACTTATCCGCCTTATAGGAAAGCTCCATTAAAACGCAAGAAACTCGTTAGAAGCGATTTAATTGCACGAGAGTTTGAGAGGGTGAGAAAGCTGAGATGACTATAAGAGATCTCGCCGCGAAACTGACCGAGGCAGTGCATCAGATAATAGCTGGGATGGATGACGCCATACACGCACTCCTAATAGCGCTATTATCTGAGGGACATGTTCTTATCGAAGGCCCTCCAGGAATAGCTAAGACCTATCTTGCGAGGGCGTTCTCCTCAGCCCTTGGCCTAGAGTTTAAGAGGATTCAATTCACGGCGGATATCCTCCCAAGCGACATAATAGGATCTCAGATCTATAATAGAGCTACGGGAAAATTCGAGTTCAGGAAGGGGCCTATATTCTCGAACATAGTCCTCGCAGATGAGATAAACAGGGCTTCTCCTAGATCTCAGTCAGCTCTCCTAGAGGCTATGCAGGAGAGGCAAGTCACTGTTGAAGGGATTAAATATCCGCTTCCAAGACCATTCTTGATAATAGCCACTCAAAACCCAATTGAGTTTGAAGGAACTTATTATCTTCCAGAGGCTGAAGTTGACAGATTTCTAATTAGAATCGCTATAGGCTATCCAGGTCGAGAAACGGAACTTGAGATGCTCTCGAAGAAACTCATTTACGGCGAGAAAGTAGACGTTAATCCGATCGCATCTCCACGAGACATTCTCGAGGCAATAGAAACAACGTCAAAAGTCAGAGTTGATCGATCGATTATAGAGTATATCGTTGAACTCGCAGAGGCCACCAGAAATCATGAGAGAATCGCTCTAGGTGTTAGTCCAAGAGGCGAGGTTGCCCTCCTTTATGCTTCGAGAGCTGAGGCAGCTATAAATGGAAAGGACTACGTAATTCCAGATCACGTGAAATCCGTTCTAAAACTCGTCTTCAATCACAGGATAATCCTGAAAGGTGGGAGCATGAACCCCCTCGAATCAATAGATGAGGTAATGAAGATACTCGACGAAATACTTGAGGAGGTGCCTGCTCCAAGGTGATGCTCAATAAGAGAGCCGTGTATATCTATCAGATCTCAGCAACGTTCTTTCTCATGTCATTAATCTTAAGTCTTCAGCCAATAATGATCACCACCTTATATATAATGACTTTCATCACATTATACGTCATCGCCGCGTCAAGAGAGCTTAAGAAGGTCTCAAAAGAAGATTTCGTATCGATTTTATCCGTAAATCCAAACCCTGCGACCATAAACTATGAGGTAAGGGTCAAAGGATCCATCTTTTTGAGGAAATGGAGAAAACTTCTAGTTAAGATCGAGATTGATTTAGGAGACCTACACCTTGTAAGAGGATCAAACGTTTGGACTGGGGCTTTATCCGCTGGGAAAGAGGTCCTAGTAGAATTCGCGGCGAGATCTGACGATATAGGGATTCGATTCATAGGACCTTTAAGGGCCGCTGTATTTGATCCGCTTGGAATACTCGTAAGAGAGTTTGAGATCTATCCGAGAACAGCCATACTCTTTTTAGAGTCTAGCAAGCTCATCTCGCAACCAATACTGCACTCTAAGTCGAGGCATCCGTCTCCCGGATTATCTAAAGATTCGTTCGTAGGAATGGAGCATGAATACAGGATTAGTCTTCCAGAAATTCATGAACCTCAGGCAAAGAGAATAGATTGGAAGAAGATTGCAAGATCCGTGGAAGAAGAAGTTTACGTTAAGCAATTTGATAAACTCAAGAGAGCAGACTTAGTGATATGTATTGGGAGTGGATTCGACATAGAGTTACCGGATAACGGAACTGTAGAAGCAAAGATTCTCCAACAAGTACTCCTAGTAACTTTATCTCATATAATGGAAGGAACGAGAATCTGGCTCGCAAAATATCTAGGGGATGGAAAGTTCGCAACAACTCTGTTAGGCTATAGCTCATTCGGCTTGAAGCTCATCGAAGCTAAAGATATCCCAAGAAACTTGCAAATGATTTATCTCACGAGGTTCATTGATGATAGCGAGATCGACGCGATCAAGCAACTCATAGAGTCTAGGCAGATTGATCCAATAGTGATCGCCATTAACTTGGGAGAAGAACTCCTCAAATATCATGGACGGGAATATGCATCAAAGATCCTCGAGGTTGAGGATAGGAGGCTTAGATTAAATGCGGATCAACTTGGACTCCGATATTCCGTCACAGATATCGAAAAACTTCAAGAAACCCTGAGGAGAATTATCTCGTTCAGGAGGAGAATCTAGCCATGAGGTTGTTGGAGAAAATTTTAGTCATATTGATATGTCTTCCATCAATATATTCATCTGTGATCGTCTTTACAGCCCTCAAAGCGCCAGACTTATTTCTACTTATGGGATTTACGGGCTTAGTCTTAATGGTCTTATCGGGATATATGGTTGACGTGATAATTGCTGCACTTTACGTGCCGGCGATAGCCTCATTCATCTTGTTTCTCCTAAATTACCCACAGCCGATAATGGGATTGGCGGCGGGCTACGTAATTGCCTTGACACTACTCTTACTTCTAGTAATGTTTAATCATGACTCACCGCACACATATCTAGCCATATATTTGATCTCCATATTTCTTGATATGAGCCTCTTAGCAGCTTCAAAGACCTCCACAACATCCGAGCTACTTCTTAGAAATCTCTTCTATGGAGTTAGAAAGTTTCACGGGGTTATGGATCCTGTATTTTCGATCGTGATCGTTCCCTCCGTCGCCGCTCTCCTTTATCATATCTTCAGACTCTTAAAGCCTTCGACTTCAACGATAACATCCAGCCATAGATCTCTCATAATTCTTCTATTATCCTCTCTTCCCATCCTAGGCTTAACGATACTATCGAGATATTCTCCCGGATACGCTTGGATCTCCTCTACGATTCTAAGCTTAATCCTCACCATATTTCTCGTCCTCTATCTCAACCTTGGGGTGAAGATCACCTGATCGGGAAAATCTTTACATTTTCTATCATTATGCTCCTCCTAGCTGCCCACCCCATGCTGATTAGAGGTCGGTTGATGATCGGATACTCAAGCTTCAACCTTATTCCCTTCGTTGACAATGGAGTTCTAGAACTTCAAGTAGGCGAGAGTCTTTGGGCAATTTCCCTTGAAGGAGATTCTCATGTAACTCTCATCTCGCCGACAGGGGATGAATCGACAATAATCGTTAGAGGAGAGCCGGGGCTTCTAAAGATGTTTGAAGAAGATTCCCCTAAAGGAACGTGGATTCTAAGGACGAGTAAAGGAGAGCTCCAGATACTCCTAAGAGATCCAAATGATGAAAATCCATGGATAGAGTACGGATTCTCTGGAGAAAATCTTGTGATCAAGATTTTCAATGGATCTAACGCGGTTTTCCTCAACCCATCAAGCTCTAAGAGGATCTTAATGATCGCTGGAATTAGAAATAACATAAGATTAAACTGCTCGATCCCAGATGGAGAATATGCAGCGGACATAATATACCCTAAGAAATTCATCTATCAAGGATCTCTCGATGGAGCGTCATACAGATTTGAATCTGAATCCATCGTTGGAAGAATATTAGTCGAGATCAAGAACGGAAATGCTTCATTAACTCTTCCAGCACTCCATTCCGTTGGAGCTGGCGGACTATTGCCACTTAGAATTGGTGAAGCATTCATAAGATTAAGATTGAATGAGACGAGAAATATCTATAGCCCCATAT
>Ga0209410_1001449_pt1 | contig 11491 bp, 10 predicted proteins | sample Mar14436cmmetaG_FD_184135 | JGI IMG/M metagenome (GOLD analysis project Ga0209410, IMG submission 184135) | Marine hydrothermal vent microbial communities from Guaymas Basin, Gulf of California to study Microbial Dark Matter (Phase II) - Marker... ... | reverse complement strand
AAATCGAAAAGTTGATAGAACAACTCGAAGAGAGCGGTAAATCTATACCGATATCGGAAAAGTTCCTGTTCATACCAAATGGAATTCATCTCGGCATACAGAAAACAAAAACTTCAGATGGTCTTCTTATAGGAAACAGATGCCGAATAATCGGTAATTTTGAAGCACCCGGTCTGGTGAATATCGGTGACGAAAGTATTGTACACGGTTCGATACTTTCGGAGTCCGATATAGTCGTGGGCAGAAAAGTCGAGATATTCGGAAACGTGGAAACCGATGGAGACATTTACCTGAACGAAAAGGTAAAGATTCATGGAGATGTGGAGGGGAAAAAGGTTTATCTACCGAAGAGTGCAACCATATACGGAAAACTTCTCGCCAGAAGAGGTGTCCTGTTTGAGAAGGTTGACAGAGAAAAGATTGAGGAAAAATTGATAAGGTTTAATTCCGGTGCGGATATTGTGGATGAGATCGAAGATGCCCTGGAGTGAAGAATTATGAGCATGCAGATAGGGATAGTTGGCAAGCCAAATGTTGGAAAATCAACCTTCTTTTCTGCGGCAACCGAATCGATGGTGGAGATAGCGAGCTATCCTTTCACAACGATAGACGCAAATATCGGTATAATGTATGTGAGAGCGAAATGCCCTTGTAAGGAATTCAACGTAAAGTGTAATCCGAACAACTCAAGATGTATTGACGGTACAAGGTTGATACCTATAGAAGCTATAGATGTTGCTGGTCTCGTGCCCGGCGCCCACGAGGGGCGCGGTCTTGGAAACAAGTTTCTCGATGATTTGAGACAGGCTGACGCCTTCATCCATATTGTGGATGCGTCGGGTTCAACAGATGATGAGGGTAGACCATGTGATGTCGGAACGCACGATCCCATCAGAGATGTGGATTTTCTTGAAGAAGAGATATGCTACTGGTTTGCCGGTATACTGGGCAAGGACTGGAACAGGATAGCCAGACAGTGTGAGGTTGGCAAGATAAAATTTGAAAGGATGCTTGCCGAGAAACTGGCTGGATTGAAGATAAAGGAAAATCAGATACACAAAGCCATAATGAACCTGGGTCTTAATCCCGAGAAACCCTCGGACTGGAGCGAGGAGGACATCCTGAAATTCGCCTTTGAGCTCAGAAGGATCAGCAAGCCGATGATAGTTGCTCTGAACAAGTGTGACCTCATCTCCAAAGATAAAATGGAGGAGATTTTAAACAGATTGAAGGAAAAGGGATATCTCGGCATACCGACATCTGCGGAAGCGGAACTGGCTCTCAGAAGAGCTTCAAAGGCGGGTCTCATAGATTATCTGCCGGGATCCTCGAGTTTCAGCATAAAGGATGATAGCAAACTCGACGAGAAACAAAAATCCGCCCTTCATTTTATAAAGGAGAAAGTCCTGGATGTTTATGGCTCGACCGGAGTGCAGGAGTGCATAGAAAGATCCGCTTTTGAGTTGCTCAACCTCATTGTTGTTTATCCGGTAGAGGATGAACATCACCTAACGGACAAGGATGGAAGAGTTCTCCCCGATGCCTTTCTCATGCCCAAGGGCAGTACAGCAAGAGACCTCGCGTACAAAATCCATACCGAGCTTGGGGAGGGATTTATAAAAGCCATAGATGCGAGAACCCACAGGGTTATTGGGGCGGATTATGAGTTGAAGAATGGCGATATTATAAAAATCGTTGCCAAGGCGTGATGACAATGGAGAAAAGGGACGTCGTGATAGTTGGCGGAGGTTTGGCTGGTTTGACCACTGCAAAATATCTGGCTGAGGAAGGGGTAGATTTTGTTTTGCTTGAAGAGCATACGAAATTTTTTCAGAAACCCTGTGGTGAGGGGATACTTCCATCATACATTGATTTTGATTTTTTTGACCTCTATGGGAGCAAAAAGGGTGTTGAGAGAGAAATCAACGAAGTGGTGTTTATTATAAAAGACAAAGCCCTGACCGTACCTATCCATTTCTTCATGATTGATAAGGAGGAAGTTGAAAAGGAGATGGCGCATCAGGTAGAAAAACTGGGTGGAGAAATAAGGATGGGAGAGAAAGTTCAGAAGATCAAGGGTAATGTGGTGTATCCGCAGGAAATATCAGCCAGAATAATAGTTGGTGCGGATGGTGCGAGGTCACTGGTGAGGGAATCCATGGGTATCAAACCCCCAAAGATAGGCGTGGCAATAGAGGGACATGTCGACCACATGGAAGGATTTGATGAAAATAAAGCATACATCTGGTTCGGCAAAAGCATAACCGTCGAAGGCTATGCATGGGCTTTCCCCAAGAAAGGATTCTGGAATGTGGGAATAGGGAGCGCAAAAACGGAAGGATTCAGTACATATGCGAACAGATTCAGATCGAGATTCGAAATGAAAGACGTTAGAGGAGCTGCCATTCCATTTTCGTTGCCCGTAAAAACCTATGGTAAGAACTTTCTTCTGGTTGGGGATGCTGCCTCTCAGATAATGACCGCCGTGGGAGCCGGAAATTTACCATCAATGGTCTGCGGTAGGCTGGCCGCAGATACAATATCAAAATGTTTGAAAAGTGGCTCGATGGAGCTCCATCTGTATGAAAATGAGTGGAAAAAACATCTGAAAAAGTTGTTCAAACAATCGTACAGGATTTACCGCCTGGCGAGTTTCATATCTTACAGAGGGGAGGAGAGGGCTTACAGGTGGATAAAACTGCTGATGAAGATTTTTGCCGGCTCACCCAAGGAAGGCGATACCAAATCCACATAGTTTTTATACCAAAAAACCAATACGCTTTACAGGCTAGGAGGGTAAAAGGTTGATTCCGAAGAGAAAATTGATACCAAAGAAAAGGATGAAACTGGCAAAACCCGTTCGTGTCAGGTTTAAGAGAGATAAGAAAAATTTTTCAGATGTGCTTTACAAAATACCCACCAAAACACTGATGATCACCACCTATGCGGTCAGATGGTTTCTCTTTCTCATACTCGTATACGTGATAATCAGCGTAAGCATCATGTTCCTCACCCAGAGCTACGAATTTCTACAACAAATAGTCACTCTTAGTCTGGGTGGATTCTTTGGCTTTTTTATGGGATATTTTGGATGGTTGTTTGCGCACCAGCTGGTAACGTGGTTGAAAGGGAAAAGGGAAGAAAAGAGGATATTTGACGACCTCGGTTTCTCCTGAATCGCTCACAGTATCTTCGGGATCATCACCTGATCAGATGATGTTTCATTGAATCTACTGGATGCCTCTACTTTCAATCTGTACAACATGAAACCGGGTCTTCTCCACGCTACGTGTACGGCGCCGCCGTGAGCGTTGAAACGAATTTGTTGTTGATGTAGATACTCACTTTCTCTGTATCGCCCCCAATTAATAAACCTGTTGTATCAACGGTCACCGTTATAGGAACTCTTTCTCCCCTTGAACAACCACTTGTTGGGCTCACATCGATTCAGCTGCAGTTTTCTACAATATCGAAATAGAGACCTCCTTGACATCCACAGCATGCCCATACCTCAAATTCAGTGGATGCTTTCTCGCCGGGGCCATATATCCAAAGTCATGAGATCCTGATGAACAACAGAAATTTCTCTCCCTGTGAAGATGTGCACAAAAGCTTCCGTAAATCCCTTCTAGGGTACTTCGAAATTATTTATAGATGAGTGAAATCTCTATCTTTAGACGTGCTATATAATAACAAGATAACCAATGGGGAGTATCCACAATTAACTTCGCAGTACCCCGTTCCAGAAAGACTTAAGAGTTTTATCACTATAATCTGAGCTTAATGAATGATCTCGCGACGGATCTCGCAAACGCGATATCCAAAGAACTGGGAATTCCGCAATATATGGGTGAAATAATAGTATCCATCCTGATATTTCTGATGGCAATCATAATTGGGTGGACGGTATACATTATTTTTGAAAGATACATAAAGAGACTTGCGGAAAAGACCAAAACGAAACTTGATGATCTGATCATAGAAAACATCAAGATGCCGATATATCTGCTGATACTGATAGCCGGTATCTATTTTGCTGTAGCATCGCTTTCCATCATAAGGAAGTATGCTTTCTACGTTGATTCATTTTTCAAGGTTGCGGAGATTCTTCTGATAGCATTTGCCATAATAAGGGTCCTGAATGTTCTGATAGGATGGTATGCTGAAAAGAGGGAAAGAAAGGGAAAGGAAATCAGCAAACATCTTCTGTTCGTGCTTAAAAAGATGATACAGGGTACAATCGCCCTTTTTGCCTTTCTTGCGATACTGTCGGTTTTTCATATAGATTTGAGCAGTGTTGTTGTAGGATTGGGAATTGGAGGTCTCGCGATAGGTCTCGCCATGCAGAATATACTCGGCGACATATTCAGCGCATTCACCATATACTTTGACAGACCCTTTGAGGTTGGAGATTTCATCATTATTGGAGAGTACATGGGAACTGTCAAGAAAATAGGAATAAAGTCCACCAGGATAGAGCTTCTACAGGGTGAAGAGCTTGTTGTCTCCAACAGAGAACTCATAAACAAGGAAATCAGAAATTTCAAGAAGATGCGAAGGAGGAGGGTTTCCTTCACAATCGGTGTGACATATGACACTCCTCTGGAAAAGCTGAAGAAGATACCTGAAATCATAAAAGATATTATTGACCCTGAAAAACTCCAGTACGTTGATCAGCTTGAGAGAGTTCATTTCAAGGAATTTGGACCTTACAGTCTCAATTTTGAAATCGTATACTATCTGAAAACCAAGGACTACATAAAGTACATGGATACCCAGCAGGAAATAAACTTCAGGATAAAGGAGGCTTTTGAGAAGGAGGGCATAGAGATGGCGTTCCCGACTCAGACGATATACTTAGGGAAGCAACAGTAAAAAGGCTCTTTGAGTTGATTACTGTCGGCGCGATTTTACACAGTGTCAGCAAAGCATTAAATAAGGGTTTCCCGTTACCGTTAATGGAGGTGGAGTAGATGAAAGTAACATTCAGCCTGATTAAAGCCGACGTGGGCGGCTGGCCTGGGCACGCAAATGTGCATCCAGACCTGATGGAGATAGCAAGAAACAAATTGCAGGAAGCAAAGAACAACGGTTTACTCATAGATTTTCACGTGACGCACTGTGGAGACGACCTGCAACTCATAATGACGCATACAAAAGGTGTGGATAATCCGGAGATTCACGGTCTTGCATGGGATGTTTTCAAGATGGCAACCGAAAGGGCAAAGGAATTGAAGCTCTACGGAGCGGGACAGGACCTCCTTTCGGATGCATTCTCTGGAAACATAAAGGGAATGGGACCAGGTGTGGCTGAGATGGAGTTCACCGAGAGAAAGGGAGAACCAGTAGTGGCTTTTATGATGGATAAGACAGAGCCTGGAGCGTTCAACCTGCCCATATTCAGAACATTTGCAGATCCGTTCAACACGGCTGGTCTGGTTATAGACCCATCGATGCACAACGGTTTTGTTTTCGAAATATGGGACATCAAGGAACACAAGACCGTAATGATGAGTACGCCCGAGGAGATGTATGACATACTGGCGCTTATTGGTGCAAAATCAAGATTTGTCATAAAGAGGGTGTATCCAAAGGAAGGTGGGAAGTTACCGGCTGATGAGCCAGTGGCTGCTATCTCAACGGAGAAGCTCTATCAGATTGCTGGCAAATACATAGGAAAGGATGACCCCGTAGCAATTGTCAGAGCACAATCCGGTTTACCGGCTCTTGGAGAGGTATTGAATCCATACGCATTCCCACATCTGGTATCGGGATGGATGAGAGGGTCTCACAATGGCCCAATAATGCCAGTGGGTGTGAAAAATGCGATCTGTACAAGATTCGATGGTCCTCCAAGAGTCATAGCTCTCGGATTCCAGCTCTCTGAGGGTAGACTCGTGGGACCTGTAGACCTGTTCGATGACCCGGGATTTGACAGAGCTAGACAGATAGCGCTGGAAGTTGCAGACTATATGAGGGCTCATGGTCCATTTGAGCCACACAGATTACCTCTGGAGGAGATGGAGTATACAACGCTTCCAGGTGTTCTGGAGAAACTGAAGGAACGGTTTCAGAGCGTGACACCATCTCAGGAAGCAGCGGTTGTATCTGGGGTCTAATCCCTTTTCTTTTTCTATTTTTGTTTTCCTTGAAGATGATCACCTGTTATCTGATTGTCTGTAAAAATCTGGCTAACTGAGCTCTTCCACACCGAGTCTCCTTGCTATACCGTTTATCTCCTCGAGTACTTTCTTGTAGATCGGTATGCCTATCTTCATCCGGGTCTCGGCGGTCAATGCTCCTTTCTCTCCAGGATACCATATCTTCTTTCCCTCAACTGTCCTGCTCTTTTTCACATCCTCTATCATTCTCCTCATCCTCTCCTTGAACTCCTCGACCGGCATGAAGCCATCTATATTGATAACAATGAAGAAATGACCGACGTTGCTGAATTTCTCATCGGTGTTCTTCACCCATTTACTCCACGTTGCATTTGTAAGTACACCGGCGAGAATGTCAACAAAAAGACTGAGTCCATACCCTTTGTGACCGCTCAGGAGCTCTCCGAATCCACCCAATGGGAGCTCGGCGCCGCCAGAGAGCACTTTATCGGCATCGGTTGTTATGTTTCCCTCGCTATCTATTCCCCATCCCTCAGGGATGGGTTTGTTTTTTCTTCTGTACATCTCGAACTTACCCGTGGAAACCACGCTTGTTGCCATATCAAGCAGAAACGGCGGTTTATCTTTGATCGGTGCCGCCACTGCTATTGGATTGGTTCCCACTGTTTTATCTATTCCCCAGGTGGGAGCAACGAGCGGTCTTGTTGTGGTCATGGATATTCCTATGAAATCTCTCTCGACCGCTATCAGAGAGTAATGTCCCGCCATGCCAAAGTGATTGCTGTTTCTCACACCCACCATACCTATGATGTTCTTCTCTGCTTTTTCCATCGCCATTTTCATTGCTCTACAGCTTACTGGCTGTCCCAGACCTTCATCACCATCCAGGAGAGCATGAGATGGTCCTTCTCTTTCCACCTTTATGTTTGGTTTCAGGTTAATCATACCCTTTTCTATTGCGGTTACATATCTCTTGAGTCGCTGGGCGCCGTGGCTCTCTATCCCCCTGAGGTCGGCTATCAGAAGATTGTCGGCAACACATTTTGCATCTTCCTCAGGAACCGATAAAGCGCTGAAAATGTCCATATAGAACTTCTCTATTTTTTCCTTGGGAAACCTCACGTAATTCTCGTCAACCTCCACCTTCTCGAACATCGGAATCTGTAAATTACGAGATGGATAAAAGTCTATCCCATGGGCGGTAGTTCGGTGAGTGGGCGATGGATGTTGATATCTCGGCAACATCCATCTTTTGCATAGCTGTCTCATCACACCTGCCGGAGGATGAATTAAGCATATGAAATAAAGAATGTTTTTTCGATGTAGCTCGATCCAATCAATTTTATATTCGAGAAGGTCGCCATGCTCGCTATCTACTTCCTCATTGTATGTGCAGTTCTCGCCATTTTCTTTTGATAGATCTTTGGATAGTTTGCGTGTTTACCGGGCACATCATAATACCTTTATTCCAAAAGCGGGATGCGCCCCCAAGTCTTTCTATTTCTCGTTCTCTTCGAAACCATTGGATTGCTTATGGATTGTCAGAGAGCATTACTATTTCTCTGTATTCATTATAAGCTATGGTCATATTGTTGAGATATCCTGCAATATCTGACTGTTTAAAACATTCTATAGCATTTTTCTGCGCCGATATTGCACTACTGAAATGTAATAAATCCTCCCCACTTAGATTCATTCCCATACATCTAACGTGCAACTCGTAAACGTTTTGTGTCAGGTTAAACGCAAGATTTGCTCTATCCGGGTTTGTTATAATTTCTTTTTCAAACCATCCACGTGTTCCAGACCCTTCTCTAGGTCGCCACCACACTTTGGCATTTGCATTGTCGGTCCAGAACCACGGTTCGCAACCGCCGTAATAATCATTGCCATTTCCGGCTAAATTTTCATCCTCTGGATAATTCACCCTTAAAATGATATAGTTTTTGGGTTCGTATGGAGTGATACCAAGTGTTGTCTCAGCCGAAACCCAACCATAATCTGGACAATAGTATTCACATATATAGTGTGCATCAAACCAGAAATCCTTACCGGCAAAAACGGGTGTCACGATTATGTTCTTAGCTGGGACGCCATTTGCTCTGAACAAGGCAGCCCCCAAGTTTGCTCTACCGGTGCAGCTACCTCCAAAGAACAGGGAGGAAACAGCATCTAAGTATTTTACCCACGGCGATCTTTCACCGGGAAACAAGAGACATGCTAGATACCAGAACATAAGCCTTAGTGTCTTGGGAGAGGATGTATATTTTACAATTTTTTCTGCCAGTTCTGTGAGATCATCGCTCTTACATCGTAATGTATAGGCTTTTAGTTTTATGAGTATGTTGTCTGATTGGATAGCTTTTGTTGATGCAAGCCATATTTTTGTGTCATCTGGTAGCTCACTCTCAGCGGGTATCTTCACATAATCTGGTAAATCCTCATATCTCTTATTTTTTACAAATACGAAATAATCAAAGTGGATGGAAACTTGCTCACCTTTCCTTAAGGGCGATATCAGAAACTTCAAAACTTTGTTGGGTGGATTTGTATCGTTTATCACGCCCCAGCCTAGAACGCCAGCCGAGGTATCATTCCTGACATCTATAAGTACAGGTGCCTGATTTTCATAGTTTGGTGGCACAGCCCACGTTACGTTGAAAAATGAGGTTATATCATCATTTGCCTTCACATAGAAGAGTACTTCCCCATGCAGTAAATCGAGTTCCACGCCGCCGTCAACACAGACAGATTCACCGCTCAGAGCGGGCATTGGCGGTAAGACTCCCAGAAAGAGAAAAAGCATAACTGCTAAACCTCTTCTCACCAACATTTTAATTCCCACATATCATTTATCCATTAAAAAATATTTTTCTCTACTGGGTACTTCGAAATTATTTGTGGATGAGTAGAGTTTCTATCTTTAGCTGTGCTACATAATAGCATAATAGCCATAAGGAGTATCCACAATTAACTTCGCAGTACCTTCTCTACTGCTTTGTGGCACAATTCCAAAACATTGAGATATTCAAACCACCGCTCAATTGGTGCGGGCTCATTATACTCTTTTCAATTCCCCTCTTCTGGTGTTCCCATCCCCGAAAGTGTGTAGAATTCATGGTTTATGCTACAAAGCAGAAATTACGGGTGAGAATGTGCCTGGAGGGGAGCGACTGCCTCATCATCGATCAGAGGAGCCGGTTTCCTCCAGGCTATGAAGAACTATTTTATTATGGAATTAAAAAATTTTCTGACTGGTAATGGATGTTGGGTTTGATTTTGTTTTATTTATTCCTCATCAAGAAACTGATCCAGCTTTGCCTGTCTGAGTTTCCTGCTCTTTATGAACTTTTCGACATCGCTGATAAAGTTCTCAAAAGCCTTGGCTGACATCCTTATTTCGGCTATGACATCTTCTTCATCGAAATCCGATGTGGAGCACAGAGTTATCGATCCCTCGTCCTTGTTGAATTTAACGTAAAGAGTGTCCGCGGGGATGATTTTGAAAATTTCGTTTCCTTTCTCATCGACATCGCTTATCGTGAGGGTTATCGAATCGTCATATTCCCCGCCAAATATCTCTTCATCCTCGTCGATCTCTATCCTGTTTTCTTCCATCTTTCCATCCTTCTCCAAAACTTGTGGTATACATCTGGTGATATTTTATAAATTTTTTGTAGGGGATCTGCATTATCCCTATCTTATGAGATCAAGAAGTTCTGCCATATCCTCTATGACCACATCTGCATATTTGATCAGGTTGGCTTTTGGACGGTATGCCACGCCAAGACCCGCGATCTCGAGCATGAATCTGTCGATCCCACCATCTCCAACCGCTATACTCTCCGAGGGATCTATGCCCATCTTTCTGCAGATCTCGAGGAGAGCGTCTCTTTTGCATACCGAGCAGGATCTGCAGTCGCTGATATCGTCCACATTTTCCGTGGTGTATGGTATGACCTCTCCGGTTATCACCCCATTTTCCACAACGAGCTTATTTGCTATCACAAAATCGAAGTCAAGTCGCCGTGCAAGATCGTTTGCTCCGAGATCATAGCTGTTACTTATTATCGCGAGTTTCATGCTCATCTCCTTCAGTTCCTTTATGACCTCGGGGACGTTTTTATTGAGAGGAATGCTCCTGAATATCTGGAGGAATTCGTCCACGCTCATGCCTCTGAGGAACTTTGCTATTTCTATGGTCTTGATATAGTTCGGAATCTTCATGGAAATGATCTTATCCATCTCTTCCCTGAAATTCTTTCTGTCAGCCAGTACATAGATGGTTCTACCTGAGAGAAGAGTGTCATCCATATCGAATGCCACCAGCTTGTATCTCATCGGCTCCTCGAATGGAGGAACAATATTAAATATTTCCTGATTTTATCTGTATGTCATGAGATGGTTTACCATTATTATTCTTGTCGTCGCTCTGCTCCTCGCTGGATGCATCAGCGAGAAGAGCGGTATGAAGGTCTCATCCCCGAGTTTTCCTGATGGTGGATACATACCTCAAAAATACACCTGTGACGGAGAAAACATCTTTCCAACACTGGAATTCTCGGATGTTCCGGAGGAAGCGAAATCTCTCGCCATAATAATGGATGACCCCGATGCGCCAGGCGGGACATTTACACACTGGATTGTATGGAATATCCCAGCGAACGTTACAGAAATCAAGGAAGGTGCGGATTTGAATTATCCTCAGGGAGAAAACGATTTTGGAGACATAGGATATGGTGGTCCATGTCCTCCCAAGGGAACAACCCACAGATACTACTTCAGGGTTTACGCTCTGGACACTTTCCTCAACCTTCCGGAGGGCGCAAGGAGAAGCGATCTTGTCAAAGCAATGTCTGGACATATCGTAGCAAAAGCAACACTTATGGGGAGATATGGGAGATGATGTAGATCTATCTTGTGTTCCTTCGCATGGATCAATTCATGAAATAAAATCGATCGTGATCAACTTTAATTTCGATTTATCGAATGGTTCTATAGGTCTTCTTTTTGCGATACTCTTTTCAATTGCAAAATCTCCAAGCCTTTTTATCAACTTTTTCCAGTCCCCATCCTTCTTGTACTCTCTCCAATACCTTCTTAGTTCTTTTATTCTGGCTTTTGTGTATTGGATTGACAGAAGTCTGCCTTTGATAGTTTCCCACACTTTCTCAATTGAATCATCGTCAGGAAATTCTGCTAAATAGTCTTCAATCTGTAATTCAATTTCTGTAAACATTTTTTTCATAAACTTTGTGCCCCTATTTACACTCAAATCCTTTAGTATAGAATCCTGCGTTTGACTTAGCTCGATTTCTTTATATGTTCTCTCGATGTTTTCTAAAATTATCTTGTTTATTTCATACACC
>Ga0209410_1001446_pt1 | contig 11504 bp, 8 predicted proteins | sample Mar14436cmmetaG_FD_184135 | JGI IMG/M metagenome (GOLD analysis project Ga0209410, IMG submission 184135) | Marine hydrothermal vent microbial communities from Guaymas Basin, Gulf of California to study Microbial Dark Matter (Phase II) - Marker... ... | reverse complement strand
CTCCTGGCCCAGCTTGGGCCGCTCTTCGGGGGGGATGTCCTTGAGGCTCCGCAGTAGTTGGGTCAGGGCCCCCTTTCTGCCGAGATACTTCACCCTTAAGCTCTCGAGGCCCTGGAAGTCCTCTACCTTCTCTACAGCCTCAAGGGCTTCCTTTTCTAAGCGACGGAGGCGCTCCTCGAACTCACGAGGAGACATGGGCCTTGGCGATCTCCACCAGCTTGGCGAAGCCTTCCTGGTCCCTGACCGCCATGTCGGCGAGGATCTTCCTGTCCACTCCCACCTGGGCCTTCCTCAATCCCTCCATGAAGCGACTGTAGGTGATCCCGTGGGCCCGGGCAGCGGCGTTGATCCTGGCTATCCAGAGTCGCCTAAACTCCCGCTTACGGACCTTGCGGTCTCTATAGGAGTAGCGCAAAGCCCGCTCCACCGTAAGACGGGCCACGCGAAAGAGCTTACCCCTGGAACCCCAATAGCCCTTGGCCAACTTCAGGATCTTCTTCCTGCGTCTGGCTCGTCTCGGTCCACCTTTGACCCGCATCGAGACACCTCCTTATCCGTAGGGGATCAGCCGCTTCACCGCCTTGAGGTTGGCCTCATCGACCAAGGCCGGGCGACCCAGCCTCCTCTTCCTCTTGGAGCTCTTCTTCCTCAGAAGATGGCTCGCCCATGCCTTGAAACGGCGGATCTTCTTCCCCGATCCCGTCATCCTGAAGCGCTTCGCCGCTGATCGGTTGGTCTTCAACTTCGGCATCCGAACCTCCTTACCCACTTGATCGAGGACTCAACATCACCACCATCTGTCGCCCCTCGAACTTTGGCTGGTAGTCTGGTTTCCCCCATTCCTTCGTCTCCTCCAGGATCCGCTGCATCATCCGCTCACCAGCCTCCTTATGGGCCAACTCCCTGCCCCTGAAGACGATGCGTATCTTGGTCTTGTGGCCACTCTTGAGGAACTCCTCTATCTTCTTCAGTTTTATCTGCAGATCGTGTTCCTCCGTCCGTGGCCTCATCTTGATCTCTTTTATCTGAGTTGCGCTCTGTTTTTTCTTGGCCTCCTGAGCCCTTTTGCTCTGGAGGTACTTAAACTTCCCGTAATCCATGATCTTGCAGACCGGAGGGTCTGCATTGGGCGCCACCTCCACTAAATCGAGGCCGTATTCCTCGGCCCTTGCCAAAGCCTCCCGGAGGGACATGATGCCGAGCTGTTTTCCCTCCGGGTCCACAACCCTTACCGTCCTGGCCCTTATGGCGTGATTGACCCGAAACCTCTTCTCTATCTTCTAATCACCTCCTCCCAGGGATGGAATGCCACAGTGAGGGAGGATCCTCTCGATGAAGGCTTCGAGGGCCATCGGACCCAGATCCCCCTCCTCCCGGCTCCTCACCGATACCGTCCCCTCCTGGACCTCCTTATCCCCTACGATGAGCATATAGGGGACCTTCTCCAATTGGGCCTGGCGGATCTTGTAGCCCAGCTTTTCGTTGCGAAAGTCCCCTTGCACCCTGATCCCTGCGCCTTCGAGCCTTTTGCACACATCCTCCCCATAAGGGATGTGCCTGTCGGTGATGCTCATGACCCGCACCTGCTCTGGTGCAAGCCACAGGGGAAAAGCCCCACCGTAATGCTCGATCAATACCCCTATGAAGCGCTCCAAAGCCCCCAGGATCACCCTGTGGATCATCACAGGACGATGCCTCGAACCGTCCGGTCCTATATATCCCAAGTCAAACCGCTCGGGCAAGGAGAAGTCACACTGGATGGTGGCACATTGCCACTTCCTGCCCAGGGCGTCCTCGAGCTTGATGTCTATCTTCGGACCGTAAAAGGCACCTTCCCCCTCGTTGATCTCGTAAGAAAAGCCCTCCTGCTCGAGGACCTCCCTGAGGGCAGTGGTGGCACGCTCCCAGTCCTCGTCGGTCCCGATGGACTTCTCCGGCCGGGTGCTCAACTCCGCCTCGAAATTGAAGCCGAAAAGCTCCATAGCCTCCTGGACGAACTTGAGGATGTCCCTTATCTCATCGTGCAACTGATCGGGTCGGCAGAAGATATGGGCATCGTCCTGGGTGAACTCCCGCACCCGCAAGAGGCCATGGAGTACCCCGGAGCGTTCATGTCTATGGACGGTCCCGAGCTCGAAGAACCTCAAGGGAAGGTCCCTGTAGCTCCGCTGCCTGGACTTGTAAACCATGATGTGGGCCAGGCAGTTCATCGGCTTGAGGGCGTACTCCTGGCCTTCCACTTCCGTAAAGTACATGTGCTCGCGGTAGTAGTCGTAATGACCAGAGCGCTTCCACAGATCCGCCTTCAAAATGTGGGGGCCCACCACAAACTGATACCCCCTCTTCAGGTGCTCGCGACGCTCGAACTCCTCCAACAACCACCTGATCATGGCCCCTCGGTGATGCCAGATGATCAAGCCCGGACCGACCTCCTCGTGGGTGGAAAAGATCTCGAGCTCCTTGCCCAGACGGCGGTGATCCCTCTTTTTGGCCTCCTCCAAACGGTGGAGGTATTGTTCAAGCTCTTCCTCCGTCGGGAAGGCCGTACCGTAGATCCGCTGCAGCATCCTGTTGCGCTCATCTCCCCGCCAATAGGCACCAGCGACGCTCAAGAGCTTAAAGGCCTTTATATGACCGGTGGACGGCAGATGGGGACCTCGACACAAGTCCACAAAATCTCCCTGGCGATAGATGGTCACCTTCTCGTCGGGGATCTCCCGAAGGATCTCCACCTTGTAGGTCTCCCCTAACTGCTCAAAGAACTTAATGGCCTCTTCCTTGGACATCTCCTCTTTCACAAAGGGGAGATCACGTGCCACGATCTCCCTCATCTTCTCCTCGATCCTCGGGAGGTCCTCCTCGCTGAAGGTCCCCTCGTAGTCGAAGTCGTAATAAAACCCATCATCCGTGGGAGGGCCAATGGCGAGCTTTACCCCTGGATAGAGTTCTTTGACCGCCTGAGCCATCACGTGGGCAGTGCTGTGACGCAAAATTTCCAGTTGTTCGGCCTTTCCTGCCATCTTCCCCTCAAAAGACATTAAAAGGAGGCATCACCGCTCGATGATGCCTCCTCGCCCTTATTTCCCTCAATGAGAACCTTCTTCCGACATCCAACCTTTGGTAGGCACGGGCGGCTTCGAACCGCCGACCTCTACCGCGTCAAGGTAGCGCTCTCCCCCTGAGCTACGTGCCTCTTCTCCCTTTACCCCTAACAAGTTCTCCACCCCTCTGTCAACCTTTTCCCGGGGTGGAGAAAACTTTTTCCACCTCTGGAGCGGGCAACGGGACTCGAACCCGCGACCCCAAGCTTGGGAAGCTTGTGCTCTACCACCTGAGCTATGCCCGCCCTTTTTAGGCTAAATAAACCCTTACCCCTTGTCAACCCTTTGTCCGGGTCCAGTACATATGAGACACTTTGGGTTCAAATGAGACCGCCTCCCTGTGGTTCTCCACCAGATACTCCCAGGGGGTCTTCCCTCCCAGGGGCCTCGAGGGTCTGAGGAAGTTGCAAACGTACTCCCACTCTCTCACCACCCGCCTCAGCTCTGAAAGCTCCACAGGCAAATCATAGCTCTCGTAAAATTCATACCGGTGTATCCCCTCCGCCCTCTCCACATGGCCCTGCTCCTCTCATCCCTCACCCCCTCTACCGTGTCCACCGCCCAAAACCTCATGGCCCCAACCCTCAAACCCCTGGCTTGCGAAGCTTCCGACCTCGCCTGAAAGGCCTCTGCCCCCCACGGGCATCAAGCCTCACAGCACATGCCTCGTCCTGTCAGGCGCCCAGGTTATGATCCTGCCAATCGTAGATACACCCGGACAATCAAAACCCCTCCCCTCACACCAGGGCTCAAGCAGTACATGCACACCCCGGCATTGCCCGGATTGGGATACCTCCGCCTCAAATACCGGATCCGCTCAACGATCTCCCTCGGTCAATGGGGTTGTCGTCTGCTCCTGGAGATGGGCCTTTTGGGCTGAAGGGTTATGGCATCTCCTCTGGCAGCCCTGAGCCTGGCCTGTCAGCGGTAAAGGGCGCACCTCGAGACCCCGAAAGCCTCCCCTGTGGCTTCAAGACCATACCTCTTCCAGAACCCCCGGAACCTTCGGCGATGTCGGGCTTCTTCGGGAATCATATCCCAAAGGTGCCCTAATTCTGCCAGCTTGTAAAACCCACCAATACCGCAGCCGATGTGATGAACCTGCACCCCGACACCCCCTACTCAGAGTGCCAAAGGCTTCTGAACTTATGCAGCCCTATGATGCCGCAGTACTCTGTACCGATTGTATGTAATGGACCCGATTTTTCCCACTGTGGGAAAACTTTACTTTCGGTGGACTTCGTCAACAAATTTTCATAACCCAAACCTCTTGAAGATTGAAACGCCAACACCATTAATTTCCTTCAACTTTAGGGATTAGCCCGTAGCCTTTTCAAGGTATCAGCGCAATCGTCAACAGCCCCTCTTTGTGAAGCATGGTAAACGACGGAGATGTATGGCACCCAGCTTGCTTAAAATGCATATGGCAAGGTAAAAATATTTTTGAAAGATTTTCAAGAAACCAAGAAAGCAGTGAACATTTTAATTGCTTCTACCCGCCAATGGAACCCCGGTGATGAATTTATAGCAATGGGGGTTCGTAATCTTATTAAAGCTGTTCTCAAGAGCCGTAAGATCAACTGGATACTCTATGACAGAAATCCCGATCTTTTTCTCGATGGTTTCAACAAACCAATCCATCGGCCTCAAATATGGACTAACGCTTTCAATAATGGGACAGCGACATATATAGATCTTGCCGTAGTTGCAGGTACGCCAGAATGGTTCGGTCTTCCCATGATCAAATTTTACAGGGCGATAAGACAAAGCGACATTCCTTTAATTCTTCTCGGTGTAGGTTACATTGATAGAAGAATTGCTTTTTCCTATGATGAGTTGTATTGTTTCAAAAAACTTCTTAAACTAGCCATAGTGAGAGATGAATACGCATCTAGAGCTTTAACGGAAATCGGCGTTAGACACGAACTACTACCTTGTCCTGCTTTGTTCGCCGCAGCATATCCCATTACCAGAAAAAGCCGCAAGAGAGAGCACAAGAAAATAGCTTTCGTAATTCAAACGAATAGGACTATTAACCAATCTATACCTGAAGAGTTAGTCTATGCTTCAATCTGCGAAGTCAAAAGGATGAGGCAACATGGTTTTAAAGTGGATGTCATTTGTCATTATATTGACGAATTTGCTGACTTCTCGCGAAGTCTTGCTCCTGTACGATATTCTTACGATTCATCAGATTACCTTTCTATATTTGCTGATTACGATCTCGTGATTTCTACAAGGTTACATGGTGCTATCCTCGCTAATGCCCTTGGGAAACCCGCAATTTTGTTAAACATCGATTCTAGATCGGCAGGTGCAGCAAAATTATTCCCTTTCATTTACATCACTACCCCGAACGATCTCCTGTCTCAAATCGATAAAGTATTTAATCTACCAATCCATAAATTAATAGAATGGAAAAGCAAGATAAAAGCCCAATACATAACACTACTTAAACTTGCTTTAAAAAGGGAAAAAAATGAAGTTATCGATTAATTTCAAAATATTGTGGGACAGCATTGGCGAAGACGTTGACGACGTCAAGTTTGACCAGAGAGAGACGAAGACCTGCATTCATAGCGGAAACGCAGGAGACATTATCTATTCACTTCCTACCGTAAAAGAGTTAGGTGTTGAACATTATGTAATAAATCTAAACTCTAATCCAGCCGTGGGAGGTAGAGGTATCACTTTTGAGACAGCAAAAGCGTTAGCTCCGCTTTTGCTTGCGCAGCCATATATTGGAAGAGTAACTATCGTAAGATGCAATGTATTCCTTGAATATCTTGATCCTGATCAACCTATGGAAGGAATAGACTATGTTCTTGATAGATTTCGCCTTCAAGATGTGAACAAACATCATTTAGCTATATGTCATGCATTGGCTTTTGGAGTACATGTAAATCTTTACGAAAAATGGCTTCATGTAGATTCAGACGAAGAAAGCAAAGATTATATAGTTGTCGCGTTGACGCCAAGATATAGGTCATTATCACGGGAGTTTTGGATTGAAGTCCTTTCGCCACTAAAAAACATCGTCCTTTTAGGCATTCCTCAAGAATATCATTGTGTAGCTGGTATTCGTGGCGATTTTGTAACATGCAAAGACTTTCTTGAGATGGCAAAAATTATAAGGGAAGCTAAACTCTTCATAGGAAATCCAAGCTTGTCTTATGCTATAGCCGAAGGATTGAAAGTCAAAAGGCTTGTGGAACTACCTCATCAGCCGAGAAATGCGTACCCAATTGGAGAGAATGGATATGTGGTGCCAAATTCTGTTGAAGAAGCAAGGAGACTTATTGAGCAACTTATATGTAGTACAAAACCAAAAACGCTAATCCATACTCCACAAGATCCATATAAAATGTCCGCTGAAATTTTGTCGGGGTCACTTAAAGAAACAGCGACTGTCAAAAGAAGCTTAACTAACGAGAATAAACTCCCTGAACTTGAGAAAGATCGGCGAATGTACTCAAAAGGGCAGAATAATGAAAAGACAGCGCGTCAGATAAAAAGTTTAAGGACGTCATATCCTAAAGTTTCTATAATCATGCCCGTCTTCAATAACCTAAGCTTCACCCGCAATTGCCTTGAAGCTTTATATAAAGTAACTCCTTCCGATATTTTTGAACTGGTAATAGTAGACAATGGTTCAACTGATGATACTAAATTCTTTCTAAAAGCATTCAAACGCAAACATAATAATCTCACTCTAATCACAAATGAAGATAACCAAGGTTTTGCCAAAGCGTGTAATCAAGGCGCGAAAATCGCAAAGGGGAAATATTTAGTCTTCTTGAATAACGACACTATACCCCTAGATAGATGGTTAGACGAATTGCTCAAAGTAGCTGAAAGCGATACAAAAGTAGGTGTTGTAGGAGCAAAATTGCTCTATCCCAATGGCAAAATCCAGCATGCAGGTATTGAGCTAATAAATGGAATACCAGATCATCCCTACAGATTTGCAGACCCGGGTATCCCTGAGGTGAACCACCAAAGAGAACTAGACATGGTTACTGGAGCGTGTATGTTAATAAAAAAAGAATTGTTTGACGAATTAGGCGGATTTGATGAAGCTTATAAAAACGGCATGGAAGATGTAGATTTGTGTTTGAGGGTGAGAGAAAAGGGATTCAAAGTAATTTATTGCCCCAAATGTGTACTCTATCACTATGAAGGAGTGAGCAAAGGCAGATTTGATCACCTAAGAGAGAATTTGATCTTGTTTTTCAATAGATGGGGCAAACGCTTTGACGAAGAGGGCAGGTTTATTAGAGACAGAAGTTCTATCATATGGGAGGGGTCACAATTCGTCTATCATTCTCTCGCCTTGATAAATCGCGAAGTTTGTCTACAGCTGATTAAAAAAGGCCATGATGTATCCATCATACCGTATGAACCCCATGAATTCGGGCCTGAAGTAGATGAAAGATTTAAAACTATAGAAGTTAAAATAAACAAGCCATTGTCAAGGCCGGATGTCCATGTTCGTCATCAGTGGCCGCCAAATTTTAACCCTCCACCTGAAGGACACTGGGTAATGATTCAACCTTGGGAATATGGTGTTCTACCCCAGGATTGGATAAAACCGATGTCCGAACTGGTGGACGAAATCTGGGTTCCAAGCCGCCATGTATGGAAAACTTACGTAAGAAGTGGCGTTCCTCCAGACCGAGTGGTCGTCATACCTAATGGGGTAAATCTTGATGTTTTTAATCCTCATGTCGAGTCTTATCCATTACCGACAAAGAAAAAATTCCGCTTCTTATTTGTAGGAGGCACAATCTGGAGGAAAGGTATAGACATACTATTGACTGCTTATTCAGAAGCCTTTACCGCTCAGGATGACGTCACCCTCATTATCAAAGATATGGGCCAAGATAGCTTCTATTGTGGCCAAGAAGCCAACGACAGGATTCGGAAAGTTAAAAATACGCCTAACATGCCTGAAATTATTTACATCACCGATACATTGACCGAGCGACAAATGGCAAGCCTTTACAAAGCTTGCCATTGCCTTGTCCATCCTTACAGAGGGGAGGGTTTCTGTCTCCCAGCACTTGAAGCTATGGCCTGTGGCGTTCCAGTGATAGTTACGAGAGGAGGGGCTACAGACGATTTCTGTAAAGAAGAATGGGCGTATTTGATACCGGCGAAAAGTGTGGCCTTCAGTCCGCCAAAGAATATGAGATTAGTGGGGGGTTACGGTTTAGTACTAGAGCCAGACAAAGAGGCCTTAAAATCTTTAATGAGACATGTATACGACAATTACAGCGAAGCCAAGAAGAAAGCAAAACTTGCTTTTAACTACGTAAGCACAAATTTAACATGGGATAAGGTAGTTACAAAGATAGAAGAAAGGATTAGAGAACTGAAAAAAAAGCCCATACGGCGATTAATGACTCAAACAGATGTCCCAGTTGATCTTTCAAAGCTTTGCAAACAGGGAGAAGAAGCATTTAACCTTGGAGAAGTAGATAAAGCTATCACAATATTTAAAAATATAGTTACCATAAATCCCAGTCATGTCCAAGCTCTTAACAATCTTGCTCTCATTTATTGGCAAAGAGGCGAGCTGAAAAAATCTTTAGAATATCTTTACAAGGCTATGAAAATAGATCCCGAAGACAAAGATGTAGTATGGAACTGCGGACAAATCATGTTGGAGTTAGGGAAAGCGGAAGACGCCTACGAAATCTATAAATGCTACCTTCAGAGGCATCCGCAAGAAAAAGAAATAGAAGAGACGCTCTATCAAATAGAAAGGCTCGTGGAATTCAAAGGAAACGATTTGAAGCTCAATCCATCTGGCCCAAAGTCATGAAGAACGACGTGAGGCTTTCCCTTTGCATGATCGTCATGAACGAAGAGCGGGATCTGCCCGGTTGCCTCCAGAGCACACGGGGGTTGGTGGACGAGATCATAGTGGTAGATACCGGTTCCAAGGACCGCACCCCTGAAATCGCAAGGGAGTTTGGAGCCAAGGTCTATCCCTTCAAGTGGGTCAACGACTTCGCCGCTGCGAGGAACGAATCGATAAGGCACGCCACGGGGGATTATATCCTATGGCTTGATGCCGACGACAGAATTCCCCCACAGGAAAGAGAAAACTTCGTCCGCTGGAAACAAGAACTTCCCACCTCCGAGAAACGGGCTTATTGGTTTATCGTAGAGAGCCCCAAAGAAGAGGAGTTTCTCACCGAACGCTGTTATCAAATGAGGGTTTTCCCCCGCGTGGAGGGTGTAAGGTTCATCAGGAGGGTCCACGAAAGCATCCTAGAGAGCATAAATGCCCTGGGTATTCCCTCCTCCTACTGTGATATCACCATACGACATGTAGGATATGCGCGTAAGGCGGACATGCATCGCAAGGCCAATAGGAATCTCAAGTTACTTCTGGCCGCTTTGGCCGAAGCCCCTGATGACCCCACCATCCATTGGCACCTTTCGATGACTTACAATGTAATAGGAGAGAAAGAGAAAAGCGCCCGTCACGCAGAAAGCCTCCTCTCCCTAATACCCGATGGAAAATTAGAAGGAGAAGAACGCCAATGGCAAATAGCTGCCTTGGTCCACCTCGGAAACCTTTATGCTGAGCTCGGAAGAGAAAAGGAAGCGGAAAAGACTTTACGTAAGGCCATGGAGCTGGACCGGAATAATCCCATGAGTGCTTTTTTCCTGGCGAGGCTCCTTATCAAGCAAAGAGCGTATACAAAAGCTTTACCCATATTGCAGCGTTTAAGGGAGAAAGACCTTCAAGTGTATCAAGTCCCCTACCCCCAAAAGGCTGTTAAGTTCTATTGTCATATTTGGCTCGGCCATTGTTACGAAACCTTGGGCAAGAGGAACGAAGCCGTTAGGGAATACGCGTTGGCGTCCAAGGTAAACCCGAGCTGGGACGAACGCGGAGCTGAGGTCGGGGAGTTCTATCTCCGCGAGGGCAAGGTGGAAAAGGCCCTTGAAGTCCTCGAGCGAGCCGTCAAGATAGACCCATTCAACCCTTCCGTCCTTTCCAACCTCGCTCTCGCCTACAGAAGGACCGGCAGGATCGAGGAGGCCGAAGTTTGCTTGAGAAAGGCCGTTCAGCTCGACCCGGAACATTTCGACGCCTTAGCCAACTTAGGTCATCTCCTGTTGCTAAAAGGGAAACTGGAAGAGGCAGCGCCTCTCCTAAAGAAGGCAGCCCTCAGCAGGATGGATACGGACTTAGCGGCGGCTTTGATTTTTATAGCGATCCTGAACGGGCGAATTGAGGAAGCCCTTCCCTACACTGAAAGGATAATGGAAGCCATAGACAAGAGGAGGAATAAAACCCTTGATACGCTGGGTGACTACGCCCTCTTGTTGGAAGAATTAGCGCAGGGATTGCGATCCAAGGGACGTCTTTATGAAGCCCGCCTCCTAAACATAGCATCACGTCACCTCCTTCAACAAGAGGCCATTCTGTCCTCTGTGGACTAAAGTTTTCCAACGCTCCGCCGATAATAAGACACGAAGAAACCAAAAAGGGGGTGAGAGGGAGAGGAACGGGCTACGGAGAGGTATCCATTTCCCTCAAGATCGACCAACAAAATCCTTAAGAAAGGAGGTATTAGGAGATGGGATTGAGGATAGCCAACAACATAGCAGCCCTTAACACCCACAGATGGCTCTCCATCGCGGATGCCAATGTGGCGAAGTCCCTGGAAAGGCTGTCGTCCGGTTACAGGATCAACCGGGCGGCAGACGACGCTGCGGGCCTGGCCATCAGCAGCAGGTTCCGGGCGCAGATAAAGAGCCTTGAAGCGGCTCAGCGCAACACCACCCAAGCCATCGCCATGCTGCAGGTGGCAGAAGGATCCCTCAACGAGATCAATAACATCCTGACTCGCCTGAAAGAGCTGGCCACCCAGGCCGCTTCGGACAACACGGGAACCGACCGTGCCAGACTGAACGAAGAGGCCCAGTCCCTCTTAGCGGAGATAGACCGCATATCCCAGTCGACCAAATACTCCGGAACTCAGTTGATCTACAGCGGCGGGAGCTCTTGGGGACTCTTCAACACCCTCACCTTCCAAGTAGGCTATTCAAGTAATTCCTACGACAGGATCCAGGTCGGCTTTTACGACATCAACACCGCCACTCTGGGTGTCAGTAACATAAGCCTTGGAAGCTTGGCCAGCGCCCAAGAGGCCCTAACAGCCATTGATAGCGCCATCACTTCCGTGGCCATTGCCAGGGGTGGAATTGGGGCAGCCCAGAACCGTTTGGAGTACACGGCCTCCAACCTCGCTGTGACCATTGAGAACTACACGTCTTCCGAATCGGTGATCAGGGACGTGGACATGGCCAAGGAGATGACCGTCTTCACCAAGAACCAGATCCTGGTCCAGTCGGCAACGGCCATGCTGGCCCACGCCA
>Ga0209410_1001442_pt1 | contig 11511 bp, 11 predicted proteins | sample Mar14436cmmetaG_FD_184135 | JGI IMG/M metagenome (GOLD analysis project Ga0209410, IMG submission 184135) | Marine hydrothermal vent microbial communities from Guaymas Basin, Gulf of California to study Microbial Dark Matter (Phase II) - Marker... ... | reverse complement strand
AACATACCTTGAGCCAACGCTATATGCTAGATAGGTTGATTCAAGCCTACTAACCACCCACCTATAGTCGTCCATCGATATTCTCCTAACGGACTCTATGTAGCGCCTACCCAAATCCATAGAACTACCACAATCGATTGAACACGGAGTATGATAGATAGCCCAAAACTCTATGGGAACACGCATATCCAGGCCTTTTCCTATAAGCTGCCTATGAAAACTCCTCCTAGCCCCAGCAACCCCACGCTCAATAAACTTCTCCACACAGCACCTAGGATAACCGAGAAGCTCACCAAGCCTACGATGATCGTCCACACTCTTAGTCTCTTTACTCCATAGATTGACCAGCTCAATTAATAGCTCATATTCCCTAGAAACAAGGATATCAGAAGCCTCAATATTCCAATTAACTACAGGTCTGGGTCTACGTTCAATCCTCTCTAGACCATCCCTCAGCAGAAAATACCCATCCCCCTTCCACAAAACGTAGCCTATACTCGACCTATAACAATAGGATAAATCCAAGTCCTCGAGAAAACTTGAAATGTGATCCCAGTACAATATATCTACGGACTCTATAATAGCCGTAGGCTTCACACCGGTGTAGACTGCCGAAAGCTGACAGAACTGCCTATGGTTAAACAGGTGGGCTATCATCGAATATGTAAAGAGGGGGCCAGGATATAAGCTGTTCGAGGGGAAAACGTTTAACTAGCGTTAATTAAATAGATAACTGCATGGTCGCTATCCTGGAAATTATACGTAGACTAGAGGGTTCTCTCTCGATAGGGAAGGGGGAGTTCATAGCCTACGATGTCGCTAGAGAAACAGGTGATCCCTTCAAGATACTGGTTGCGACTATTCTATCCCAAAACACTAGCGAGGCGAACGCCTATAGAGCATACGATGAACTTAAGTCCAGGATAGGCTTAGAGGTACACTCCATATACCGTGCGAGTCTATCGGAGCTAGAGGAGTCTATAAGGAAGGCTGGGTTATGGAAGAGTAAGGCTAGAGCTATCAAGGAACTAGCTAACCTCATTATTGAGAGATTTAATGGTGAACCTAATGGCCTACTGAAGCTAACAGTAGATGAGCTTAGGGATATGCTCCTCAGTATCCCGGGTATAGGCGTTAAGACTATTGACGTCCTGCTTGTAAACATGGGATACGGCGTTATACCCCTCGATACACATATCCTACGGGTTTCCCGTAGGCTCGGCTTAACGGAGGCAAGGAGATACGATGACGTCCAGAGGGATTTACATAAACTAATTCCTCCCAAGCTCAGGTTGAAAGCTCATCTTCTATTAATTAAGCTGGGGAGAACATACTGTAAGGCGCGTAAGCCGCTATGCAGTGTCTGTGTATTGAACGATATCTGTCCGAAAATTGGAGTTGAAAAGGAATAAATAGCTGTTTCATGTTAAGTTTTACCCATGATAGATAGCCACTGCCACCTTGAACAGGAGGTTTACGATAAGGATAGGGATGAAGTAGTTGAGCGTGCAAGGGCTAATGGACTTAAGGCTATAGTCTTCTCATCGTCCAGCCCAAGACACCTCGAAAAGGCTATAAAGATAGTTGAAAGGTATAAGGGGTACGTCTTCGCAACCCTCGGCTTCCACCCAGAGCTTATAGGAGACTTCCCGCTACAAGTCATCGAGGAGTACCTGAATTCCATAGCGAAACATGGGGATTCGATAGTTGGAATAGGTGAGACGGGTCTAGACTACTATTGGGTTAAAGATGAAAAGCTTAGAAGGCTCCAGAAGGATCTACTAATTAAACACCTAGAGCTTGCGAAAAGGCTTGATCTCCCAGTAGTCATCCATTCGAGGGACGCCACCGAAGACACCTTCGACATCCTTGAATCATTCGGCTATAAACGGATACATTGGCACATGTTCGGCTATCATGACCAGCTTAAGAGAGCCATAGACAACGGATGGTACATATCAGTTAATGCAATACTATTCAGAAGCAAGAGATACAGGAAAATAGCTAGAGACGCCCCAATAGATAGGCTTATGGTTGAAACCGATGCACCATGGCTACTAGTAATTAGGGAGGGCAGAAACGAGCCATCAACAATAGTCGATATAGCCAGAATGATTGCCTCCATCAGAAAAACAGATTTCGAGGAAATATGGCTTCAACTAGGACTAAACGCCAAAAAATTTTATAATCTACCCGTGGAGCTCTAGATGGGCGGAGGCGGCGGTGGAGGCGCTGGACCTAGCCTACTTATGGCTTCATTAAGCTGTCTCCTCAGGTTTACGGGTATTATTCCGGTGATTTCTCTTTCTATCATGTATGCTTCGCCTATGACTTCGTGTTCGGGAATATCCTTTCTGTGGTGTATGTATTCGCATACTAGTATGGCTTGGATATAAGGGGTCAAGAAGGCGTAGTAGGTTATGGCTGCGGCTATGACTCCAAGTAGTATTGGTATGGGGTTTAGGGGTCCAGTTATGAAGTAGCCTGCGACGATTGCTACTCCTAGGAATGTCGCTAAAGTTACTGCGTAGTTTAGGATCATGAATATGATGGCTATTGTTAGGAAGCTGCCCCACTTCTTCTTGACTACGGCCATTCCTATTCTGGCGTTCATCCATGCGTCGTAGTTTTCTAGGACTACCGCGACTGTTACTACATCGAGTATGACTAGTATGAATCTATCTAGGATAGCCATAACTATTTTAGCTATAGTGCTTACGATGGGTATCCAGCTGGTGAGGAACCTTACGAGGCCCGTTAGTGTTCTAAAGAAGGCTCGTGCAACCATTCTGAATACCCAGAGGACTGAGAGGGAAAGGGCCTTGGATTTAACGATGTCAATTCCGTATCTGATTTGTGAGGTAAACGTTATTTTGGGAAAGCCTCTGGCGTAGGCTCCCATGGCGGCTATGTGTGCGCAGAATATCATGAACATTAGATATCTGTATACTAGCCTGACGACTGCGATGAGGTATAGGGGTATGCCGACAACTGTCACTAGTCTAACCCATATATTCTCTGGGAATATATCCGTGAAGAAAACTAGTGCTCCGAGCCAGAAGGCTAGGGCGACAAGTACTGCAAACAATACTGTAACGAGGATTCTCAGTAGTATGAAAGGTATGGTATTGAAGTATACTTTGAGGCCTAGAGTCATGCTTCTGCCGATGGGCAAATATTTCACCTAAAATATCAATCATTTTAAACTATTTTAAAAATTCCTCGACGTTAAACCCTAGTTCCTTAGCTTTAACTATAGCCTTTAACGCTTCACTCTTTCTGCCAATTCTAGCTAAAGCTAGACCTAAGGCGAACCATACCTCACCCCTCTCTCCGTTCATTTTAACTGCCTTTGATAAAACCTCGTGGGCTTCCTTAAACCTATTAACCGCCATTAGAGCTACGCCATAGTTAAATAATGTATCGGCATTATTCGGGTTGATTTTCATAGCCTTTTTAAATGCCTCCAGAGCCTCCGCGTATCTTCCGAGCTTTGTGAGTAACGTCCCTAGGTTATGCCACGATCTAAAGTCTTCGGGGTTAATCTTTAGACACCTTCTGTAGGCGTCAACAGCATCATTATACATCCCTATCCTCTCACATGCTACGCCTAGATTATACCATGCATCGTACATCTCCGGATCTCTCTTGACTGCAGCTTTAAGTTTATCAATCGCCTCCCTATACCTGCCAATCTTACTGTACACAACCCCCAGGGCATAGAGAGCCCTAGCGTTATTCGGACTTAATTCGATGGCCTTTAGTAGGGCTGAAGCCGCTTCGTTGTATCTACCCAAGGCATCGTATGTCATGCCTAAGTTGATCCAAGCGTCGACTACGCTATCATCTATACTTAAGGCTCTCTTTAAAGCGTCCACGGCGTCGCTGTATTTACCAAGCTTAATGTATGTAAAGCCAAGGAGAATCCATGCCTCAACATTACTAGGATTCCTTTTTAAAATAGTTTTGAGCAGTTTAACTGCATCGCTATACTTTCCATCCACTATAAGTCTACGTGCATCAGCGGGCTTCATCGATGTTAAGGTAATATTAAGGTATAAAGTAGTGTATAAGTGAAAATCATCCGTATTTATATGGCTATTCTCCGGATATCCCGACTATAATACTGTATTTTAGCCAATAGGGTAATAAGTAGCGGATGAATTTAGGGTAAAATGGGTGGAAAATGGAGTGTATTGAGGAATATTTTAAGATAGTGGCGGACGGCTACTACCTGGCGGCGTCAAAACATATCCCAGAGAAAGGGAGACCGGTAATAGTGTTTTTCCACGGATTCACGGGGCATAGGATAGAGACTGGAAGGCTGTATGTGGATCTAGCTAGAACATTATGTAACTCAGGGTTTGCCTGCGTAAGATTCGACTATAGGGGGCACGGGGAGAGCCCATTCAGTTTTGAGGAGTTTAGCTTAGACTGGGCTTTCGAGGATGCCGAATCTACGGTAGAGTACATATTAAACAACATGAGAAATGAGGTAGATGTAAGTAGGCTGGGGATTATTGGATTCAGCTTAGGTGGAGCGGTAGCAATTTACATTGCCTCAAAATATCCGCAGCTTGTTAAGACGATGGCATTATTGGCTCCAGCCTTATCCTTCAGGAGGATAAGGGATAGGTTGAAGACTGGAATATTTCAGGTAAAGGATGGATTTGCATATTTTGGAGCTTTTAGGATGAGGCTGGAAAACATGCTTAAAATGTCCGAGTTCGATGGGTTAAGCCTAGCTCGCAGGATAAAGGCTCCAACATTGATAGTACACTGCAGGGATGACAATACCATACCTTATGAGCTATCTACAGAGTTCTATGAGAAGCTGGCTGGGGAGAAGAAGCTGATACTGTATAATGAGGGAGGACATACCTTTAGCAACTGGCATCTAAGGAGAACCTTAGAGGGAGAGCTAGTGAAATGGTTTAAAGATACGCTTATGTAGTTTAGCTAGTGAGCTTCAAGAATTGGGGTAAGTGCTTCTATAATACCTGCAGTTTAAGGTCTTAGGTAAAGTAATATATTGATTTTCCAATTCTCACTCTTCTGACGAGTTTTCTGTCGAATAGCTCCTTTAAGTATTTTCTCGCTGTTCTCTCGCTTACTCCTAGGTGCTTCGCTACCTCGCTGGACTCATGCGCCTGCTTTTAAGTAGCTCCATTATCTTGCCGTGTATTTCAGATAACTCCTTTCTGTATAATATGACTTTAAAGAAGTTGCCCTGCTCGATAAAGTCGGGTTCTCTTAGTCCTTCCTCTAGGCCATAGCTTTATCATCTTATTGGTTCCGGTGCCCCACTTCTCTATGTAGCCGTATAGGAACATTACATTGCCTATTTTAGGGTTCCTGAGGATTGATTGATGTTCCCTCTTTAGGTCTTCAGGTGTTAATGGCTCTGGGAGCTTACCTGGGTTAATGACCTCAATCCTATCGTCGAATATCTTAACGTATATTGGTGATGGTATTGAATAGTCTCTGTGGACTACGGCGTTGACTATAGCCTCCCTGATGGCTCCGAGGGGTATCTCGTACTTCTCAACTCTAACGCCATCCTCGTCGATATAGCTTCTATACGATATATTTTCCCTAATGAAGCTGAGCGTTAGCTCCACTTGGTCGAATAGGTTCCCTGTAATCTCCCTTTCGAGCACGGGGTAAAGTGGATCCTTAAATCTGCCGCATTTAACGACCGCGTAGGGAACATAAGGCTGGGGATTCTCGGAGAAAAGGAGGATTGAAGCTAGTGTAAGTGTGGAATCTCTAATTAACCCTATTCTCCTAAGGAAATCTTCCTTACTTGAGTAGGTTAATCTAACATGTCTGGTTTTCTCGGCTACCTGAACAAATCTATTAATGATGGATTCGCTGATATCCGACAGCGTGGCATTGACGGGATTATCCTCAGCGCTAAGCCTAGGCTTATATTTTTCCAGTATAATTCTCTCCAGCTCCTCTCGACTAATTCTTTGGTTTGAGGCACCAACTCGCTTAAAAGCAATTCCCTTATATAGATACGGCTTATCGATACCTTCATCCACTTTTATAACTATAATCTTCCTGCCATGGATTTCAGTAACCTCTATCTAGGGATAACTTGAGGCTCGATAGCATCCCTGATCATGCCCGCTAACCTGGGAATAGTTCCTCTACCTATATCAATACCCTTCACACGGCCGCTATCATCAACGCCTATAATTACATGTCCGCCCCTAGAATTTAGGAAGGCACAGATTGTTTCCATTAAGCTCTCTTTAAACTCGACCCTCTCCCCCGCCTGTTCTAATTAAACGGAAAATATCCATACATCATAGATTACATGGGAAAATAAATACATTCCGGCAAATGCCGGCATATGCCGGAATCATCCAGTATCTCCAATAAGCTTCAACGTTTGTAGAAAGTATACTTTACTACTCAGCGTTTTAAAGTAGCTCTTAGCCAGGAACGTTTTTCCAGTTTTCCTTCTACCGTAGATGAGAAGTGGAGGCTTAAGTTTTCAAGGTTCTTTAGATCAGTATATCTGATTACGGTAACCATAATTACCCCTATAAATCTATCGATAAGCTGTTAAAACCTCTTAATAATTAGCTCAAATGTAGATACTGAAATTCCTATGTAGCATGGAGCAGTAAGTTCGGGATTAACCCATTAAATACTCTCCTCCGAGGGGCGAATATTTAATTTTATATTTGTAAAATCCTTGTTATGGTTGGTGTCTGTGTTGAAGAGTAAGATATTGTTTGTTAGCCATACACACCACGACAGGGAGTGGTATCTGCCGTTCGAGGGCTTCAGATACATACTCGTGAGGAACATCGATAAGCTCCTAGATATATTCGAGAAGGATCCGAGGTTCAGGTTTTTCCTGCTTGACGGCCAGACGGTGGTTATCGAGGACTACCTGGAGATTAGACCCTATATGGAGCATTTAATTAGAAAACACGTGTGCAGCGGCAGGCTTGCGATAGGGCCTCTCTACGTTCAGCCGGACGAGTTCCTAGTTTCAGGCGAATCCCTCGTTAGGAACCTATTGATAGGGCATAGGGTAGCGTGTAAATACGGGGGCGTAGCCAAGCTGGGATATCTACCGGATACCTTCGGACATACCGCTCAGCTTCCACAGATACTGAGGGGTTTCAATATAGATAACTTCATCTTCCACAGAGGCTTCGGCGAGAGCCTTAAGGAGTATGGATGTGAGTTTATATGGCGTGCCCCGGATGGATCTGAGGTTATCGCTATATATCTTCCGAAGTCCTACTGTAATGCGAATAGATTTCCAGATGACCTGGAGAAGGCTTTGAAATGGATTGAGGAAAGCGTTAAACATTTGCTTAAATACTCTAAGGCTGGAGTTATTCTAGCTATGAACGGCTGCGACCACAGGCCTCCACAGGAGAATATTCCAGATATTATAGAGAAGCTTGGGGAAGCGGTTGGCGATGAGTTTGAGATCATACATGGCGGGCTGTTCGATTACATTAGGCTGCTTAATTCAATCAGGGATAGGCTTAAGGTATTTACTGGAGAGATGATCTGGGGCAGGTATCATCCAATACTCACCGGAGTGTGGTCCTCCCGAACCTACCTGCTGATGGAGAACTTGAGGACGGAAGCTATCTTAACGTATTATGCTGAGCCACTAGCAACTATAGCGTGGATTATGGGCATGAAGTACCCACAGGATCAGCTGACTTATGCCTGGAAGACTCTGCTTAAAAATCATCCACACGACAGCATATGTGGATGCAGTACCGATGAGGTTCACAGGGAGTGTATGACTAGGTTTGCTAAGGTCCAGCACGTATGTAACATGATTATAAGGGATTCTATGGAACACCTCGTCGGAGGACTTGCGTTCTCGAGCGGGGATGAACTGGGCATAGTAGTATTTAATCCGACGCCGTATGAGAGAACGGATGTAGCTGAAGTAATGCTACCATTTGATGCGGACGAGGTAACAATTGTTGATGAGGAGGGCAATGTGGTTCCGCATCAGCTCGTCGATGACGATGTCCCCTCATACTCGATAGTTCATCCAGTGAAGCTCGTAGGTAAAGGCAGGATAATATTTATGGCCGAGAAGGTTCCGTCCATGGGCTTCAGAATCTACAGAATTAGAAGCGGAGCAAGCAACGTGGAGTTCGAGTCGGACGTTAAAGCTACAGGCAAGGACTCCATTGGGAACAAGTACTTCAGGGTTAAGGCCAGCGAGAAGGGAGGCACCTTAACGGTAGAGGATCTGAGAAGCGGCAGAGTGTTTAGGGAGATATGCATCTTAGAGGATATGGCGGATGCCGGAGATGAATACGATTACTCGCCGCCAGATAAGGATAAGGTCTACTACTCAAGGGCTTACAAGGCATCAATTAAGGTTATCGAGAAAGGGCCCGTAAGAGCATGCCTGAGGATAGACCTAGACTTTAAGTTGCCGAAATCCTTAACGCCAGATAGGAGTACGAGGAGCGATGAACTCGTCAGTAATCCCGTGAGCATATACGTGTTCCTCTACAGAGGCATACCGAGGATAGATATAGCAATTAAAGTCGACAATAGGAGTAGGGATCATAGATTGAGAGTTCTCTTCCCAACCGACGTATCCTCCGACGTATCCTACGCTGATACCCACTTCTACGTGATTAAGCGTCCGCTGGAGCTACCTAAGGGCGATGACTGGAGGCAGCCTCCACTACCAACTAAGCCTCAGAGGATGTGGGTTGACGTAAACGATGGAGAAAAGGGCTTCATGCTAGCTAATAGGGGGCTTCCCGAGTATGAAGTGTTTAAGGACGAGAATGGAAGATGTATAATAGCCTTAACGTTATTTAGGGCTGTAGGTTGGCTCTCCAGACCCGACCTCAAGACTAGGAGAGGAAATGCAGGGCCTCAGATTGCGACACCAGATGCACAGTGTCTAGGCGAACACGTATTCTACTGCTCGATTATACCTCACGAGAAGAATTGGCTTAAGTCTAGGGCATATCTAGTAGCTAGGGAGTTCAACATACCCCTTATGACTGCTCCCGTTAAACTTAGTGGAGAAGTTAAAGTGAAGAATTGGAGCATGAGCTTGACGCCGAAAACGCTACAGTTGTCAGCCTTTAAGAAGGCCGAGGACGATGATACGTTGGTGGTGAGGTTCTACGACGTATCGGGTGGAAGCTACACGGCCAAGCTGAGTTTCCCGGTGAGAGCTAGGGCGGCCTGGGAGACCAACCTCAATGAGGAAAGACTGAAGGATCTTAAGCCGAAGGAGAAGGAGGTTGAAGTGGAAATTAATCCATATAAAATAAAAACAATATCGATTTTACTCGAGGGACTACTCGGTTAACCTGTAGAGTACTTTCTTTTTCTCTTTAATTATCTCTATTTTACCCTCCCTTCCAAGCCAGCCTAGTGCTCCATAGACCTCCGTAACCTTTAATCCAGTCTCCTTAGCTATCTCCCTAGCAGTTAATGCTCCCTTTTCCTTAAGAGCGTGCCACACCTTGCCAGCATTTACTCCAAATATTTCCTCAGGCTTCATACTAATCACTGGAATTGAAATACATGTGAGCTATTTAAACTTTAATCAAGTCTAAATCTAGGTCTCCTGAGTTTGATAAATGCAGCTAATATACTAATATATGTAGCTGATCGCTAGAGTTGAGTTTCACTACTATTAAATACCGCCTTACCAAAATATAGAGGGATGACATGAGCTTTAGGGAGACGCTGGATAAGGCCATAAGCTTGCTTTGTAGGAAGAAAGTCCCCTATGCTAGGGATCCTCTGCTTATAGAGTATTTCAGGAGAAGCTTCGATAATTCCCCGCCTATAAGGCCTTATCACCTAGATTATCCTAATGATGACATTTTAAGGCTCATAGTCGATAGAGAATGCGAACTCTATCTTGAGGCTAAATACGATGGAACTCATATACAGTTCTCTAAGTATGGGATCTTTAAACACGACGGTAAACCCATAAGTAACGAACAATTAGCTGGCTTAATGCACATATGCCTAGATAATCCCTCTTTAGTTAGCAGAATATTTAGGGCCGTTGAGAAAGGATACGTTATAGAGGTTGAGCTCTTCGGGAAATATTATACGCCGATGGGATTCCACCTCACCTATGATAGGCTTTACGACCTAACGGTTTTTGAAGTGGGATTGAATGGTAAGTGGATTCCTCCTCCAGAGAAGTATATTCTCCTTAAGGAACTTAAGCTACCATATCCCAGCTACTGTGCGATTAAGCCTAGGGACGTGGAGGAATTAAGGAGGAAACTTTCCGAGATTGCGGGTAGGGATGAATATTTTGAGGGAGCTGTAGCTAAAACGAGGCTGGTGGATACCTCCGGATACAGGGTTAAGCAGTTTGTTAAGGACGGATTAATAGCCTTTAAGGTTAAGGTGAAAGAGCCTAAGATTAAGTTTAGGAAAACTAGGGTTAAGAGGAGAACTAAGAGAGAAATACGTATAGGCGGTGCTCTAGCTAAAGAGATAAATGATGAATTGTTAAAGCTTTACTCTGAAAATAGGGGTATCTTCTCCTCCCCAAGGAATATTCCTAGGATAATCAACTATATCTTAGATTATTTGAGGAATGCACATCCACACTTACTGGAGGGAGTAGAGGAGAAGGATCTGAAGAGGTATATAGCTGGAAAAGCCCTGGAGATCATTAGGGGAAAGTTTAGGTAGCAGGGTGGCGTTTCAGTTTCGTGAATCTGTGTCATTTTGCAGCTTTCTATATCTTTTTAATCCCCTTAATGCTATTATGTATGCTGACGCTGTGTGGATGTCTAATCCTAGGTCTTCCGCTATTATCCTTGCACTTACTGACGAATATGCTGGATTGACCTTAATTAATATACCACCAACTTTTGGAACTAACACTTCCATTTGTTGTATGAACTCTCTTAAAGCCATCTTTGATTGTTTCCTCTTTGCCGACTTACTTCCTTTCGGCTTCGGCCTGCTTAGCCTCTCAACAACGTAGTATTTCGCTCCGTGATCTCTAGCGTACTTAACGAGCTGGGCAGTAGCTTCCCGCCTAATCGTCCTAGCTTTTTCCTTAGGAAATCCATGTGATATGATTTCAGGAAAATGTTTATTTTTAATATCTCTTATTATGCCTTTATTGTCTATAATAACCATGCAGATTCTGTCTGGATTGAAGTCGAAGCCAGCAATATAACCAACAGGTTTAGCTTTAGATTTTTCTTTACATATTTAATATACAATTCAGGCGGTATGTGAAGATGTAGAAACAACTTCCCCTTATCCTTCAATACTATTGATGCCCCGTAACTATACTTGTCTGTAGTCAGTTCCTTAACTATGGGCAGATACTTCCTGCCAAACACGACTCTGCCTTTAAGCCAAGTATGTTTACCATCGGCGTGAGGAATCTTAATTAAGACTTCACTCGTATCCAGAAGTTTGATGTTTCTATTACCTTTCTCATCTTTACTGCCAACTGAGAACAATTGAGGTTTATTCAGCTTGAGATATGGT
>Ga0209410_1001441_pt1 | contig 11512 bp, 10 predicted proteins | sample Mar14436cmmetaG_FD_184135 | JGI IMG/M metagenome (GOLD analysis project Ga0209410, IMG submission 184135) | Marine hydrothermal vent microbial communities from Guaymas Basin, Gulf of California to study Microbial Dark Matter (Phase II) - Marker... ... | reverse complement strand
CCACAGGCACGTTAAATAGTACGGAAATAACATTGACGGAAAATCACCGTCACGGACAAATTTTTCGTTTTGTGAAAAAAAATTTAGAAAAATTGAGGAGTTGACTCATATGGCAACCATAAATTCTCTTAATCTACCTCCATGCTGTTATCGACTCCAATAGACCCTTATACTTTTTTCTGCATCACCGTATTGAAAATCAAGATCACCACGATAGGCCCTTGCGAGGGCATCCCCAATTCTGCGGGCTATATGGACACCTGTTGTCGTTATAAGGATATATTCTTCTTCATCAACAACGGACATGATCCTTTCCATTGGATGCTCTCCCTTCTCCTGCTTTTCCTCATTGCGAATGAGATTTAAGAGTTCTTCGCGGTGCTGCTTGAAGAAAGGTCCTTTTATTTCTATGTAGCCTGCCGGATAGTTATCGGCAATGCGCTCGCATGCCGGACAGACTGTCCTGTTGGAATCAACAGGAGGTTTTTTCCAGGACCACCGCCCGTCCAGGAAAAGGGCATTGCATTCAGTACACATTGTCGGCTCTGTCCATTTACCCGATTCCCTGTAAGTATCGTGCCGTTTTTCCCTGACCAGCCTGTCCCTTCTTGTATGTCTGCCTTTGTCCATGTATGCCCCCGTTATTTTTTAAGTATTTTGCAAAATACATCTTTTCCCGTATTCAATAAAACACGATATGGACAGCTTGAACTCAGGTCAAGGGCATTGTAAAATAATATATATTTTGGAGGTATATTTTCTCACAACGCCTTTTGATTATCGGATAACTTTATTGGCTCAAGCCCTGGTTTGACCTGCTCAATTTCCTTGACACCCCCGGTAAATCTTGTTATCAACTTCAACGCCTTGAGAATAGATTTACATATAATTTTAGCGATATTTGGGGAGGCGCGTAGCTCAGGGGGAGAGCGCTACCTTGACGCGGTAGAAGTCGGCGGTTCGATCCCGCCCGCGCCTACCAGTCCATTGCTTTTGTCCTTCCCTGGAGATATTTTGAAAAGGCATCTTTTTAGCCCTCACATTGGGGCAAGGATGCCTTTTCTGCTTTGAACAGAGAGATCCGATGCCAGAGACTGATACAGATACTATCACTGTAATCTTTAATGGTCGGGACACGGTACAGGTTGCAAGCGGGACTCCTGCTTCGGAGCTTTTGGCCAGCATGCTCAGCAGGAATAGTGCAAAAAAGGTGATCCTTGTCCGGATCGACGGGGAATTAAAGGATATCTCCACGCCCCTTACGCGTGACTGCAGAATGGAGCCTGTATTCCCGGGTGATGATGATACCCTTGAGGTATTGAGGCATACTGCCGCACATATTATGGCCCAGGCCGTAAAGGAACTTTTCCCGGATGTACAGATAGCTATAGGTCCGGCAATAGAAAACGGGTTCTACTATGATTTTGATTACCAGAGACCCTTTACCCCTGAAGACCTTGAAAAGATAGAGGCCAGGATGGAGGAGATCGTAAAGAGGTCTCAAGACATAACAAGACAGGATGTATCCATAGATGATGCAAGGAAACGTTTTGAGAAACTTGGAGAAAAATACAAAATCGAGATCCTGAATGAACTGGGTAACCAGGGAGAGAAAGAGGTCTCAATATACAGCCAGGGAGAATTCGTAGATTTGTGCAGGGGACCGCATCTCCCTCATACGGGTCATTTGAAGGCCTTTAAGCTGACAGGTCTTGCAGGGGCATACTGGAAGGGGGATGAGACCCAGCCGATGCTTCAGCGCATATACGGCACGGCATTTTTTGATAAAAAATCTCTGAAAGAATACCTGAATCGCCTTGAAGAGGCCAAGAAAAGGGATCACCGGCGCCTGGGCAGGGATCTGGATCTCTTTTCCGTAAATGAAGAGATAGGACCCGGGCTTATCCTATGGCATCCCAAGGGGGGCATTGTCCGCAAGATCATTGAGGACTTCTGGCGCGATGAGCATTTCCGGAGGGGTTACGACATGCTCTTCTCTCCCCATATTGCCCGCAGGGACCTCTGGAAGACCAGCGGCCATTTGGATTTCTACAGCGAGAACATGTATCTCCCCATGGAGATTGACGATGTCAGCTATCAGTTAAGGCCGATGAACTGCCCCTTTCACATAGCGATCTATAACTCCAGGATACGCAGTTACAGGGAACTTCCCATGCGCTGGTGCGAACTGGGTACTGTTTATCGCTATGAGAGGACAGGCACCTTGCACGGACTCATGAGGGTCAGGGGATTTACCCAGGATGATGGCCACATCTTTTGCAGGCCCGACCAGCTCGGCAAGGAAATACACGAAATCCTGGACTTGACCCTGTATGTCCTGAGGGTATTTGGTTTTGACCGGTATGAGATATATCTCTCCACCCGTCCCGACAAGTATGTAGGTTCGGATGAAAATTGGGAGCGTGCAACCGATGCACTCGGGCAGGCCCTTGAGGCGCAGGGACTGACCTATGAAATAGACCCCGGAGAAGGGGTATTTTACGGCCCCAAGATCGATATCAAGATCAAGGATTGTCTGGATCGCTCATGGCAGTGTTCAACCATCCAGGTTGACTTCAACCTGCCTGAGAGATTTGATATGCGCTATATAGGGGATGACGGCCGGCCCCATACGCCGATCATGGTACACAGGGCCCTGCTTGGTTCTCTGGAACGGTTCTTCGGTGTGCTGATCGAGCATCATGCCGGTGCCTTTCCCCTGTGGCTGGCCCCTTTTCAGGCCATTGTCGTGACTGTAACTGACAGACAGGATCAGTGGGCGGAATCGGTTGCCGAAAGACTCAGGGCCGCCGGTGTCAGGACAAAAACAGACTTCAGGAACGAAAAACTGGGCAAAAAAATCCGGGAGGCCCAGCTTGAAAAGATCCCATATATGTTGATAGTTGGCGATCAAGAAGTAAGGGACATGACAGTCAGCCCCCGTACCAGAAAGGGGCAGAAACTGGCAGCCATGTCCGTTGATGACTTTGTCGCCATGGTGAAGAAAGAGTGCCGGAGAGTCTTTAAAGGATCTTGCCGTGGTGAGCGGCTAATTTAGAAACAGGAGGTGTAGTATCGCAAGAGAAATTCCAGTCAAGGTAAATTATCGGATCAGTGCCAAGGAAGTACGACTCATTGGCAAAGATGGGAAGCAACTGGGAGTAGTAACTCGAAATGAGGCCCTGGCCAAGGCAGAAGAACTCGGATTAGACTTAGTGGAAGTAGCACCACATGCCCAGCCACCGGTCTGCCGGATCATGGACTACGGAAAATTCAAGTACGAGCAAAGCAAAAAGGCACAGGAAGCCCGGAAAAAACAGACTATTATTCAGGTCAAAGAAATCAAGATGCGTCCAAGAACGGATGTTCATGACCTTGAGGTAAAAAAGAAGCGAATAAGGCAATTCATAGGTGATGGAAACAAGGTGAAGGTTACAGTGAGATTTCGAGGCCGGGAAAACGCATACCCCGAATTGGGATTCGCTTTGATAAAACGGATCGTGGAAGAGATGTCCGACATCGCCGTCCCTGAAAACGTACCTGTCAAGCAAGGTCCGTTAATGCACACAATACTTGCCCCAAAGGATTGACCTGAGACCATGATGGGATTACTAATTGGGGATTGTGAGTTCATTCAAGACAAGTATAAATGAGGAATTATGCCAAAGATGAAGACCAGACGCGCTGCTGCCAAGCGTTTCAAAAAGACGGGAACCGGGAAGTTCATGTACAGAAAGGCGGGATCGAGCCATCTATTGAGCCACAAGACACGGAAGCGCAAAAGGGTCCTGAAAAATGATACAGAGATTTCTGAATCAAGGGTCAAATCAATTAAGCGAATGATCCCTTTTGTCTGATTGCACCCGGTGTTATGTGTAACCGTTCACACCCCCTGGCAGCCAACAGGGAAATGAATAATTACTGTCGTATAGTATGGATTTTGAGATAAGAGGAGCTTAAAAGAAAATGCCACGGGTTACCAGAGGTTTTAAGGCCCATCGTCGTCGCAAGAAGATACTCAAAATGGCCAAAGGCTACAGAGGTGCCAGACGCCTCTGTTTCAAACAGGCAAAGGAGACTGTGGAAAAGGGGCTCTGCTATGCATACAGGGATCGCAGGACCAGGAAGCGCATGTTTCGTCGCCTGTGGATAATCCGCATAAACGCGGCCTGCAGACTGAACGGCACGTCCTATAGCCGTTTTATTGAAGGTATAAGCAAATCAGGGGTTGCCGTAAATCGCAAGATGCTTGCCGATATAGCAGTAACAGACTCCAATGCCTTTTCCTCCCTTGTAGAAACTGCAAAGAGTGCCTGACAAAGAACTGTATACATGCAGGAGCGCCTAGAGGAAATCAAGACCCAGGCCCTTGAGGCCGTAAAATCGGCGTCCAGCGAGGAAGATCTTGAAAATATAAGGGTCAGGGTCCTCGGCCGTAAGGGCGAGCTGACTGTGGTCTTAAAGGCCATAGGGAAGCTTTCTGCTGAGGAACGCCCAAAGATCGGACAACTGGCCAACAGGCTCAAGAAAGAGATAGAGACATCCATCAATGCCAGGAAGGAGGCATTAAAGGACGTTCATATCCGCACCTTTATTCCGGAGCTGGACCCCACACTTCCCGGAAGGCAAAGACGGCCCGGCAGATTGCACCCCATCACCCAGGTGATGAATGAAATCTGTTATGTATTTGAAAGGATGGGTTTTACCGTGGCCAAGGGTCCTGAAGTAGAGCTTGACTTTTTCAACTTTGAGGCCCTGAATATCCCTCCTGACCATCCAGCCAGAGACATGCAGGACACGTTTTATATTGATGACAAGGTCCTGCTCCGCACTCATACCTCTCCGGTACAGATACGTGCCATGAAAGAGCAGAGACCTCCGATGCGGGTGATTGCGCCCGGCAAGGTGTACAGGTGCGACTCCGATGTGACCCATACCCCCATGTTCCATCAGGTGGAAGGGCTTATGGTGGACAGGGATGTCTCTTTTGCAGGTCTCAAGGGGGTATTGACCGCCTTTGTCCAACAGATATTTGATCCGGAAACCTCAATACGATTCAGGCCGAGCTTCTTTCCGTTTACAGAACCCAGTGCGGAAATAGACATTCAGTGTGTCATATGCAGAGGCAAGGGCTGCAGGATATGTTCCCAGACCGGCTGGCTGGAGGTGCTGGGAGCCGGCATGGTACATCCGGAAGTATTCAGGCATGTCGGCTACGACACCGAAAGGTTCAGCGGATTTGCATTCGGCCTCGGGGTAGAGCGAATCGCAATGCTCAGATTCGGTATTGACGACATCCGCCTTTTCTATGATAACGACCTGCGCTTTCTTCACCAGTTTTGAATAAGTCCTGATGCGAATCCTGACCTCCTGGCTCAAAGAATTTGTGCAATTTACAGTGCCCGTAGAGACCTTGGCAGAAGACCTTACCATGACAGGTCTCGAAGTGGAGGAGATGGAGTCTGTCTACAAGGGTCTTGCCCCGGTCGTGGTATGCCTGGTTGATGAGACCGTCCCCCATCCCCAGGCATCGCATTTGCGGGTCTGCACGGTAGTTGCAGGTGAACAGAAGTTTGAAGTGGTTTGCGGGGCCCCTAATGTAGAGAAGGGGCAATTGGCCGCTCTGGCAAGGCCCGGGACAGTGCTGTCCGACGGTACGACCGTCAGGCCTTCCGACATCCATGGGATACGCTCTGATGGAATGCTCTGTTCAGAGTCTGAACTTGGTATCGGCGATGATAAAACAGGGATCCTCATATTGGAGCCGGTCCCTGGACGCAGGACAGGGGACTCCCTTGTGGATGTTCTGGGGCTTAAAGATTGGGTCCTGGATATTGCCGTTACGCCAAACCGCCCTGACTGTCTCAGTGTCCTGGGAGTTGCCAGGGAAGTATCCGCCATATACGGCATCCCTCTATCAATTCCCCAATCGTCAAATCGTCAAATCGTCAAATCGTCAAATCGTCAAATTCCTATCTCCATAGAAGACCCTGACCTGTGCGGCAGATATACGGCTGCCGTAATGGAAGGGATCAGGATCGGCCCTTCCCCTCACTGGATGGCTATGAGGCTGCAGGCCAGTGGCATCAGGCCGATAAACAATATAGTGGATGTAACCAACTACGTGCTGATTGAACTCGGACAACCGCTCCATGCCTTTGATCTGGACAGATTGACAGGACCGGCTATTGAAGTCAGGACAGCAAGGCCCGGAGAAAGTATAAGGACCATTGACGGAAAGCACAGAGAGCTGCGGCCGGACATGCTGGTCATCGCAGATGCGGAGAGGCCCGTGGCAGTGGCTGGTGTCATAGGCGGAGCCGAAACCGAAGTCAATAACGACACAAAGCGGATACTCATCGAAAGCGCATGGTTTGCTCCAATCCAGGTAAGGAGGACATCCAAGGCCTTAAAGACGATTACAGAGTCATCATACCGGTTTGAGCGGGGTGTTGACCCGGAGGGAGTGATAAAGGCACTTTGCAGGACAGTGAAACTTATTGATCAGGTGGCAGGCGGATGTCTGGCCGGAGAGATCAAGGACGTTTATCCAAGACCTTATAAGCCCAGACGACTGTCTCTTCGCCCCGAAAGGGCCAACAAGCTCCTCGGCACAGGAATTGAGCCCGGACGGATAGCCCAGTTTCTGGAAAGGATCGGTATTGAGCTCGGCCATGTTGACGATAGAAAAATCAAAGGAATGGTGCCTTCATATCGCTATGACCTGAAAGAAGAGATTGATCTGGTAGAAGAGATAGCCAGACTTCACGGCTTTCCGAGTATTCCGACCCGGGTACCCAGTGCCGGAATAGCCACACCGGCCCCGGAACCGTCTCAAGGGCTTGTTAACAGGATAAAAAATATCCTTTCATCCCAGGGCATGACCGAGGTGATCTCATACAGTTTTATGTCACCAGAAGATATTAAGGCCTTACGTCTGGACAAGGATGACCGAAGGATGCAGATGGTAAGGATCAGGAATCCCTTGAGCGATGACCAGTCAGTAATGAGGACCAGCCTGATCCCTTCGCTGATGGGGACAGCAGCAAGAAACCAGGCCCAACGGAACATGGACCTTGGTCTTTTTGAACTTGGCACTGTATTTTATGCACAAGGAACGGGCGAGCTTCCCGATGAGAAACAGAAAATAGTCGCCCTGTATACAGGGTTGCGCCATCCTGAATCATGGTCATGGCCCAGGGAGCGGGTAGATCTCTTTGATTTAAAAGGAGTTCTGGAAGGGCTGCTCCAGGCCCTCGGGATCTCCGGGTGGAAAACCGTGCTTGAAACACCGGATGATCCTTTTTATCTGCCAGGCACCTCTGCCAGGATAGTATGGGGCAAAAATTCCATCCTGGGCAGTTTCGGGCAAATCGATCCGAATGTTTTGGAATTTTGGGATATAAACGGGCCGGTATTTCTATTTGAGCTCTCTTTTGATGCCCTGGAAACAGCCGCATCCCGGCGACGCAAATTCATTCCTCTTGCCAGGTATCCTGCTGTAGAGAGGGATATCGCGGTAATTGTCCGGGACGGGCTTTCTGCTCAAGATCTCATGGAATATATTTCAGCTCAGGCCCCGGATTTTCTTGAAAAAGTGCGGATATTTGATGTATATAGGGGGAAACCTGTCCCAAAAGGCTCAAAGAGTATAGGCATGCGGTTTACATACAGGGCCCCGGATCATACGCTCTCGGACCATGAAGTCTCAGAGGTACATGACCCACTGGTGCGCTCTGTTCTTCAATTCTATAAGGCAAAGCTGAGGGACTGATGGGGACCTTGACCAAGCGGAAAATCGCTGAAGCAGTCAGCAATGAACTTGGTTATTCCTTGCGTGTCAGCCTGCAACTGGTCAATGAGATCTTCAACCAGATCAAGGCGTCACTGGCCGATGGCGATCAAGTGAAGATCGTAAGGTTTGGTACTCTGCGCAGTGTAAAGAAACCGGCACGCAGAGGAACCAGTCCGGTTAATGGAGAGCCGATTATTATTCCTCCCCGGCGTACAGTGGCTTTCCACCCCAGCCGCTTACTTAAGAGGATCGTAAATGCCAGAGATGGGGAAGAAATATTACCGGATAGGCGAAGTGAGTGAACTGGTCGGGGTTGAACCCCATGTGCTTCGCTACTGGGAAGGTGAATTTCGCCAAATCCGTACCCACAGGGTTTCAAAACAGCGTCTTTACAGAATAGAAGACATAGCTCTTATAAGGCGCATAAAAACGCTTCTTTATAATGAAGGATTTACTATAGCCGGTGCCAGGAGGCAGATTACGGCAGAACAAAAGACAAAGGATTCCGGAGACAGGACCAGTGAATTGCTCAAAGAAATCCGGCATGAACTAATTGCTATCAGGGAAATAATCGGCCCATGCAAATAATGGATAACAGCCAGTATCAAAAACTCAAACGCCTCAGGCAACGGATTGATAAAATAGACGCAAAGCTTGTACGCCTGCTCCAGGAACGCCTGGAGGTGGCAGAGGAAATCGGACGGACTAAGGCTGAATCCTCCCGGCAGCCTCTTGATCTGTCTCGCGAACGGGAAGTCATTCAACACATTCTGAGACAAAATGCCGAAAAATTTCCCCCTGAAAGCCTGAGGGTCATCTTCGGAGAGATCATATCTGCCTGCAGGAACGCGCAGCGGCCTGCCAGGCTGGGATATCTCGGCCCCGAGACAACCTTTACCCACATGGCCGCGGCCAGGTTATTCGGCCATGCCCCTGAGTTTGTTCCCCTATGGAACATAACCGAGGTATTTGAAGAGGTAGAACGTGAACGTATTGACTATGGAGTGGTACCAGTAGAAAATTCGGTAGAAGGGACTGTAGCCCTGACCCTGGACGGGCTTTGCGACTTCAAGGTCAAGGTATGCGGGGAAGTCTATCTACCCATCTCCCACGACCTCATCAATCAGAGCGGCAGAACAGACAGTATCCGCCGCATTCTTTCCCATCCCCATGCCTTGGCCCAGTGCAGGGGATGGCTGCAACGTAACTTGCGGGCGGTCCCGACAGAAGAAGTGGTCAGCACTGCCCAGGCGGCCCGCTGGGCAGCGGTTGATTCCTCCGTGGCGGCCATTGCCAGTCCCCTGGCGGCCCGCACATACAACCTTCAAACTGTTGCCGGACACATAGAGGATTTTGCAGGAAACACCACGCGGTTTCTGGTCCTCGGGCATAAATGTCCCAAGCCAAGCGGGAAAGACAAGACCTCCCTGCTCTTAAGCCTTGAGGATCGTCCGGGTTCTCTGTTCAAGTTGCTGGAGCCCCTGGCAAAACTTGGGATAAACCTCACCAAGATACAGTCCAGGCCGGTAAAGAACGAGCCCTGGAGGTACCTGTTCTATGTAGATATTGCAGGCCATATAGAAGACCCGACCGTGCAGGATGGAATCAAGGCCATCAAAAAAGGTTGCACCTTTCTGGAATGGCTGGGCTCGTATCCCATGGGGGAAACGACACACAAGAATGAATGAAGATAAGAAGGCATTGGAAAAACCCTGGGGCGGTAGATTCCAGGAGGCCACAGAAAAAATGCTGGAGGAATTTTCAGCCTCTGTCCGCTATGACCACAGGCTGTATCGTCAGGACATAGCAGGCAGCAAGGTCCATGCCCGCATGCTGGCAAGACAGGGGATTATCTCGGATAAAGATGCAGAGGAAATTGTTAATGGCCTGGTCGAGATAGAAGAAGAAATAGCGTCAGGAAAATTTAACTGGAGCCCAGAGCTTGAGGATGTACACATGAATATCGAACAGGCCCTGGTCAAGCGCATCGGAGAGGCCGGGAAAAGGCTCCACACTGCCAGAAGCCGTAATGATCAGGTTGCTGCAGATATCAGACTCTACCTGAGGGAAGAAATCGATCGCCTGGATAGACTCCTTTCATTGCTGCAGAAAGCGCTCCTGCACCAGGCAAGGACCCACCAGGACCTGATACTCCCGGGCTACACCCATCTCCAGAGAGCACAGCCCATTCTCTGGCCGCATCACATGCTCGCCTATTTCGAAATGTTCAGCCGCGACAGGGACAGGCTCCAAGACTGCAGAAAGAGAGTAAATATTTGTCCCCTTGGAAGTGCGGCCCTGGCCGGAACCGGTTTCCCGATAGACAGGGAATATGTGGCCGAGGAGTTGGGTTTCCAGGGTATTACTGCTAACAGCCTGGATGCCGTAAGCGACCGGGACTTTATTGTTGAGTTCCTGGCAGCGGCAGGCATTATAATGGCCCATTTGAGCAGGATGTCTGAAGAACTGATTCTGTGGACCTCTGCAGAGTTCGGCTTTGTGGATCTGCCTGACGGCTTCTGTACCGGCTCAAGCATCATGCCCCAGAAAAAGAATCCTGATGTGCCCGAGTTGGTCCGCGGAAAGGCCGGCAGGGTCTATGGCCACCTGATATCTCTTCTCACTGTTATCAAGGGCCTTCCGCTTGCCTACAACAGGGACCTCCAGGAAGACAAGGAGGCGCTTTTCGACACAGTTGATACTGTATGTGCCTCAGTGGAGATAATGGCTGCCCTGGTGGCCAAACTGGTCCCAAGGAAAGAGCATATCTCCCGGATCGTGACACAGGGCTTTCTCACCGCCACGGACCTTGCTGATTACCTTGTGAAGAAAGGAATGCCTTTCAGGCAGGCCCATTCAGTGGTCGGCAAGGCAGTCTCACATTGTATTTCCCGGGGCAAGGAGCTTACTGATCTGAGTCTTGAAGACCTGAAGGCCTTTTCTCCTCTCATCGATGAGGATATATTCAAGGTATTATCAATAGAGGGCTCTGTGGAAATCAGGCGCTGCCCGGGAGGCACAGCACCTGAGCGAGTAGCCGAGGCCCTGGCAAAAGCAGAGAAAAAGATAATGAGAGCTGGTAAATGAAAAATGCCGACCCATGAATAATATCCTCCATATTTTTTCCTGTAAAAGGTTAATTATTTTTGCCTTTTGTATTTTAATAGCGTCCTGTGGACGCAAGGCACCTCCTGTCCCTCCCGGTACCCTCCGGCCAAAGGCTATCAAGGACTTGAGCTATAAGATTATCCCGGACGGCGTTGAGCTGAAATGGAGTGTTCCCGTAAGAAACAGGGACGGCAGCCCACTTGTCAGGATCAAGGGCTTCAGGCTGTTAAAGGCGGAGATCCCTCTTGAGGAATATTGCGAGGGGTGTCCTCCTCCTTTTGGGCAGCCTATTGATATCCCCTTTGAGGCAGAACCGGAAAAGGCAAGGAAGATGGTCTATGAAGACCGAACCCTTCGTTCCGGCATGCAATATATATATAAAGTCTATACTGTAAAGGGCTGGCTGAATGTCAGCGATACGTCCAATCAGGTCTCTCTGGCCTGGCACGTTCCGCCATCCGCGCCTCGGGGATTAACGGCTCAGCTGACCGGAGACGGAATTTATCTTTCCTGGCAGGCACCTTCTAAGTGGACGGATGGCACGTCCGTAGATAGAGAACTTCTATTCAGGATCTACCGTGCCAGGACAGGAACGGATAAATGGAAGAG
>Ga0209410_1001438_pt1 | contig 11521 bp, 17 predicted proteins | sample Mar14436cmmetaG_FD_184135 | JGI IMG/M metagenome (GOLD analysis project Ga0209410, IMG submission 184135) | Marine hydrothermal vent microbial communities from Guaymas Basin, Gulf of California to study Microbial Dark Matter (Phase II) - Marker... ... | reverse complement strand
CGGGCAGACATCCCTCACATCTCCGAGGATTGGGTGAACCCGATCTTCAACCCTGTTGAGATGTATGTTCTCGATGCAGTAGTTGTGGGCGTCGGGGTTGAGCTCTATGGCCGTTATGTCGACGTCATCCCTCAGCTTCGCGATCCTTATGGGGTAGGGGCCTACGCCGCTGAACATCACGAGGATTCGCTCGCCACTCTCCACCTTCGAGGCTATACGCCCCCGCTCGGTGGCCTCCCTCGGTGAGAAGTAGACCTTCATGGGGTCGAGCTTGAAGAGGCATCCAGCCTCCCTATGGATGACCTCCGTATCCGGGTCTCCGGCGATGAGTCTCAGCCTCCTCAACCTATAGTCGCCGATCCTCCCCGACTCCTTTGCCAGGACGCTCTTGACGCATCTATGGAGCTCCATGATGGCCCTCGCCACCTCAACCTCATAGGGTCTGAGCTCCTCCGGAATCTCTATGACGGCGACTGCCTTCCCCCTGGAGCCGATTATGTCATAGGATCTTGGAACCAGGCTTAGAGCCTCCCTCGGTATAACCCCCCTAAGCCGCTCCCTGAGACCGCCCCTCATAGGATCCTCTTCTCACCGAGCTTCCTCATAACCTTAGACCTAACCCTAATCTCCTCCATGGGGAACTCCTCTGGACCCACATCCTCCTTAGTCCTACGCTTTATGGTGAGGCCGCAGATGCCCCCCTCAACGAGCTGACGGCGGACACACATAGCATAATTACAGTTGGCGGGATCACAGGGCTCATTAATCCATGTACACCAGGGGCGGCCTCTCATAAACCTCAACGCCTTCTTACCACACCTAAAATACTTACACCGGGGGGTGCAGGGCTTAGCGGCTGCCAACACACATAACCTCTTCGGAGACCCCCTTAATCGATAAGATGGGGCGCTGAGAGAGATTTAAACTTTTCACAGCCACACATGGAGGATATACAACTCCAGATACATAGGAAGATGGTAGCCCGGGGGAGATTCGAACTCCCGTCAGGAGGTCCAGAGCCTCCCATCCTTGGCCGCTAGACGACCGGGCTCCAATTTTTGGTTGGGGTGGAGGGCGGATATAAGGGTATCTCAACTAATTGGATTGCTGATAAAAGGAGGTGAATTTTTGGCCTCCTCTATATCGCTGCTATGTCAGCTTCTCCATGTAGACGACGTTGTTGATGACTGACACCTTAACCTTGTCTTTGAGGTCTCTGGCCTCGATCCTCTTGTTTAGCTGTGTTCTGAGGTAGTTGGGCTCTACACCCTCGACGCTGACCTGGACGATCTTGGCACCCATCCTCAGAAACTCGTCTATGATGGGGTCATACTTGCTCCTCTTTCTATACTTCTTCGTTGGCTTCTTCTCGACGGGCTTCAATTGGAACTTCACTTCACCCATATACTACACCTCTCATATAAAACTCCCAGAGATATTTAATCCTTTCTACATCACTTCATTATGATAAAAATTGGTTTATGTAGAGTTATATGCGATGCTCTAACGCTGAGGGGAGAGCCCTCGCCGATGTGCAGCTTTCATTGCTCAAAATCGTTATTAGGCATGTGGGGAGGGTCAATTACCACCGCAGGTGTCTAAAAGGGATGATGAGGGTCGATCTGGAGGGTGTGGAGAGGAGTTCATACATACCTAAAAGTGTGTATATCTTCGACACCACCTTGAGGGATGGGAACAGACTCCAGGTGTAAGCTTCACGATTGAGGAGAAGCTCCTGATAGCACGGCAGCTCGATAGATTAGGGGTGCATCGAGGCCGGATTCCCCATCACATCCAGGGGAGAGGAGTCTCTAACCCCAGATCTGGGGGAGACGCCGGAACCATGGATGTGGCCCTTGGGGTTGCGAGGCTGATCCGTGAAGCTTTTTAAGGTTTGAGGTGGGAAATCTCTGGGTGATTGGAGGTGGGAGGTGGCTACTTCCTCCCATCCAGATAGGGAGCATCTGGATGTAGACCTACTCCTCTCAGAGGCTGAGAGGTTGAGGAGGGCCCTCCTGAGGCTGAGGGGGAGGGTTGAGGAGAGGGGTTTTGTGGAGAGACTTCTGAAAAGCCTCGACCTATTGGAGAGGGGTTTGGACAGCTATATCAGGGAGTTATCGATGCTGAGGAGCGCCCTGAAGCTGACCGCCTCAACGAGACTGACGGAGAAGCAGAGGCTTCTATTGAGATGGATCGCTGAGAGGGGATGCGGAGAGGTCTATACGGTGCTGATAGAGAAGGCCTCAAGGGAGCTGGGCATACCTAAATCGACGGTGCGCTGGAATATGCGTCGACTAAGGGAGGGCGGCCTAATAGAGGCTGGGGACAAGGAGAATAAGGGGGTTCCAGTGAGATTGACGGAGGAGGGCTGGACCCTACTAAGCCTCCTAAGACCCTGATGGACTCAGCCCTCCAGAATCCTCCACCTCTCCAAGAGCTTGAGGAGCTCACCTCTTCTCGGGCTTCCCCTGGTCTCACGTCTCGTCGCCTTATAGGCTCCGGCGGCGCATCCACGTCTCAGGGCCTCCCCCTCGCTTAGACCCTCAACGAGGGAGGCGGCGAAGGCTCCGAGGAAGGCGTCTCCACAGCCGACGGTGTTGACAACCCTCAATCCAAGCCTCTCCAGGGGGACGGCTGGCACATGGGTTACGCCGTCCGCTGAGCAGAGGGCGGCTCCGGAGGCCCCCATCTTCACGATGGCCTTCAAATCCCCCCTTAGCTCAGCCACCTTCTCCGCCACCTCCTCTGGATTGCTGGTTCCGAGGAGGGTTTCAAACTCAACTCGGTTTAGGACGAAGTAGTCGACGTGCCTCATCACACCCATCAACGCCTTTAGACCCCTCTCAACGTAGACGCCTGGATCCCAGATGACGGTGGCTCCAGCCTCCTTAGACATCTCAGCCAATCGCTCGGCTGTCTCAAGCGGTGGATCCATCACAACGGCGACCCTGGCCTCCTCGATTAGGCTTCTCCTCTGCGGATCCTCCAGCCGATCCGGTGTCAGCTTCAGATTTGCGCCGAAGTATGTGTGTATCTCGTTTTCACCTCTCTCATCTATGGTTATGTAGGCCTGACCGGATTCAACGCCCTCAACGATGAGGACTCCCGAGTGATCTACGCCCTCAGCCTCCAATATGCGGAGCTGCCTCACCCCTATGTCGTCGTCGCCCAGAGCCCCTATGAAGGCAACCCTCCCTGGGCCGAGGATCCTGGCTGCGGCGACGGAGACGTTTGCCGCCGTCCCACCGGAGACCCTCTCTATGACCTTAACCCTAACCTCCTCCCCGGGTCTGGGGAGCCTCTCGACGAAGAGGTTGATGTCCCAGTTTATCGCCCCACAGCAGATCAACTCAGCCATATGGCTCACCGCCGTATACGACTCTCTCCATGAAGAGCTTTAGAAATCTCTCCGAGTCGACATCCACGGCCACCTCGACGTTCGCTGGAGCCCTTGATCCTGGTCTGCGATCCGTTACGGTCATACCTCTGGTGTATTCTCCTCGGAGCTCCACATCGACGTGGAAGGCCCTGAACTCTATTAGGGTGGGGTCTATGGCGGCGGCCACGGCGAGGGGGTCGTGGAGGCTTAGGCCGTTGAATCTTCGAACCAGGTCTCGGCAGAGATCTGCGACCAGTCTCCCCCTCCTCGTCTGGAGGGATTCGACCTCCTTGAAGAGTTGGGGGGTCATCCGATTTCTGGGGTCTGTTGTCACGTCGAGGCCTACAGCCTTCAGCTTGAAGCCTGCTTTGAAGACTATGCTCGCCGCCTCCGGGTCATGCCAGATGTTGAACTCCGCCACGGGTGAGGCGTTCCCAAAGCCGTAGGGCGTCACCCCATAGGCGCCCCCCATGATTATGAGTTCTCCAACCATCTCTGGGAGCCTCGGCTCAGCCATGTAGGTGAGGGCGATATTGGTCAGCGGCCCCACAGCTATGAGGGTTAACTCCTCCCCAAGCTCCTCAGCCCTCTCTATGATGAGCTCCACGGCTGAGCGCTCATCTGGCTTCAGCCTCGGCTCCGGCAGCCTCGCCTCCCCCAGGCCTTCTGGGCCATGTATATCCTCGGCGGGCCTCGGCTCCTCGATGAGAGGCCTCTCAGCCCCAGGGGCGACGGGGATGTTCTCTATGCCTAAGAATTCGAGGATTCTCCTGGCGTTCCTGTTGGCCTTCTCCTGGCTGACATTTCCAACAACCGTTGTGAGAGCTTCAACCTGGAGCTCCTGGGAGCTTAGGGCGAGGAGGATGGCGAGGGCGTCGTCGACACCTGGATCGGTGTCGAGGATTATATGCCTCAATCCACCACCGTTTAGAGGTGGGCTTAGACCGTTTTAATGGTTGCCGATGGAGTTATCCCTCCTAAAGGGAGAGTTAAGGCGATGGAGACCCTAAACCCCCGCCTCATCTACGAGGCCAAGAAACGAATAGGAAATTGGATCTGGAGGACGCCCCTCAAACGTTCCAGGAAGCTGAGCCATCTGATAGGGGGAGATGTATGGCTTAAGCTGGAGAATCAACAGGTGACTGGATCCTTCAAGCCGAGGGGGGTTGCCAACAAGCTGTTGAAACTCAAAGCTGAAGGGAAAACGGGAGAGTTGGTCACCTCCTCCTCCGGAAACCACGCCCTCGCCCTCGGCCACCTCTCAAGGCTGCTCGGCTTCAAAGCCCTAGTCGTAGTTCCACGTGGGACGCCGAGGGTGAAGGTGGACGCCATCAGAAGCCTCGGAGTGGAGCTCAGGATACATGGCTCGGAGTATATGGAGGCTGAGGCTGAGGCGAGGAGACTCTCAGCCGAGGAGAATAGAGTCTTCATCTCCCCCTACAACGATGTCGATGTGATAGCTGGGCATGGAACCATAGCCCTGGAGCTCTTGGAGGATCAACCCCACATCGATGAGGTTCTCGTCCCCGTCGGGGGTGGAGGCCTCATATCTGGGATAGCCGCCGCCATCAAGGCCCTATCGCCTGGAACAAAGGTCATAGGGGTTCAGCCCTCAGCCTCACCGGTGATGTATGAGAGCCTAAAGCGGGGTCACATCGTCGAGCTGGAGATAGGGGAGTCCATCGCCGAGGCCCTCCTCGGAGGCATAGAGGCCGACTCCATCACATTCAACCTCTGCCGTAGATACGTCGACGACTTCATCATTGTCGATGAACCCTATGTGAGGGAGGCCGTAAGATGGATGCTCCTCCATGAGCGGCAGGTGGCTGAGGGAGGTGGAGCCATAGGCGTAGCAGCCCTATTATCGGAGCCGAAGCGATTTAGGGGTGAGCGCATAGCGGTTGTGGTGAGCGGAGGCAACATCGACCCCGAACTCCTCAGAGAGCTGATAAAGGGGTAAGGATTAAAAGGCTCCAGCCGCCAAGTGTTAGGGGCTTGAGCGGAGACGAGGAGCTGGAGAGGATTAAGAGGAGGATAATGCATAGAATGATGCGGGGAGAACCGGAGAGGAGGGAGGATTCAGGACCCTGGAGAGATGGGGAGGTCATAGAGCTGAATGAGGCAAACTTCGATAAGGCCATCTCCACGGCTTCGAAGCCGGTTCTCATAGACTTCTGGGCAGTCTGGTGTCCACCCTGCATGGTGATGAGCCCAATCGTCGAGGAGTTGGCCAGGGACTACGCTGGGAAGGCCTACTTCGCAAAGGTCAACGTAGATGAGAATCAGAGGCTCGCCCTACGATTCAGGGTTATGAGCATACCCAGCTTCCTCCTCTTCAAGGATGGCCGCCTCATCGACAGGGTCATCGGAGCCGTCGGGAGGAGGGGGCTGGAGGAGATGCTCCTCAAGGCGCTTTAGGCTGAGCTAACTCGACGACTCGGCAATCCAAGGTCTCGGCGTCGAGGAGGGCTATGGTGCATCTACCGGTGAGATAGCCGCATACCTCCCCAGGGTTGACGACGAGGGTATCCCCAACCCTTTTCACCTCAGCCCTATGCGTATGGCCGTGGACAACCACGTCGAAGGCCTCAGACCTTATCAGGGAGTTTAGGAGCTCCGACTCATGGCCATGTAAAAGGGCGATGCGGATGCCGCAGAATCGAATCTCGGCGAAGAATCCCCTAAGCTCCATACCAGCCTCCTCAAAGCGTCTTCGAAGCAAAGCCCTCTCAGCCTCATTGTTCCCGTAGACTCCTATCATCCTCGCCTTCAACCCCTTGAAGTGGGGGACGGTGAAGGGGGAGACGTAGTCCCCGGCGTGGAGGACGAGCTCCACCCCCTCCTCGTTGAGCCTCTCAACCGCCCTATCGATGAGGTGGATGTTGTCATGGGTGTCAGCCATCAAACCTATGAGCATATCCATTAATGATTCGACAGCTCCCCTAAAAAGGTCTCCAAACCACCACTGAAACCCTCGGAAGCTGAGGATGAAGACCTGGGCTACCGAACGCTAAATCTTTTATTTTCCCCATAGATTTTTACCGAAAAATGAAAAGAGCGACGCTTATCATCATCCTCCTCATCGCCGCATATTCCACATATGCTACCCTTGAGTGGAGAGTTGAAAAGGAGAAAATTTACGTTATAAAAGACTATGCTGTAAGTCTTTCCGATCATCCATTACTTGAAATCGCAGATGCAGGATCTATTTTGGAATACCTAATTGAAAATAATGCCTCAGACTTAATTCTAAGAGAAAGAATTCGACAATATTCTGTTAGTGCAAGAACCTTGGAATACTCCTCACTCATATTATATAAAGCAACAGGGGATGAGAAATATAGACTCTTCAGAACCGCTATGGTGAATCTTAAGGACTTTTTCATAAGCGTCAACAATAGACCCGATCTTAATATTGTGTTGAAGGAGAACCTTGACATTATAAAGAATATTGGAGGAGAGCTTGAGGGGAAGAGAATAACGGATTTAACTAAAGAAGAAGTGGAAAGGATATTTGAGCTTTCTACCGAGTTAAGGTATACAACATAATTCTAACGAACATCGTCAAGGGTTCCGATGAGAGGCGCCCATGCTCCACCGCACACGGTCTCTGATGATTACAGGGTATCGTTAAGGAGTTTTGGAGGCTATGAGCCTCGTTATCGCCAGGGCGGGTAGCAGGGTCAGCGTCGCCGTCGTGTCCGAAGCAGAGGTGATGGCTGGGATCACGACATTATCGGGGTTTAGACCCCTCCTATGTGTTATGTGAGCCAGTAGGAGGGCGAGGAGGGAGATGGAGAGGAAGCTGAGGAGATTCGTAAGCAACGAGACGGAGATGAGGAACTTGAGAACCTCCACATCGGGGAGGCCTAAGAGGAGGTAGGCGAGGAGGGCGAAGAGTATATGTAGCGGAGCCGCTACGGCTTCCACCCTCAGCGTCCTCCTCAAACCCTCATCGAGTATCCCCCTCAGGCTTCTTACATAGCCGAGGGCGAGGCTGGTTGTTGTCAGCGACCCTATGATGGAGCCGATATCCCCGAGGGTGGAGAGGAGGGAGGGGTAGAGGATGAGGATTCCAGGATGCCTCAGGATGCCCTCCCTCAACCGGGATAGGACTATTCCGTTGAGGCTGGCGAGGAGCGTTGAAAACAACACCGTCAGCGTCCCCTCCCTGATGATGGAGGCGAAGAGCTCATCCCCCCTAAACATGTAGATGATGGCCGCCGCAGCCATGAGGGCTGAGAGGAAGAGCATCGACAGCATCCACACGCCGAGCTTTGTGATCGAGAGGGCTGCCACCGCTGCGTAGGAGCCGCTTACCAGGATGTCATTTATGGAAGAGAGGCAGGGATAGAGGATTATATCTGGATCGAGGCCTCGACGATAACCTGAGATGGCTATCAAAGTCGTCAGGGGTATTGAGATGAGAACCGCTGCGAGGCAGGTGACCGTCGGCAAAAGCAGATAGAGGCCCAAATGCCCCATGGAGGCTATTCCGAGGGGGAGGTTCAACATAAATGCGATGAGACCCATCCCAAGGGTGTCGAGAAGCGTAAGGACATAGATGCTGGAGATGAGGCTGTAATAGGTTCTGGTGTTCCCCCTAAGCCTCGGATATATGAGGCCGAGGTGGAGCATCGTGGAGAGATTCCCGGAGAAGATGCCGCTTATGTCACCCCTCACCGTCAATATCGGCGGATAAAGGGCTAAGAGCCAGGGCCTTGAACGGAGGAGGGGAGTCAAAAGCGAGACGAGGCCTCCAGCGAGGAGGCCGAGCGAGTCGACGGAGAGGGCGAGGAGAGCCTGAGCTGACACAGATGCGTAGGGGCGTCTAAGCCCTCTCTCCCCCCTCACATTTGCCCCATCCAGACATCCCCACGGAGTCCAGGGCTGGAGCCCCACCGGAGATAACCAACAACCCTTAAAAAGATATCAGGATAGGCGGGCCCGCTGGGATTTGAACCCAGGCTCTCCGGCTTAGAAGGCCGGCGCCTTATCCAGGCTTGGCCACGGGCCCCCTCTTCCATGGGCTTTGTTGACGAGCGGCGATTTAAGGTTTCATTCCTTCTTCGTCTTCCATATTGTTAGGCCGCAGTTTCCACAGGTGTATCTGTCTCCGTGGTCTGCCATGAAGTATCCTGGGCCGCATCTCCGGCAGAAGGGTCTGAGCCTCTCGATCTTGTCCCCCTCAACCTTGTAGAGGTTCCAGACTCCTCGCTTCTTCACTCGGCTTCGCCCTCCTCTTTAGGCGGCTGGTTTCTCCTTATTATATGCTCCGGCTCGAACTCCAAAGCCTTCTCAGCATCCTCGTATACGTGGGCCTCACCGACGGTGATGTGGGTTCCCGTCTTCGTCACCATCCTCCTAACCCACACCTGATCCACGGTGACGCCTAAGGCCTCGGCTAAGTGTTCCCGGATCTCGGCTCTACTCGGCGTTGAGGGGGCCTCCACCTGGAAGGTGACCTCCCTCCGCCCTATGAGGGGGTTATCCCTCGTTGAGATCACCTTCAGCTCCACTCCCAGCCTCCTCCATCCGCCCCATGAACTCCTCCGCCCATCGCTTCCGATCAGCGGTCACCTCCACGGCGACGAGGCCCTCATGGGGCTGCCCATAGACGATGAGGGAGCCGACGGGCAGGAGGATGATCAGGGGGAGGACGAGGAGATCCTCCTCACCCTCAACGATCACAGCCACCCCACTTTTAAGGGTTACCGCCTCCTCCAGAGCCCTCCAGGCGTCGGCATCTATGGTTCCAGGTGGATTCCTCGCCCTTATCAGATGTCGACCCCCCAGCCTATAGGGCTCTATGGGTTGACGCATCACCCTGTAGTCGACGACTATGATATCAGGGTTGACTCCGACCCTCAGGAGATTCTTCGTGGAGGCGTCTCCGACGACGGCGAGTATCTCTGGGCGCAGCGTCGCCAGGAGCTCCTTAAGCCTTAGAGGGGCGTCTTCGCCGCTTAGGAGAGCTCCGAGAGGCCTCTTCAACTCCCATCGCATATGGGTTGGGAGCCTCAGGGTCTTCCTCAAGAGGCTCACCGAACCTTTATGGCGTATCGTCCAGGCTTCTCTATACCCAGCTTCTTAGCCAGCTCCGAGGATTCGGGGTTTAGGATTATGATGATGCCCATATAATCCTCGCTTAGATCCTTCCCCTTACAGATGGGGCATGTGTCTCCATCTGTGAGAATCTTACAGCTCCTGCAGGCCCTTAGGCTCACCGCTCCTCAGCCTCCTCCTCGGTTATGCCCCTCGCCCGTTTAACCTCCTCCTCGATCCAATCCAGTCGACCCAGGAAGGGCTGGCGGGCGGTGACCCCTATCTTACCTGCGCTCCGACCCTTCGGGAATGAGACCGCAACGATCCTAACCCTGAAGATATCGCCCTTCTGTATCCGTCTACCCGTCTCCTTGCCGAGGAGAACACCATGCTTCTCATCGTAGGAGATGAAGTCATCCATGAGCTGTGAGACGTGGAGAAGCGCATCGACGGGCCCTATCCTCAGGAATGTTCCGAAGTCTGCAACCTCGACTACCTCCCCCTCAACTATCTCCTGGAGCTCCGGATAGAAGGAGAGGAGTGTGAAGACAACCCTATGATGGGTTCCACCGTCTCCCGGGACTATGCGGCCCACGGGGTCAACCTTCAAGTCGACGATGCTGATGACGTAGCCCAACTCCTCGTCGACGAGCCCCTCATACTTCCGCTTCAACTCGTCGAGGGCGACCTCCTCCAGGGGCTCGCCGAATCTTGAGGGGTCTATGCGGATCGTATCCCTCAGGGTTATGAGGTTGAACATCTCACGCCACCTAAGGCTTAAAACCAGGATAAAAGGCTTTACCACTAACGCCTCCCAAGACGCTCAATCAGCCTCGCCGCTGGGCACACCTCTATGAAGACCTCGAAGGGATATCGCTCGATGACGTCGCTGAGATACTCCCTCCAGCGATATCCGAGGGCTATGAGGACGTAGACTCCGGCGACGTGGGCGCCTCGGCTCTCAACCAGGTCTACGAGGGCCCTGACGGTCTCACCGGTTCTAACGACGTCGTCGACGATGAGGACGCTGTCCCCCGTCTCCCTCATCCTCCTCTTCCTCTCCTCTTCCTCCCCACCCTTCCTCTTTTTCTTCTTAACCCCCCTCCTTATCGAAGCCTTTGGGATGTAGAGGCATCTCCTTATGGCTGTTCCCTTCACGGTGTAGGTCTTCTCTATGAAGTCCCTTATCCCAACCTCCTTACGCTCCTTCGCTATGATTAGGTTGACGTCGAGGAGATTGGCTATGAGCGTTGCAACGGGGATTCCATCGACGGCGGCCGTCAAGACCTTCGTGACACGTCTACCGGCGAACTTCTCCACGGCGTAGTTGGCCAGTATCTTGAGCCAGGTTATCTCGGAGACTATCGGGGTGTTGTCGAAGTATCCCTCCTCATCGAAGTTTATCCTCCTCATCAGGGCGTCCTTGATGTTGGTGATCTCCATCAGCTTCTCATAGAGTTGTTGAGCCCTGGCGTAGCTGGGGAGGACATGCCCCCTCATATATCGGCTTAGGATCGGAGGGCTCAACCCCAGCTTCTCGCTGAGCTCCTGATATGTGAAGGCCTTACCAGCCACCTTCAGAAGGTCCGTGATCATCATCCTATACTTAAGCTCCCTAACCTTAGGCTTCAGACCCCTACTCATCTCCTCCAACCCGCTCACATCCACCAAGCCTTAAACGGGCCCGAGGGGATTTGAACCCCCGACCGCCGGGTCTCCCCGCATGGGAGCCTAAAAGCCCGGCGCTCTACCTGGCTGAGCTACAGGCCCTCAGCACCGAGACCATAAGAATTATACATTATTAACGTTTTAGCATTTCCCCAATCCAAGCTGAAAGATTTTTACGCCTCCAAGCAATATAGAGGAGACGGCGGCCGTGGTCTAGCCTGGCTAAGACGTCAGCCCCCCGAGCTGAAGATCCCGGGTTCAAATCCCGGCGGCCGCACCAGGGACTCATCTAAAGATGTCGAGGAGCAGGCTGAGGCAGACCTCAAGGATGGAGGATGAGCCTAAGATTAGGACTATGAGGGAATAATACCTCAGGAGCTCCCCAAGGGCCCTCTTAAGGGCCTCAATTCTCCCCACCTCTCCATATAG
>Ga0209410_1001435_pt1 | contig 11528 bp, 7 predicted proteins | sample Mar14436cmmetaG_FD_184135 | JGI IMG/M metagenome (GOLD analysis project Ga0209410, IMG submission 184135) | Marine hydrothermal vent microbial communities from Guaymas Basin, Gulf of California to study Microbial Dark Matter (Phase II) - Marker... ... | reverse complement strand
TCAGGCTTGATCCCTAGAGCCATGTACACGGGTTCTTTGGCCGTTTTCCCTCGACGAACGGAAAGAAAGGTCCCATCCAAAAACACCGCGTAGTACTCCTCGCTTAGGGGCCTTTCCCGCCAGGCTTTCACCTGTTCTTGGGTCACCTCAATCAAGCGGGAGATGCTTTGAGGCGAGTAAAACGCCCCATAGATCCCTTCCAGAAAGGCGGAGATCTTCCGGGTGCTTACGCCGACGGCGTAGAGGGCGAGGATGGCCTCGGAAAGCTCCAGAGATGCCCGTTTCCGATAGGGGAGAATCCGGGGATGGAAATCGCCTTCCCGTACGCGGGGAACCTTGAGATCCTCCAGGGGGCCTACGAGGGTGAGGAGGTCACGGGTGTAATAGCCGTTGGCCTTGGTAGAGTGGTTTTGCAGGTAGATGTCTCGCTCCTCCTTCATGAGGACCTCCAGGAGCTCTTTCACCACGGTCTTGATCTGCTCCTCTACCTCCTTTAGGATTTCCCTGTGAGTTTTGTCCCGCATGGTGGCCTTCCCTCCTTTCTGTTCGAATCTTTTCTGGGAAGGCTACCATGCTGCCCCATGGACACAATTCCTGAGGCACTACCATTCCTTTCTGAGGCTATCCGAGAGGGAACTCATAGATCTGCGAGAAGGCCGACCTGTCGAGTTAATAGTTTAACAAACATGGACATCCGGTCAGGAGAGAAGGTGAACAGCTTTGTCCTCAAGGTGCCTGATTTTTTAGACAAAAGAACCCTCTTTGAACAGACCGAGCTGTTTCCACTTTGCGAAGTCTCTTTTGAAATGCTCTAATCCCAGTGGCTTTAGCCTCTCAAACAAGTCCCTACGTTCTGGATCTGATTTCGGTGGCTTGGTCGCATCGATCAAGACCTTTGACACTAATTTTTCTTTAACGCCCTCTTCGGGTATACGGAATTCTTCTGTTACTGCCTCATCAAGCGGATGGCCTCGCATACCGGGGATTATGATGATGTCATTAACCGGATCGACACGTGTCGTGATAGCCCATGCAACATCTTCTGGATCATAAATATTGACATCCTCATCTACAGCAATGGCAAACTTCTGATGCAAATACACACTCGATAGCGCAGCCAGAAGGACATTCTTCGCTTCACCGTGAAACCTCGGCGTCATCTGAATTACCACACCAAATACTGTACCCCAGTGGCAGTAAACGTCTTTCAGGTCAATATGTCCTGTCACATTTTGCAAGTCTTGAAATAGTGCGGCAGACATAGGAACCCGGTGATAAAGGCACCCCTCGGTATTGGCACCATTTTGGATGGCTTTGTATATAGCATCTTTTCGCATGGTAATGGCCTTAATGAGAACTACAGGGTTCTTCCCCCTGCCACCGAAATAGTAGCCTTGAAATTCGGAAAATGGTCCTTCCTCCTCTCTCACCTTAGCCAGCACCTCACCTTCTAAAATTATCTCTGCGTAGGCCGGAGCTTCTAGATCGACGGTTTCGCACTTAATCAGTTCTACAGGTTCCCCAAGTAGAGCACCAGTCAACTCAAACTCGTCAAGCTCAAAAGGGCCCGTATATGCAGCCGCGAAGTAATACATAGGATGATGGCCTATCATAATGGCAATAGGCATCGGCTTATTTGCCGCTTCATACTTTTTGTAAATTAGCCATGTATGTCTCGGCACAAGCATTATTCCGGTTTTATTATCGCTTTTAATCTGCAATCTGTGGAACGCTACGTTTCTGCACCCAGTTTCTGGATCCTTCACAATGCATAGTCCTGAAGTTATATAGCGACCTGCATCTTTGTGGCCCTGTACGTGAACTGGAAGCCTCGTCAATTGAACGTCAGGACCGGTTAATATAACCTCCTTCACTGGCCCATCATTAACAGTTTTGCATGGTACCAACCCTCGCTCCATCCTACGTACAAATTCTCTGATCACTTGCCGCGCTTCTGTATCAAAAGCCAGTCCCACTTGGCGCATGTTAGCCGGTGCCTGACCCAAAACCTTCCATCCCGGGTGACCCTTCACATTCTCAAACATGATGGCCTTCTCATTCGACATATAAAGAAAGGAGCTCATGGTGCCTTCAGGGTCAACCTCATCCGTGATCCTCACAAGTTCGCCAGCTTCCTCAAGCTGCTTAATCCAGTGTCGCATGTCTTTGACCATTTTCGTGTCCTCCTTTTCTAAAAAGGAAAATGCCAAAAGGAATGCCTATGAAGTTTATCAGATAATCAGGGTAGAACATTAATCCGGACCCAATAGCTAATGCTAAGCGCTCATAGATTCTCAAGCTCTTGTTGAAGGAATGGCCGGACAAGGCGGCGCTTATGAAGATTAAAGCTAAGGCCGAGAACACGAAGGTGGAAATAATTTTGTGAATCGGACCTAAGGTCAACAGCTCCGGTCGATACGCGAAAACAAATGGGACAATTAAGGCTGTGACACCAATTCTGGCAGCTGTAATCGCCGTACGCAGCGGATCGGATCCAGCTATGCCTGCTGCTACATATGAGGCCGTTGCAATCGGCGGAGTAAAAATGGCTACACATGCATAGTAGAATGCAAAAAAATGGGCGATCATTGGTTGAATACCTGCTTGTATTAGACTCGGAACAACCACAGCCGCAGTTGTGATGTAAGCGGCACTAGTGGGCATGCCCATTCCCAGGACATAACTTGCCAAGGCGGCGATCAGAAAGAGAAAAAAGGTGCCACCTCCTGCGAACGACAATATCTCGCCGGAGAAGTTTAAGCCCAAATTGGTGTATTCTGTCACACCAATGATTATGCCAGCTGCAGCGCAGACTGGCGCCACTTTTATTGCCATCATGCACGTTTCCTCCATTGCATCCATGAGTCGCTTAGGCGTTAGCATAGTTTTTCGTCTAAATAAACTCACAACTACAGTGGACAATATCGTGTAAAAAATCGCTTTTTCGAGGGTGAAGGTAAACAAAAGGGAGACCAGCAGCACAAGGGGAAGGATAAACGGCCAGCCCTCCTTCAACACTTCAGACATTTTTGGCAGTTCATCTCTTCTGATCCCTCTGATATTTGCCTTGAGGGCATCAAAGTGAACGGTCGCAAATGTCGCAATATAGTATAGCAGTGCTGGCAAAAATGCAATGATCACAATCGTCTTGTAGGGTACGTTCGCCAGCTGAGCCATGATAAAAGCCGCGGCTCCCATAACGGGGGGCATTATCTGTCCACCAGTGCTCGCTACGGCCTCTATTGCCCCCGCAACCTCTGGTTTAAAGCCTGTCCTCATCATTAATGGGATTGTAACCGAACCGGTAGCTGCCACGTTACCTGAACCTGTTCCCTGAACTGTACCCATGAGGCTGCTGCCCACTACCGCTGCTTTTGCTATACCACCCGTTGCTTGCCCTGTTATAGCCAGCGCAAACTTCGGGAAGAAATCTGCTGCACCTGTTTGTTTTAAAATGGCCGCAAACAACAGAAAAAGAAAAACATAGAGCGCAGAAACTGTGAGAGGCACCGTAAACAGGCCCTGAGAGGTAAAATACGTAAATTCAACAAATTCTCGAAGGCCAAAGCCTGCATGGCCAAATCGGCCACTAATCAGGGGACCGGCAAAAGCGTAAGCAATAAAAGCCCCCACGACTATGACTAAGGGGAGTGCTATGGCGCGCCTTGTAGCCTCTAGGACAAGAAATATTGTCACTATTCCCAAAATGAGGTCTGTAATGTAAAACGGGTCAACAAAGACTGTACGAAGCATTATTCTGTCCGGGTAAACCAAAAGAAGGTAGATTCCCGAAATTAATGACAGAAGAGATAGACCGTAATCGATAACTTTCCATATTAGTCGTCTCTTGCCGACGCCGCCCAAGGGTACAGCAAGGAAAGTGAATACTAACGCGAAAAGCAGATGGCAGTACTTTAAACGCATCAAATCGAGCGGGAGAATTCTCGAGGCAAATAGTAGCTGAAAACCCACCCATCCGGCAGCAACACTTGCAATCAGTGTTCTGTGCGTGAAAAATTGTGACTTGTTCAACGACATCATTGCTCGAATATCATTTTTTCACGTTAGACATCTGACCCTACACAGACTTGAACGCCGTGCCTCTTGAAAAGATTTCTTTTATTCGGCCCGACATTCCGTAAAAATCACAAATATTCAAAAAAATTGTTCCCCTCCCCCCACAGGGAACTTCGTCGCGCACCACCGGCCGGCAGTGGAGGCTCTATCTAACAAATAGCGCGAGCCCGCTCACAGATAGGCATAACTACAGGCTTACATTGCTCCTGCTTCCACGTAATACCTTTTGGCACCAGGATGTAATGGAATAAACGTTTTCGGGGCCTCTTTGAGGTCAAAGTTCTGAAAACCTGTAGCTACTTTGCTTATCTCGCCTATATTTTCTATAATTATTTTGGTAACGGTATATACCACATTATTTGGTACGTCGCTTCGGACAATGATTACATCATCCATGGCAATAGCAGGCGTGTCCTGAACCCCTCCATAGTTCCCCTTCGGAACAACAGCGAGTGTGTATCCGTATTTAGCTGCAAGTGATTTGACCTTTTCCTCGTCTATTGGTAGTAACAAAAGCTTCCTGCTTGCGAGTATATTCATTATCGGAGCATATTTGAGGCCTATACACATGCCGAAATAGGCATTGGCCACTTTATTCTTCATGTAACTGACTATATCTTTCGGACCGCCGTAGAAAATCTTCCCTCCCCAGGATTGAAAATCCTCGACGCTTACACCATATTCTTTTAACGCCAATCTCACAGATACATCAGAAAAGCTCCCCCTCGGCCATGTGGCTAATTTTATAGGGACCTTTTTCCTTATTACATCACCCACTGATGAGATGTTGTATTTTTTGGCGACACGGGGATCAATGAAAAACAGAATCCAAGAGGTTTTGGGAAGTTTGATCATGGCCCTTATGTTAGTCACTCTTTTCTTCTTAAACCTTTCCACCACTACCCCTTTCCAAGCCCACACTGTTGAAGGTTCAGCTACGGTCCCGATCTCTCCCTTCCCCGCTGATATCATTGCAATTGTCATAGGATGCCCTTTACTTGCCGGCACCAGATCAACGTTCGACCCCGGAGGTAGTGTTTTCCGCAAGTACTCTCTGATGACGGACCATTGCTGGTAAACACCAGAACCTGCGCCAAGTGTTACCGGCCTTAAACTGACGGGACCACTTGCTAGCTCCGCTTCGGCAGCGGAAACCGTGCCGAACAATAAAATCATAACCGCCATGGTGGAAACCATCATTTTTATTTTCTTCATGGCTCACCTCCTTATTTTTTCCTTTTATTTTCTGAGGTCTAAAATCCTTTTGTACTTTATCCGCTGTTCGGTTTTCAAAATAGTTTTGATTGTGTCCGACGGTAGTGTTTCGACCTCACAATGCAAGCCTAGGGTTGCCCTTAGATCTAAGGCAAGCCGTTTACGATATTCGTCACGTTCTTGTTCCGGCCCGACATATTCGACAGATACTTTGATGAACTCCCTATGTCCCTCTTTCCATAAAGTTATCAGGTATTCCCGCCCAAATACTTCATACTTCGCAATAGAGGGCTCTAAATCGGTAGGATAGATTGCTACCCCTTTAACTTTAATCATGTCATCCACTCGACCTCGAATTGCGTTCATCCGTCGATAGGTTCTCCCACAGGCACACTGACCAGGTATGAAAGAAGTAATGTCCCCTATTCGGTATCGAATAAACGGTGCAGCCTCCTTAAAAAGGGTAGTCACAACTAATTCTCCTTCCTTGCCTTCAGGTAGAGGCTTCCCTGTCTCGGGGTCGACGATCTCGAAAATATATGCATCTTCACTGATGTGAAGTCCGTCCTGTTCCTCACATTCGTAGGTGGGAGCTCCCGTTTCCACACTCCCATAGTTGTTGTACGCCTTGCACCCCCAAATTTCTTCAATGTCTTTGCGCATCTGAGGAGTCAAAGGCTCAGCTGTGTGGAAGGAAATACGGATTTTGAAATCTCGACGAGGGTCGAAGCCCATTTTCTTTGCTACCTCCGCTAGATGAAGCATATATGACCCTGTACAACCCATTACCGTTGTTCCCCAATCATGAGCTATTTGTATCTGTCTCTCCGAAGATGTAACTGCTCCACTTCCTGTAGGTATCACTAAAGCTCCAAGTTTCATGGCTCCTTCAGTTGAAGTAAAGCCGACTATGAAAAGGGTGTAAGCGAAGGCAATCTGAACGATGTCGTTCGGACGCATCCCTTGCGCATACAGGCGCCTCGCCCACAAAGAAGCTATATTTTCCCAGTCGTTCCGCGTGTGAAATATGGGCTTTGGCTTTCCCGTACTTCCTGTGGACGCTTGAATCCTTATCGAGGGGAAATCACCTTGGTAGTCGCCAAAAGGTGGAAATCGCTCTATGCTTTCAAGGATATCTCTCTTGGTGACAAAAGGGATCTTAACGATGTCTTCAACGGTTCTGATCTCCTCAGGAGAAAATCCTCTTTCTTTCCAGATGCGCCGGTAGAAAGGAATGTGTTTCCATGCTCTGTTGACCAGGACGCGCAAGCGATCTCCCTGAATTTTGGTCAGCTCATCCCGACTTAGCCTCTCCAACTTGGGATCAATGCGTATTACCATTCTTCGCTTATTTCACAAAATACTTTTCCCAATTTTGTCGGACTTTCCTTAACACCTCCAGATCAGGCATTACCCTTTCGGGCGTCGGCCGTCGCAGTTCATCGGCGTATTTTTTGGTGGCATCGATACCGATTTTGGAGCACCAAGCGAACTCAGTAAAGTTTGCCGTGTGTCCTAAATCCTTCGCTTCTATTCTTGCTCTGGCAGCGGGATTAAGGGGATATACACCCTGGGCCGGAAATATGATTACGTCTATTTCAGGATCTACCCTTGTCGCTTCAGCGAAGTACACCTCTGCTGGGTTATAAATGTCGATATCCTCATCCACAACGGTCACCCAGTTTACACTTGAGCAGGCGTAGCCCGCAGCGAAGGTGGCATAAATTGCTTGTTTTCCCCATCCAGGATAACGCTTTTTTATCTGTACGACGGCCTTGTATCCTCGCCCCTCTAAGGGCAAATAGGCGTCTCGAAACCCAATTACCGTCTCCTTAAGGACGTTGTACAAGTTGCTCTGGATAGGCAGGTATCGGAAGACCTCCCCTTCTCCGTACTGATGCCCCATCGAACTGGTCACATATATCGGGTCTCTTCTATGCGTTATGCAAGTCACGTGGTAGGTTGGAGTGATCATCCTTTCTTCATAATAGCCCATCCATTCCCCATAAGGGCCCTCCTGCATAGGTTCTGTGTGGTAAAGTCGTCCTTCGATTACAATCTCGGCATCAGCTGGCACGTCTACGTCAATCGTCTCGCACTTGACTAACTTGATTGGCTTCCCCATTAATGCTCCAGCAAACTCGTACTCGTCTTCTGTTACTGAAGCCATCTTGGTGGTGGCTGCGAAATAGATTGCAGGGTGCATACCGATGACGATGGCCACCTCTAAATACGGCTGTCCCCTCTGTTTTGCCCGAGCCAAATGAATTCCAATATCCTGCATGGATAGAGCCATAATTCCAGTCGTTTTCTTGTCAATAACGTGAACCCTATACATGCCAACGTTCCTTCCAAGATCCGGATCCTTTGTAATTGTGCCGTTCAAAGTTATGTACGGGCCGCCGTCCCCAGGTGCCCACTTGAAAATAGGGAAACGGAAAAGGTCAACGTCTTCGCCCTTTAGTATCACTTCTTTACAAGGTCCGGTGGACACCATCTCAGGACTTATCCATCTGTCCCTCTGCCGCATCAAGTTTGCATAGTAGTCCCTGATCTCCTTGGGCTTAGAGCCCTCTGGTAGCCCTAAAGCAAGGGCCACCCTGGGGAAAGATCCAAAAAGATTTGCCACTAAAGGGATATCACAATCATTAACTTTGTCGAACCAAACCGCTCCATCTCTTCTCTCATTTAACTCCCATATTATTGCTGCCACCTCCTCGCCGCTAACCCGCTGCGAAACGCGCAACAATTCTCCCCTTTTTTCCAGGAGGTCAATAAAATCTCTCAGCGAATACATAACCCCCTCCTTCCTCGACGCCAGACGTTTACAACACTAAGTAAGCAAATAAAGTGCCATGGATGGACAAGCAGTTTTGGCTTTTAAACGAAATGTGTTTACCGTTCCTGCTCAGTCGCCTACTGTCGAAGAATTGGACACTTGACAACAACTTTACTAAGGCATATAAAAGTCTTATGGGTGTAAAAAAAGTGGACATGTCTAAAAAAATAGACGCTAAAGCCCTCTTTGAGACGGTAAAAGAAAGCTTAGGTCCCTACGCACTTTCGCCGCTTATATTAGAGTTCATCAGGTTTACGCTCAAGAATAGGTATGAAGGAGTGATTTTGGTTGATCCAGAGGGAAGGATTGCTTTCATGGACAAACCTTCTGAAAAGTTCTTTGGCTTGCCACGGGGTGGGGCCAAGGGAAAGCATATCAGTGAACTGGTCCCCGGTACTAATCTCCATAAGGTGGCAAGGACGGGTGTTCCTGAGATAGGCCAGGTACAGGAAGTGAAGGGGCACAAAAAAATAGTTACGAGGTTACCCATAATAAGGAATGGAGAAATAATAGGTGCCGTGGGAAAAGTTATGTTCCACGATTTACAAGAGATAGAAAAATTGAGGAACAAAGTAAGGAGACTTCAATCCCAGATTGAACAATTTAGGAAAAGCTTGGAATTAAATCTTTCTGCGCAATATACGTTTGATAATATTATTGGAATAAGTGCCAAAATCAAGAAGGCTAAAAAAATCGCTATGAGAGCCGCAGTTACCGATGAAAATATACTACTAATTGGCGAAAGCGGCACCGGCAAAGAACTATTCGCTCATGCAATTCATAATTTCAGCTTAAGGGCTAAAGGCCCCTTTGTGAAGGTTAATTGTGCAGCAATTCCATTTGAATTGGCCGAGAGCGAGCTGTTTGGATATGAAAAAGGAGCCTTTACAGGTGCAAGGATTGGTGGAAAGAAAGGAAAGTTTAAATTGGCCGAAGGTGGCACCATTTTTCTCGATGAAGTAGGTTCGCTGCCATTAAGTTTGCAGGCTAAATTACTTCGTGTCCTTCAAGACAAAGAAATACAACCCCTCGGCTCTAATCGCTCCGAAAGGGTTGACTTTCGGCTTATAGCAGCAACAAATACTAAATTGGACGATTTAGTACAAAGAGGAACCTTTAGGGCTGATTTATACTATCGGCTAAGCGTTATCCCGCTTGAAATTCCCCCGTTGCGGGAGCGAAAAGAAGATATAGTATTTCTGGCCGAAAAATTTCTGGAAAATATCAATGAACGCATGAAGACGAACGTAATCGGCTTCAGCACCGAAGTCATCGAATCCTTATTGAAATATCACTGGCCCGGGAACGTTCGAGAACTCATAAACGTAATCGAACAGGCTGTGTTGAACGCCCATCCTAAAAAAATAATTGACCTAGAGAACCTACCAACTAATATTTTGGGGACAAACGAGAGCTTAGCGGACATTCAATCTAATAGCCTAAAGAAAGTGATCTCTATGACGGAAAAACAGGCGATAGAGAACGCTCTTAAGATTAGCAAAGGCAACAAAGCTCGTGCAGCTAAGCTATTAGGTATCCACAGAGCATCCTTGTACATAAAACTAAAGAAATACAACATTACATAGAAGTATAATCTTTCTGCTCAGGCTTTTTCCTCAGGAGGGAATGGGAGGGAACGACTCCCATTGCCAGATTCGCCGCCTGGCGACAGAATACAAAAGCCTAGCCCGACAAAAAACCGGTCAAAGTTAAAACCCAGACTGAGAAGATGAAAGCGAAGTTTTGAAGTCCTAACAGCCGCTCATGATTTCCGTGACTCGTGTAACAGGTCCTGGAATTGGTGGTAAAAATGCCTACATAGATCGTCCTATTCAGATTTGGTGGATAGCTACGGTCCGGGATTAACCGTTGGCGCGACCCATATAAATATTTGGCAGTATGCAAAGAGCTGACATTTCCCCGGGATTTTCCTCCTGCATCTTTCTTGGCATAGTATTTCCTCTCCAGAGCTTGCCGCTTATGTGCTTTTAAAATTCAAGCCTCATTCCGTTGAGTCTCACCTCCTCAGGGAGCCTGGCAACTCTCTCTGCACCCTTTTCCCTTTCGTTCCCCATCCCCAAAGAGGATCTTATTTCTCCTCTCTTGATCGGCCAGGAGATGACCCTGCCAAGACAAAAAACTTTGGTAGTGTAACATTAAGGTGACATTTCTTCAGGGCCTCCTCCGGGCAATTGAACCTCCTGCAAGATTCGGGGACTAACATAGAGAAGGGACGATGCCCTTCAAATGGTAACCCCAATGGGGACTCAAGCTATTTGAGAATTGGCCGAAAAATTTTAAAAAGGAGGTGATGAGAAGATGAAGAAGTTCATGATGATCGTTGCTGCCTTAGCTGTCCTCGCGATCTTAGGATTCGCCACAAGTACCCAGGCCGGCCCTCCATGTTCCATAGCGGGAGAGTACAATACCACCTTCAAGGACAAGCCCGCTCCCCCATGTGAATCCCCAGGAATACACCACTGCACGTTCATCTTCTATCAGAACGATTGCCAGCTTCATGTCAGGGCGAAGCTCCTCGATGAGCACCAGCAGCCCATAGTCTATGTGAGCGGAACCCTGCTCCCTATGAGAGGCGGGTACAAGTTCCAAGGGACTGGCCACGGTGCTCCAGGAACCCCTTATGAAGGGGAAACGGTTGAGATCAAGGCAAAGTTTTTCAAGGTGAACGGTATATGGAACATCGAGGGCAAATATTATAATCCCCAAGGGTGCAGTGGCACCTTTCATGGAATCCAGATGTAGGTGTTGTGAGGGCCATGGGCCCAGCCCATGGCCCTCTTTCTCTTCACCTCAAATCTCCCCACTCGTACATCAGGATGGCGCAGGCGGCGATCGCCGCCGTCTCGGTCCGAAGGACCCTTCCCCCCATCCCCACGGGGACAAACCCCCTCTCTGAGGCCTCCCTCACCTCCTCGGCCTCCCATCCCCCCTCGGGGCCGACGAGGAGGGAAATCCTTCTTGGGGAGATGGACTTCCCCTTCAGGACATCCCGCATCTTCCTCTTGCGCTCACCCTCATAGAGCATGATCTTGAGATCCATGCCTTCGGCCAGATCGAGGGCTTCCCGGAAGGTGCAGTAAGGGGCCACGTAAGGGAGGTAGGCCCTGCGGCACTGCTTCGTCGCCCTGAGGGCGACGTGCTGCCAGCGGTGGGCCTTGGGCTGACGGGCCTCCCGCTCCTGGAGGGAGATGGAACGGCGGGATTTGAAGGGGACGATCACCTTCACTCCCAGCTCCGTCGCCTTCTGGATGATGAGCTCCATCCTCTCCTTGTCGGGGAGGGCCTGAAGGAGGAGGAGATCTACGGGAGGCTCTGTGGGAGGGGTAAGCTCCTCAAAGACGAAGAGCCGGGCCTCCCCTGCCTCGAGGACCTCCAC
>Ga0209410_1001434_pt1 | contig 11529 bp, 9 predicted proteins | sample Mar14436cmmetaG_FD_184135 | JGI IMG/M metagenome (GOLD analysis project Ga0209410, IMG submission 184135) | Marine hydrothermal vent microbial communities from Guaymas Basin, Gulf of California to study Microbial Dark Matter (Phase II) - Marker... ... | reverse complement strand
CCTGAGCCTCTCTGCCGCCTTCGGGGAGAGCTCCTGGACATCTATCCTGGAAAGCCGGTAAAATCCCCTTTGTAAACCAAATACCTTCATGGGCCACCTTCTCTAAAGAGCTTCGCCCACAGGCGGTGGCCCACCATTTTACCCCCTCCCTCATTGTCCCACATCTCTCTGAACCAGGACAGCCTGGGCCCGCTTGACACCCCAGGATCGAAGGGGATAACTTGCCGACATGAGGCTCAAGGTCGTCCTCCTCGCTGCAGGGGAGGGAAAGAGGATGAAGTCATCCCTCCCTAAGGTGCTCCACCCAGTCCTCGGCAGACCTATGGTGAAGTGGGTCCTGGAAGGGGTGAGGCCTCTTATGCCCGAGGAGATCATAGTTGTGGTGGGGCGTGGTGCCGAAGAGGTGATGGCTTCTCTCGAGGGAGAAGACCTCACCTTCGTGACCCAGGAGGAGCAACTGGGCACGGGCCATGCGGTCATGGCTGCAAGGCATCGGCTCACAGATTTCCCAGGCACCACCCTCATCCTCTACGGGGATACCCCCCTCTTGCGTCCAGAGACCGTAAAGGGGCTCCTGAACCTGCACCAGCGCACCGGAGCCACCCTTACCCTCCTGGTGGCCCATTTCGAAGACCCCTCGGGTTACGGCCGCATTCAGCGGGACGATGGGGGAAGGGTCCTTAAGATCGTCGAAGAAGCCGACATTGCCCCCGGAACGGACAACAAGGAGATAAACGGCGGCGTCTATGCGGTGCATACACCCTTTTTGCTCGAGGCCTTGGACGAACTCCGTCCCCTCAACAGGCAAGGGGAGTACTACCTCACAGATATCGTGGAAGTCGCCAGCAAACGGGCAGAGCCGATAGAGACCTTCGAGGTCTCGGACCCCTTAGAGGTCCTCGGGGTCAACACCAGGGCCGAGCTCGCCCAGGCACAACAGGTCCTCCGCAGGCGAATCGTCGAGAAATGGATGCTCGAGGGGGTTACGGTGGAGGACCCCGATAGCGTCTGGATAGAGCCGGAGGTAAAAATAGGGAAGGACACCGTTCTGCGGCCTTGCTGTTTCCTGCGGGGCCGGACAGTGGTGGGCGATCAGTGTAAGATCGGCCCCCAGGTGGAGATCATCGACTCCCGCCTCGGCGACGGGGTCGAAGTCCGTTTTTCGAGCTCTGTAGAGGGGAGCGTCCTGGAGAAAGGGGTCATCGTTGGTCCTTTCAGCCGCCTGAGGCCCGGGACCTACCTGGAGGCAGGAAGCAAGGTGGGTAATTTCGTGGAGATAAAGAAGTCCCGTCTGGGCCGGGGGACGAAGGCCAATCACCTCGCCTACCTCGGCGACGCCCTGGTGGGAAAAGGGGTCAACATCGGAGCGGGCACCATTACCTGTAACTACGACGGGTTACGCAAGCACCCCACGGTCATCGGGGACGGGGCTTTCATCGGTTCGAATGTCTCCCTGGTAGCACCGGTAAAGGTGGGAGAGGAGGCCGTAGTGGGGGCTGGCTCCGTCATCACAAAGGACGTCCCCCCTCGGGCCCTCGGGGTGACCCGCGCCAAGCAGAAGAACATCAAGGGGTGGGTCACCAAGTGGTTAAGGAGGAGAGGCAAGGAGGAGTAGATGTGTGGCATCATCGGTTACCTGGGACCCAGGCCACCGCTGGAGGTATTGATCGAAGGGCTGAAACGCCTTGAGTATCGAGGCTATGATTCGGCAGGGATCGGGGTCTTCCATCGAGGTCGTATTGAGATAAGGAGGAGTGAGGGGAAGCTTCAGGCCCTCGAGGACGCCGTACGGGGCCTTTCCTTTGACGGTGGCGTGGGAATCGGGCACACCCGTTGGGCTACCCACGGCCGTCCCTCCGAACAGAATGCCCATCCCCACAAGGCGGGCCGGGTGGTCTTGGTGCACAACGGGATCATCGAGAACTACCTCTCCTTGAAGGAGCGCCTCAAGAAAGAGGGCCGGTCCTTTTCCTCGGAGACGGATACCGAAGTCCTTGCCCACCTGATAGATCTGGAGATCAAGCGAGGTAGGGCCCCTGAAGAGGCGGTGAGGACGGCCCTGCGGGAGGTGCAGGGGTCCTACGCCCTGGCCATCCTCATAGAGGGCTATCCGGATCTCCTCCTCGGGGCCCGCAAGGAAAGCCCCCTCCTCCTCGGGGTGGGGGATGGGGAGTTCTTTCTCGCCTCAGATGCCCCTGCCGTCCTGCCGTGGACCAGGGATTTGGTCTTTCTCGAGGACGGCGACATCGTGGCGATCACCCCGGGGGGATACAGGGTGACCGATCTGGAGGGGGCCCCCCTGACCCGCAACCCCCAGCGGGTGGACTGGTCCCCCAGCATGGCGGAAAAGGGGGGTTACAAGCACTTCATGCTCAAGGAGATCCACGAGCAACCCCAGGCCGTGATAAACACCCTGAGGGGGCGCATCCTGGAGGAAGAGGGAAGGGTCCATCTGGAGGATTTCCCCCTTGAGGAAGAGGAGGTCAAGGGGTTGGAGAGGGTTGTGCTCGTCGCCTGCGGCACCTCGTGGCATGCGGCCCTGATTGGAGAATACGTCATAGAGACCTTGGCCAAGGTCCCCGTGGAGGTGGAGATAGCCTCCGAATTCCGCTACCGCGACCCCCTGGGTGGCCAGAGGACCTTGCTCGTGGCCATATCCCAATCCGGGGAGACCGCAGACACCCTGGCTGCTGTGAGGGAGGCCAGGGGACGAGGCTTTCGGACCCTGTCGATCTGCAACGTCCTCGGCTCCACCCTCCCCCGGGAGACCGAGGGGGTGATCTTCACCCACGCAGGTCCCGAAATAGGGGTGGCCTCCACCAAGGCCTTCACGGCCCAACTCGCCGCCCTCTATCTACTGGCCCTCCACTTCGGCCGGCTGAGGGGGAACCTCAGCCGGGACAGGGTGAGGGAGCACATCAAGCTCCTGCGGGCAGTGCCCGGCCTCATGGAGGAGGTCCTGAGGCAGGAAGGGGAGATAGAGGCCCTCGCCACGGACTACGCCCACTACAGGAATTTCCTCTATCTCGGCAGGGGGATCTCCTATCCTGTGGCCCTCGAGGGGGCCTTGAAGCTCAAGGAGATCTCCTATATCCACGCGGAGGGCTATCCCGCAGGGGAGATGAAACATGGCCCCATCGCCCTCATAGACGAGGAGATGCCGGTAATGGTGGTGGCCCCAAGGGACCATACTTATGAGAAGGCCTTTGGCAACATCAACGAAGTGAAGAGCCGCAGGGGGAGGGTCATCGCCCTGCTGAACCAGGAGGATCAACGGCTTCAAGCCGAGGTGGACTCCGTCCTCAGGGTCCCTTACACCTATTCCCTTCTCAGCCCCTTCCTCACCGTACTGCCCCTTCAGCTTTTCGCCTATCACATCGCCGACTTCCTCGGCACCGATGTGGATCAGCCGAGAAACCTCGCCAAGAGCGTGACGGTGGAATGAGGACCGGGGATATTGGAGGCCACCCCTTCGTCGATCCAGAGGCCCTCCTAAGGGGGCTCAACCCCCAGCAGAGGGAGGCCGTCCTGGCCGCTGAGCGCTCGGTGCTGGTCTTCGCCGGGGCGGGAAGCGGAAAGACGCGGGTATTGACCCGTCGGATCGCCTATCTCATCGCCACGGGAAGGGCTCGCCCCCAGGAGATCCTGGCCGTGACCTTCACCAACAAAGCCGCCGACGAGATGAAAGACCGCCTCGCGGGCCTCCTGGGCCCAGAGGCCCGCGGGTTATGGGTGGGCACCTTCCACGCCGTCTGCGCCAGGATCCTGAGGACCCACATCTCCCATTTGGGTCGTTCGGGAGACTTCGTCATCTACGACGAGGAAGACCAATTGCGGGTGGTAACAGAGCTACTCCGGTCCATGGGGATAGACCCAAAGGCTTATCCCCCTTCCAGAATATTGAAGGAGATAGAGCGGGCAAAAAACCGGGCGATAGGTCCGGAGGAGTACCAGCCGGACCCCTTCAACCCCTTTCAGCAGCGGACCGCAGCCATTTATCCAGCCTACCAGGAGGCCCTCAACGAGGCCAATGCCCTGGACTACGGCGACCTACTCCTCATAGCCCACCGGGTCCTCCAGATACCCGAGGTAAGGGACCGATATCACGAAAGGTTCAGGCACATCCTGGTGGATGAATATCAGGATACCAATTACGTCCAGTATCTGCTGCTGAAGGACCTGACGGGCCCTCATACCTCCGTCTTCGTGGTGGGGGACGACGATCAGTCGATTTACGCATGGCGTGGGGCGGAGCCAGCGAACATCTACCAGTTCGAGAGGGACTTCCCCGAAGTTAGGGTGGTGAAGCTGGAACAGAACTACCGCTGCACCAAGCGAATCCTCGAGGGTGCCAACGCCATTGTGCAGAGGAACCGCCAGCGCACTCCAAAGCGCCTCTGGACAGAGAACCCCATGGGGGAACCCATTCACCTCTACGTGGCTGAGAACGAGCTCGACGAGGCCCTCTGGGTAGCGGACAGGATAAGGGAGTCCGGCCGTCCCCTGGGCCACTTCGCCGTCTTCTACCGGATAGGGGCCCAGTCTCGAGCCGTAGAAGAGGCCCTTATCCGTTACGGCATACCCTACACCCTCGTAGGCGGGGTGAGGTTCTACCAGAGGCGGGAGGTCAAAGACCTCATCGCCTACCTCCGCCTCGTCCAGAACCCCAGGGATGAGGTGAGCCTCAGGCGGATCCTGAACGTGCCTCCGCGAGGGCTGGGCAAGAGAGGCATGGAGAAGCTCGAGGCCATCAAAGCCGAGGGCAAGACCTCCCTCTGGGACGCCCTTAAGGCCGCCTTACATAAGGGAGTCCTCCGCAGGACGGAGGGCCTCCAGTCCCTGGTGGGCCTGTTGGAGGAATTACACGCCGTAAGGGAGAAGCTCTCTCCCGCAGAGATCGCCACGAGGATCATCGACGCCACGGGTTATATCCAGTATCTGGAGGGTCTTGAGGGGGGAACGGATAGGGTGGAGAACGTCGCGGAGTTCATTGAGGCCTTGAGAGAGCAGGAGGGGGGGCTTGCCGAGGTGCTGGGGGCCTTGAGCCTCCTCGGGGACGTGGACGAATACCGTCCGGGGGACCATGTGACCCTCATGACCCTTCACAGCGCCAAGGGGCTGGAGTTCCCGGTGGTGTTCATCGTGGGCTTGGAGGAGGGCCTCCTGCCCCATCACCTGCGGCTTCAGGATCCGAGGGAACTGGAGGAGGAGCGGAGGCTCTTTTACGTGGGGATGACTAGGGCAAAGGAGGAACTCTTTTTGAGCTATGCGGAGAGGCGCGGCCTCTTCGGAAGGGCCACCCCCCGGATGCCCTCCCGTTTCCTCGGGGAATTGCCCCAGGAGATCCTCATCGTGGAGGGTGACGGGCGCCCCTGTTGGCCGGAGGGATGGGTGTGGGAGGGGAGGGAATGGTAGTCAAAGTTCGAGGACCATCCCGTCACGAGCGGCTATGACCTCACAGCCCGTCTCCTCACTAAACCGCTGGGCTACCTCCCACGGTTTGGCCCGGAGGACCGTCATGCCGAAATGGGTGAGGACCGCCTTTTTGGGCTTTATCCCCTCGATGAGCTCGCGGGCATCTCCCAAGGTGAGGTGTTCAATCCGTTCATCCCTCTCCCCCGCCCTCACCACGTTGATTATGAGCACTTCAGCCCCCTTGTAGGCCTCGATCAGCTCGGGGACGAAAAAGGTATCAGCTACGAGGGCGACCCGCCCTTCGATCAGCAACCCATAGGTCTCCACAGGATGTCTGTGTCTCAGGGGGGTCGAGAAGGAGATCTCCCCTATACGGTACTCCCCACCCTCTTGGAGGACATCTATCCCCTCCAGGTACTCCCTGACGTATTTGAGCACCACGGGGTCGTCTTCGAGGGCGTCCTTGGGACTGAAGAGCACCCCCCGTTTGCGCCTCCCCCCCTCCGTCATGGCCTCGATCATTACGTTCGCATCCGCCGAGTGATCCAGGTGGCGGTGGGTGAGGATGATGGCGTCAAGCTTCGTGGGGTCGAGCTTCGGCCTGGAGGAAAGGGCCCTCACCAGGGCCCCTGGCCCTGGATCTATATGGATCCGCGTGCCCTTGAGTTCGAGCCAAAGGCCACCCGAGGCCCTCAACTGTTTGAAGACCACTACGCGCGCTCCGGCGGTACCGAGGAACTTCAGATAGTCCATACCCCCTCAATGGCCCTCCCACATTTAGGACAGCGGCCGTCCTTCAGCCGATCCTCCAGGACGAAAAACCCCCTACGCCTTATCAGGAGTTCTCCACATCGTGGACAATGGGTGTTCTCCGCTGGATGCCCGGGGACGTTGCCGAGGTAAACATACTGGAGCCCCACCTCCAAGGCGATCTCCCTGGCCCTCTCGAGGGTGTTTACGGGCGTCGGGGCGAGGTTTCTCAACCGGTACATGGGGAAAAAGCGGGTGAAGTGCAGCGGCACCCAAGGGGCCAGGGATTCCTTGATCCATTGGCACATCTCCCTCACCATCCCGGGGTCGTCGTTCTCGCCGGGGACCATCAGGTTGACGATCTCGAGGTGCACCCCGTGGGAGTGAATCGCCTTGAGGGTTTCCAAAACCGGGCGCAGTTCACCGTTGGACATCCTGCGGTAGTAGTCCTCGCTGAAGCCCTTCAAGTCTACGCAGGCCGCCCCGAGGTAGGGCAACAGATCCTCGAGGGGCTCTGGGTTGATGAAGCCGTTGGAGTGAAAGGTGAAGAGGACCCCCTTGGCCCTACAGAGCCTGGCAACCTCCAGGTTGTACTCGAAGAAGACCGTGGGCTCCGTGTAGGTGGCCGCGATGGCGGGACAGGAGTACTTTCGGGCGAGGGCCACCATCTTGTCCGGAGGGACGTCGAGGTTACGGGTTTTGTCGGGCGATGTTTGCGAGATCTGCCAGTTCTGGCAGAAGAGGCAATCGAGGTTGCAGCCCGCCATGGCGTAAGACAGGCAACCCGCCCCCGGTAGCACGTGAAAGAAGGGCTTCTTCTCGATGGGATCTATGTGAAGGGCACATGGGTTGCCATAGGCCAGGCTCCAGAGCTCCCCACTCCTGTTCTCCCTGACCCCGCAGTGGCCCCGTTCCCCCGGCTCGAGCACACAGCCCCTCGGGCAAAGGGTGCATTGTATGGTCTTTCCATCCACGGGTTCGAAGTAGGGAGACTTTACGGGAGAGAGAAATCCCAGCTCTTGGGCGCGGGACCGCTTCCCCATCAGGGGCTCAAGCCCCAGACCTAACACACCGAGGGCTGTAAGCCTCAGGAAGTCCCTTCGCCCGAGCTCCATCCGAGAAGCCTCTTGGCGTTTGCGCCCAGGATCCGCCGTCGCACCTCCCCGCTGAGCCCCGCCTCCTCCATGCCCTGGAGGTAGCGTTTGGGGCCGAGGAGGGGAAAGTCGGTGCCGAACAGCAACCTCTCCCCTGCTATCTCAGCCGCCAACCGCCAGACCTTGGCGGTGTATAGGAACGGCAGGGCGGCCGTGTCATAATAGACATCGTGGCAGATGGAGGCCACCTCCGGCATCAACTCGAAAAACAGAAATCCCCCGCCCAGGTGGGCCAGGATCAGCTTGACCCCCTGGGCCACTCTTACCAGGACCTCCACATCCCTGAGGGATATGCGCCCTTTGCCTGGATAAATATGCCCCACCGGTTCGTTGACGTGGACCAGAGCGGGGACATGGGCCTCCCTGAGGGCTGCGAAGAGCTCCTTAAGGACCCCTCCGTCCAAAGGCCCTTCTCCGTAAGTGCCAGGGGCCAACTCCCCCGCCCCTTTGGCCCCGGCCTTGATGCAACGTTCGAGCTCCTTTAAGCCCTCATCGCCCGAAGGGAAGGTGACGAAGGGAACCAATCCGGGGTGACGGGAGGCGGCCTCAAGGAGGTAATCGTTCTCCCTCCGACAGTCCTCGATCCCCCTCCAAGGGAAGCCACAGATGACCGCCTGCCTCACGCCCTCCCTCTCCATCATGGCCAGGAGGTCTTCAACGCCCACCATCCGGGCCTTGGGGTCGGAGTAGATGGCCCCAAAGGTCGGGTCCTCACGGGCCAGCTCGTCCCTATGCTCCCTGGCCCACGGGGAAAAGATATGGGTGTGAAAGTCGAACATCCTCGAGAGGTTTTCTTACACCCGGCCCCTTTTCTTGTCAAAGTCTCAAGGGACGTGCTATCTTGCCATCGATCAGCACCGAGGAGGGGAAACCATGGATCTGAGGCAGGAGATCCTGAGGATCGCCCAGGCGGCCAAGGAGGTGGCGCCGCGGCTCGCCGCCCTATCCTCGGCGGTGAAGGACGACGCCCTCAAGCGGATGGCGGACGGTCTCCTGCGGGAGAAGGCCTTCCTTATGGAGGAGAACGAAAAGGACCTGAGGTACGCCGAGGAAAAAGGCCTCTCGGCGGCGATGATAGACCGGCTAAAGCTCACCGATGCCGTCATCGAGGGGATGGCTCAGGGGCTGAGGGAGATCGCTGCGCTGCCAGATCCCGTGGGAGAGGTGGTCAAGATGTGGCGCAGACCCAACGGTCTGCTGGTGGGGAAGATGCGCATCCCCCTCGGGGTCATCGGGGTCATCTACGAATCCCGCCCCAACGTGACCGCCGACGCAGCGGCCCTCTGCCTCAAGGCCGGAAACGCGGTGATCCTCAGGGGGGGCTCCGAGGCCATAAACTCCAACCTGGCCATAGCCCGGGTGCTCCAGGGGGCCATGAAAGAGGCGGGAGTGCCTGCGGAGGCGGTCCAGGTGATCCCCTTCACCGACCGCCAGGCCGTGGAGGAGATGCTGAGGCTGGAGGAATACATCGACGTGATCATCCCCCGGGGAGGGGAGGGATTGATACGCTTTGTGACCGAGCGCTCCCGGATCCCCGTGATAAAACATTACAAAGGCGTCTGCCACATATTCGTGGACCGCACGGCGGATCTGGAGATGGCCCTCGAGATCTGCTTCAACGCCAAGGTCCAGCGGCCCGGGGTCTGTAACGCCATGGAGACCCTGTTGGTGGACGAGGGGATAGCCCCACGGTTCCTCCCCCCTATGGCGGAGCGCTTTCAGGCCGCAGGGGTGGAACTGAGGGGATGCCCAAGGACCCGGGAGATCATCCCGGGGGTGAAGGAGGCCACCGAGGAGGACTGGTATGCCGAATACCTCGACCTCATCCTGGCCGTGAGGGTCGTGGAGGGGATAGATCAAGCCATCGCCCACATCCTGAAGTACGGCTCCAAGCACACGGAGGCCATCATCACTTCGGACTACGCCAACGCCCAGCGCTTCCTCCGGGAGGTGGACTCCTCGACGGTGCTGGTCAACGCCTCCACGCGCTTCAGCGACGGTTATCAGTTCGGCCTCGGAGCGGAAATCGGTATCAGCACGACGAAACTGCACGCCTTCGGCCCCATGGGGGTCGAAGACCTGACCACGACCAAGTTCATCGTCTACGGCAATGGCCAGATCCGGACTTAAGCTGGGGGTCTTCGGCGGCACCTTCGATCCCATCCACCTGGGACACCTGCGGCCCGTGGAAGAGGTGGCCGAAGTCTTCGGGCTGGAGAGGGTCCTCTACGTCCTGGCAGCCCACCCGCCCCACAAGGGCGGAGAGGCCCATGCCAGCGCTGAAGACCGATGGAGGATGCTCCGGATGGTCCTGGAGGACAACCCCCGTTTCGAGCCCTCAGATATAGAGCTGAGGCGCCAGGGGCCGTCCTGGACCGTCGACACCATAGAGTACCTCCTCGATACCTCCCAAGGGGAGCTCTACTTCATCCTCGGGGAGGACGCCTTCAGGGAGATCGAGACCTGGAAGGACTACCGCAGGCTCCTCGGCCTCTGCCACTTCGTGGTGATGAGGAGGACGGAGGAGGACCTCGACCTCCTCATCACTACCCTGGGATATCGCAGGGCCTCCCCCGGGGCCTATGTCGGCAGTAAGGGGAAGCTCCTCTTCCTTCAGCCTGTAACCCCCCTGGGGATATCGGCCACCTTGGTGAGGGAATTGGTACGGGAGGGGCGCTCCATACGCTACTTGGTGCCTGATAAGGTCAGGGACTACATCCTCGAACGGGGCCTTTACCGCTCCGGCGCCTGAGGAACCACTCCCTCGACTTCCACGCCACAAGGGCCGACAGCGCTCCGATGGCTGCCCCAGCTAGGCAGTCTGCGGGGAAGTGAACCCCCATGTATATCCGCGACAAGGCCACTCCTGCAGCGATTCCGAGAAAGGCCCACCACCACCGCGGGAGGGCAAAGGAGAGGTAAGTTGCCATGGCGAAGGCCAACTGGGCATGCCCCGAGGGAAAGGAGCTCCGGGAGAGGATCGCTCCCACGAGGTGCAGATGGACCTTACCGGCCTTTACGAGCTGGGAGAAGACCTCCACGGGTCTGTCCCGTCCCACGAGGTCCTTGAGCCAGTGGACGACCACTCCCCCCAACAGGGCCGCGGCAACGAGCCATGGTAGGTGCTCCTTAAGGAAGGCAGGGCGTTTGAAGATCAATGCCAGGGCTACCACAAGGGCAAAGGACACGGCGGCGTTTCCCAGCTGGCTCCAGAGGTAAAAGAGGGGGTCGAGCCACCGCGAGGCCAGGCCGTTGTTGATCCAAAGAAACAGGGCCTTGTCGAGATCGACGAGTCCCCCCATTCTCAGGCCTTGATCTTGATCAGCTCCACCTCTTGGAGGTTGAGCCGCCCCAGGCCAAGGGCGTGGGCCTCCCGAAGGTAGGGCATGATCATCTCCGTGGTGTAGGTATCGTCGTACTGCTCCATGATCATGGAGCAGTAGAGGTCCAGGGCCACCATATCTCCAGAGAAGATCATCCTGTTCACCCCCCGAACCACCTTCCCCTTCCCCTTGGTGGGTCCCCCACGGGTGAGGATGGCCCTCGCGTCCACGATGGATAGCTCGGGATGTACGGCGTCTGCGAACTCGGCCAAGGCCCGCATGAAATGGGCCCGGTTCCTGAAGGGAAGTTTTGCCCGCACCGAGGCCTTTCGCTTCATCTTGTCGAGCCCCTCACCCCTCAGGTGGGCATCCCATCTCTGGGCGCCGTAGATGGCCCCGAAGTTGTTCTTCAGGGCGCAGGTGAGGTAGGAGGTATGATGGCGCTTGAGGCAGGGGAGGTTGATCACCACCGGGGCCTTCCAGACCTTGCGGTGAACGATGATCTCAGGATAGGCCCGCCAAGAGGGATGGCGGGATTTTACGTATTGGCTCCTCCTGGCGGCGTCTCCGATGGTGACCTTGAGGCCCTCGGTTTGCGCCCTTCGGGCCATTGCATGGTAGTCGAAGGTCTGCCTCTCAGTTCCCACCAGGAAGGTCCCGGGGGCGTCGAAGACCTCCACCTCCTTGGCTCCGGCTGATCGCAAGAGCCGCGCCACCTCGATGATCACCTCCGGATCGGTGGTCACGGGATAGGCCTGGGGGAAGACGAAGTTGGGCTTTATCACCACCTCCCGCCCCCCGACCAAATCCTCAATGCCCCCGAGGGCCTCGAAACCGGCCTGGAGCATAGCCCTGGGATCTTCTCCCTGCACTTCCACAAGGAGGGG
>Ga0209410_1001433_pt1 | contig 11534 bp, 11 predicted proteins | sample Mar14436cmmetaG_FD_184135 | JGI IMG/M metagenome (GOLD analysis project Ga0209410, IMG submission 184135) | Marine hydrothermal vent microbial communities from Guaymas Basin, Gulf of California to study Microbial Dark Matter (Phase II) - Marker... ... | reverse complement strand
ACTTCCCGCGTCTTCCCCTCGATGGCCCGAACCTCTTCGTTCAAGGCATCGATCTACCGCGGTAACCTCTCGGTGACGTAGTGGGTGTGGGGCGGGAGAAGCCGGGGTTTCGCCCACAGAAGTTGCCCCCCCTTGACACCGAAAAGGCCACTCGCTCCCGCCTGAATCCCGTACTTGGCCAACGGGACGTGGGTTCTTTGTTTGAGCCTTGTCCGCTCCCGCACCAACACCGCTCGGGCCCGAGGGAGCTCCCGCTTGTCCTTCAGCTCCTCAGGCGGGATCCATACGTCTGGCAAGGCCCGACCCGCTGGAGCTTATTGAGACCCCGGGCACCCAGCTTGTCCGTTTTGTTCGCCATCTCCAGCATGAGCTTGGCCTTGCCCGCATGGACGAGCCGCGGGATGCACCCAGCTCCTTCGATCTCGTCCACGATCCGGTACCAGTTGCCCACCGTCTCCACCGCCACAGGGAAGCTCTCGGAAAAGACCCCTCGCTCATGGGGTATCCTTCCCTCTCGTACTACGCGGTCCCGCTCGTCCTCCACCATTGCACATGTAGTGTTCGTGACAGTCGAACGCGATATACTTTTACACGTGCTTTTCTTTGCCTTTTGTGACAGGTTAACTGCCAAGGTGCACGCTTTCACAACATCAAAAACAATTTACCCGGTGGTAGTCCATAAACAGGAAAGAAAGCCCCGCCTGAGGTATTGGGGCGGAGCTACTCGATATGGAGGTTTAAGCCATCCAAGATATTGAACCCCTTGCGGGGAGGTCCGGTCGAAAAGATCATGTCAAAACTCACTTCGCATGGGAGGGACTATGAGGATCCTTGTCACAGGGGCTGCTGGACAGATCGGAAGCGAGCTCGTGCCGGAACTCCGGCGCCGGTACGGGGCCGAGAACGTGGTCGCCGCCTTCCACCGGGCGCCGCTCCCGCCCACCATCCGGGACTCCGGCCCGTGTGTGCGCTTGGATGTAATGGAACGGAGCAGCATAATGGAAGCTGTGATCACGCATCGCATCGAGGTGGTTTACCACCTCGCTGCCATCCTCTCCGCCCGCGGGGAAAAGGACCCGCAACTGACCTGGCGGGTGAATACCGAGGGCCTCTACAACGTGCTCGAAGTCGCCCGCGAACATGGTGTAACACGGATCTTCTGGCCGAGCTCGATCGCGGTTTTCGGCCCCAAAACCCCCAAAGATACTGCCCCCCAGGATACGGTCCTCTCTCCCACCACCATGTACGGGGTCACCAAGGTAGCGGGGGAACTCCTTTGCGATTATTACCACCGCCGCTATGGGATGGATATCCGATGCCTCCGATTTCCCGGCATCATTTCCGCCGAAACCCTTCCGGGAGGGGGAACCACCGACTATGCGGTGGAAATGTTCTACGCCGCCGTCCGGGGCGAGACCTACCGGTGCTTTGTGCGCCCGGACACGGTCCTTCCCATGCTATATATGCCCGACTGCCTCAATGCCATCCTGGGGATCATGGAGGCCGAAGGTGCCAAGCTCCGACACCGGGTTTACAACATCGGCGGGGTGAGCTTCTCCGCCGCCGAGCTCGCCGCGGAGATAGAGCGCCACATCCCCGGGTTCCGCGTGGAATACGCTCCGGATTTCCGTCAAGAGATCGCCGACTCCTGGCCCCGCTCCATGGACGATACTCCCGCCCGAGAGGATTGGGGTTGGTCCCCCGTCTACGACCTTCCCCGTATGGTGGAAGACATGCTCCGGCGGCTGGAGGAAAAAAAGAAGAAACAATGCTGAAGGAAAAAAACATCGCTGTATTGGGCGTAGGGATGGTAGGAAAGGCCCTTATATCCGGACTTGTGCGTTCCCGCATCATCAACCCTGAGAGGATCACCGGATCCACCGCTCATCCGGAAAGCGCCAAGCTCGCCGCAGAACGCCTCGGCGTGAAGGTAACCACCGACAACCTCGAACTGATCAAAGGAAAAGACCTGGTGATCCTGGCGGTGAAGCCCAAGACCGTGCCCAAGGTCCTTGCCGAAATAAAGGGTTCCTTAACGGTCGAGCAGCTCCTGATAAGCGTGGCGGCGGGGATAAGAACTTCTTTTATCGAAGAGAAGTTGGGGAAGCCGGTGCCGGTGATACGGGCCATGCCCAACATGCCTTGTCTCATCGGCCAAGGAATGACGGTTCTTTGTCCCGGACGCTTCGCCTCCCAAGACCACCTCGCCCTCGCCCGAGAGGTCTTCTCCGCCGTGGGTAGGGTGGCGGTGGTGGACGACGAGGACCTGATGGACCCGGTCACCGCCCTCTCCGGGGCCGGACCGGCCTACGTCTATATCATCATCGAGGCCTTGGCCGAGGGCGGGGTGAAGATGGGTCTCCCCCGGGAGCTGGCCACCGAGCTCGCGGCCCAGACCCTCTTGGGGAGCGCGGCGATGGTACTGGAAACGGGCGAGCACCCGGCCCTCCTCAAGGACATGGTCACCACCCCCGCCGGGGTCACCATCGACGGGATCATGGCACTAGAGGAGGGCGGAATCCGGGTGGACCTCATCAAGGCGGTGATGGCCGCCACCGAACGCGCCCGTGCCCTTTACCGTTGAGTTCGCCCGTATAATTTTGTGGTATGTCGAAAGTAAAGGCTCCGGAGCGCTTCGAGCTCGTGACCCCGCTCCGCCCCAAGGGCGACCAGCCCAAGGCCATCGCGGAGCTTACCGAGGGTGTGCTCGAGGGACTTAGGTACCAGACGCTGCTTGGAGCGACCGGAACGGGGAAGACATTCACCATAGCTCACGTAATACAGAACGTGCAGAAGCCCACCCTGGTCATCGCCCACAATAAAACCCTCACCGCCCAGCTGTACAACGAGCTCAAGGAGCTTTTCCCCCACAACGCCGTCCACTACTTCGTCTCCTACTACGACTACTACCAGCCAGAAGCCTACATCCCCGAGACCGACACCTACATCGAGAAGGACGCCTCCATCAACGAGGAGATCGACCGCCTGCGCCACGCCGCTACCTCGGCCCTCTTGGAGCGGCGGGACGTGATCATCGTCGCGAGCGTCTCCTGCATCTACGGCCTGGGTTCTCCCGAGACCTACGCGGGGATGTCGCTCGTCTTGGAGGTGGGGCGGGAGTACGACCTGGATGAAGTCCTACGGCAGCTTGTCCTCATGCAGTACCGCCGCAACGAGATCGCCTTCGAGCGGGCCACCTTCCGTCTGCGAGGGGACGTCCTCGAGCTCATCCCCTCTTCCGGCGAAGAGGCGCTCCGGATCGAGTTCTTCGGGGACGAGGTGGAGCGGATCTCCGTGATCGATCCCCTGACGGGCGACTACATCGCCGACCGGGAACGGGTCGTGATCCCGCCGGCGAGCCACTACGTGGCCCCGGAGGAGCGGCTGCGGCGGGCGATCCAGGGGATCGAGGAGGAGCTGGAGGAGCGGCTGGCGGAGCTCCGGGCCCAGGGGAAGCTCCTCGAGGCCCAGCGCCTGGAGCAGCGCACCCGCTACGACCTCGAGATGCTCGCGGAGTTCGGTTGGTGCCCGGGGATCGAGAACTACTCCAGGCATCTGGACGGCCGCGCCCCCGGGGAGCCCCCTTGGACCCTCCTCGATTACTTCCCCCCGGACTTCCTCGTGGTGATCGACGAGTCCCACATGACGGTGCCCCAGCTCAGGGGGATGTACTTCGGGGACCGCTCCCGGAAGGAGACCCTGGTGGAGTACGGGTTCCGGCTCCCCTCCGCCCTGGATAACCGCCCCCTTACCTTCGAGGAGTTCGAGGCACGGGTGAAGCAGGTGATCTTCATGTCCGCCACCCCCGGTCCCTACGAGCGGAAGGTGTCACAGAAGATCGTGGAGCAGATCGTGCGGCCCACGGGCCTTGTGGACCCGGAGGTCGTGGTCCATCCCACCGAGGGCCAGATAGACCACCTCATCGGGGAGCTCCGGAAGGTGATCGCCCGGGGGGAGCGGGCGTTGGTCACTACCCTCACGAAGAGGATGGCCGAGGACCTCTCCGAGTACCTCATCGAGGCCGGGATCCGGGCGCGGTACCTACACTCGGAGATCGAGACCCTGGAACGGGTGGAGATCCTGCGGGATCTACGCTTGGGGAAGTTCGATGTTTTGGTGGGGGTGAACTTGCTTCGGGAGGGGCTGGACCTCCCCGAGGTATCGCTTGTTGCGATCCTGGACGCCGACAAGGAGGGGTTCCTGCGCTCGGCCACCTCCCTCATCCAGACCATCGGCCGGGCGGCCCGCAACGTCCGGGGAAAGGTGATCCTCTACGCCGACGAGCTCACCGACTCCATCAAGGAAGCGATCGATGAGACGAACCGCCGCAGAAGGATCCAGCTCGAGTACAACGAAAAACACGGGATCACCCCCGAGACAGTAAAGAAAGCCGTCTACGACCACCTGGCGGAGGAGATCTACGGGGCCAAGGCTCCGGCGTTCCGGGTGCCGAAAGAACCGGAGAAGCTCTCCCGCGAGGAGTTGGTAAAGACGATAAAGGAGCTGGAGCGGGAGATGCGGGCCGCGGCGGAGAGGTTGGAATTCGAGCTCGCCGCGGCCCTCAGGGACAAGATCCGGGAACTCAGGCGCCTGCTTTAACTCAGAAGAACTGGAGCGCCAAGGCCGCCAACGCCAGGACAACCCCGGTGATCCCGACGATCAGGGCGAGCTGGGCCTTGCTCGCGATCCCTTGCACTTGGACCGGACCCTGTTGCTCGAGCTTGGTAACCCGGTTCCCCAAGGAGGTCACGGTGCTTTTTAGGGTTTGAATCTCCCGGGCCGTTTGAACCAGCTCCTGCTCCACCTGGCGGATCCTGGTCTCAAGGGAGGTGACCTTTTGGGTGAGGCCGGCCACGTCCCCTGAGGGGGCGGCGGGGATCTTGCCCTCCAGGTACTGCACCGCCCGGGCAATCCAAATGGCGCCCGCGGAACGGGTCAAGGGTTCGCTTCCCTTGAAGGTACCGCTGGGGTCGGGGGTGATGATCTTGCGCTCGAGGAGGAAAACCACGTACTGATACGCGGGATCGCCCGGAAGGAGGTCCTGGAACACGCCCCCCGCGCCTCCGCCCGCGACTCCCGGGGTCACTCCGATGAACCCCCATACCGAAGCCACCAAAACCGCCAAAAGAACCATCTTCGCTCTCATCCCATCCCCTTTCACACGAAGAGCTTGTGATCGATGTTACAGAAAACAGGTTCCGGTATCCGGGGCAAAGGACCCCATAGGAAAGGGACTTTTGTCCCATACCAAGCCCCCGCTCGGCCCAAAGGATCAAGAGGCTGTTAAAATAAATGTGGTATGCCAGCCAATCTTACCCCGGAGTTCCTGGAGGCGAGGGAACGTTTCCGAAAAGCTAAGACCGACGAGGAGCGGCTGGATGCCCTCATGGAGATGTTGGCCACCATCCCCAAGCACAAGGGGACGGAAAAGATGCGGGCCGACATCAAGCGCCGCATCGCCAAACTCAAAGAGAAACAGGAGCAACGCCGCCGCTCCGGGGGGCGGTCCGGCCCGAGCTACCACGTGGAGCGGGAGGGCGCGGCCCAGATGGTCCTGGTGGGCCCGCCCAACACGGGGAAGTCCTCGCTTCTTGCCCTCCTCACCAACGCCAGCCCCGAGATCGCCCCCTTCCCCATGTCTACCTTCCGGCCGTGTCCCGGCATGATGGAGTACGAGGACATCCAGATCCAGCTCGTGGACCTCCCCCCCATTACCCGGGAGTACACGGAAGGTTGGGTGTTCAGCCTCATCCGCACCGCCGACGGGGCGATTTTTTGCATTGACCTCTCCCTAGAGGATTGGCTGGATACCGCCGAGGAGGCCTTGGGGCTTCTGCAAGGGCGCCACATCGTCCTGGGGAAAGGCCCCACCCGGCAGCTGGACTGGCGTACGGTGGAGCTCCGCACCCTGGCCCTGGGGACGAAGATCGACCTCGCCCCCGAGAGGGCGGAGGAGTTCCGGGAATGGGCCGCGGAGCGGTTCTTCGCCTCGGGGCTCGTTTCCTTCGAGACCTTCGAGGGTGTTGAGGAGGTACGGGAGCTCATCTTCAAGTCGGCCGGGATCGTGCGGGTCTACACGAAAAAGCCGGGGCATCCCCCGGATATGGAGCAGCCCTATACCCTCAGGGAGGGGGCCACGATCCTGGACGTGGTGGAGCACATCCACAAGGAGTTCGTGGAGAAGTTGAAGTACGTCAGGCTCTGGGGCTCGGGGAAGTTCGACGGCCAACACGCCCCGTTGGATCATGTAGTCCAGGACGGCGATATCGTGGAAATCCACGTCCACTGAACTCCGCGGATTTGCCCTCTTTCCCACTGAAGTGCCACACTGGTGCCACACTCATCCGGTAAGGAGGGACCATGGACCAGCGCAAAGTAAAGGAGATCCTTGCCAAGCACGGGATCCCGGGAGGGGATGCCTATGAACTCCCCGAAAGTTCCCTCCGCTTCCCGGACGGGGCCCAATACCGCATGGAGATCTCCGGGGTGGAGCGGCCCGAGGTCCTGGAGGCGGTGATCACCGAGGCCCAGAAGCGGAAGCTCCCGGTGCATCGGATGATCTCCACCGTCATGGGGGCAACGCTCCTTGACCGGGCCGAGCTCCGGGATTTCGCCCGGATCGCCGCCGACGCGAAGGTGGAGGTGATCATCACCCCCGGGCCCCGTTCCGGCTGGGATACGGGAAGGCAGCTCGTCACTTCCGAGGGTTCCCTCTCCGGGCTTCGGTTCCGGGGCGCGGATCAACTCCGGTACGTCGTCTCCGACATCCTGCGGGCGGTGGAGCTGGGTTTTAGGGGATTCCTCGTCCTGGACGAGGGGCTGTTGTGGCTCCTTTCCCGCATGAGGGAAGCGGGGGATCTCCCCGAGGACGTGGTGTTCAAGGTCTCGGTCTTCGCCGGCCACGGGAACCCCGCCGGGGCAAAGGTTTTGGAACAGTTGGGGGCAAATACCTTCAACCCCTTGGGCGACCTCTCCCTGCCACAGCTCGCGGCCATCCGGCAGGCGGTCAAGATGCCCCTGGACCTCCACGTCTACCTCACCGACTCCTTCGGGGGCTTCAACCGGTTCTATGAGGGGCCGGAGATGGTGCGGGTTTGTTCCCCGTGTTACTTCAAGATGGAGCCAGGCCCGGCGTGCGTGGTGGGTCCCGGGGCGCTATACAAACCGTGGGTCTCGGGGAAGACCTTGGCCGATTGGGGACGGGAGAAAGTGAAGTTCGCCCAGATCCTCCACGAGCTCATCCAGGAGTCGTACCCCGGAGCGGTCTTATCCGACTGGGGGCCACCGGACCTGGCGATCCCACAACCTTAAGATGAACACGTTTCGCGCGTTGGGACTAACCCTGGGACAGCTTCCGCCGGGGGAGCGATGTTCCATCTGCGATGTCCTTGGGGTGCGGGTGGGACATCGGACCCTCATCCGCGGCTCGGGCGCTGAGGCGGTGCGGACCGGGGTCACGGCCATCGTCCCGTCGGAAGACCCTTACGCCGAGCCCCTGCCGGCGGGGGCGTTCGTGCTCCATGGCCACGGGAAGGCGGTGGGGCTATGGCAGCTCTTGCACCTCGGCACCCTGGAGACCCCTATCATCCTCACCAACACCCTGGCGACCTTCCGCTGCGCCGACGCTTTGATTACCTGGACCCTGAAGCGGCACCCCGATGCCCGCTCGATAAACCCAGTGGTGCTCGAGTGTAACGACGGTCACCTCTCGGCCATCGAGTCCCGGCCGGTCACGGAGGGGGACGCCTTGGCGGCCATCGGGGCCGCGGAGGATGAAGTAGAGGAGGGATGTGTGGGCGCTGGGACCGGGATGGTGGCGTTCGGGCTCAAATCCGGCGTCGGCACCGCCTCCCGGCGGGCGGGGGAGTGGACGGTAGGCGCACTGGCAATACCCAATATGGGCCGGCGGGAGGACCTCCTCTTTTTGGGGAGGAAACTGGACCTATCGGGCGTCCCCCGAATTCATCGGGAGGACCGGGGATCGGTGGTGGTTATCCTGGCCACCGACGCTCCGCTCCTCCCGGAGCAGCTTTCGCGCCTGGCGCGACGGGGGGCGTTGGGGCTCGCCCGCACCGGGGCCCCGGCGTCCCCGGGGTCGGGGGACTTCCTGGTGGCGTTCTCCACTGCATATCGCATCCCCAGGAAAGCCACCCGAATAAGGGTGGAATTTATCCCCGACCGCGAGCTCGGGATCTTGTACCGGGCCGCAGCGGAGGCCACGGAGGAAGCAGTCCTCTCGGCGCTCCTTTCCGCTCAGGGGATGGAGGGACGCAGCGGCCCTGTTCCGGCCCTACCTAAAGAGCTTGTCGCTCAAAGTCTCGCTGATTAGGGCGGATACGGAGACCGGTTGTCAAGAGTCCGTGGCTTGGCAGGTGCTGCCAATACAAAAAGAGGCGCCTCCTCCCTGCCCCCAGCCATCAAAGGGTAGTGTCACAAAAAGGATGCCGGTGGCAAGTCCGAGGTGCTCAGTTGCAAACATAGGCTTCGTGAGGTAAAGATCCAGTATGGCTGAGGCTAAGGGGCACAAGCGGAACCAGAAACGGCGGCGGGAGAGCCGCTATGTCCGGGTGGCCCGCATCGCCTACGCTATCGCTCAAGAGGCCTTGCCCCGCTACTCCCATCCCAAAAGCCCGCATATCTACACCCTGCCCCAATTGGCCGCCTGTGTGCTGCTCGGCTTCTACCTCAACATAAGCTACCGCGATCTGGAGGAATGGCTCCTGGCCTCCGACCGGGTCCTTGAGGTCCTGGAGCTCAAGCGGGTTCCCGACCACACCACCCTCTATCGGGCCTACCGCAGGCTGCGGATGGAGGACTGGGAAAGGATGAGGCGGGTCCTGTTGGCGAAGCTGGGGGTGGAGGGGAAAGAGGAGGGGATTGCGATCGATTCCACCGGGTTTCGCCTCACCCAGGCGAGCGCCTACTACCAGAGCCGGACCGGACGGACCTATCGGGAGTGGATCAAAGGGGTCTACGCGGTGGGGACCAAAACCCAGCTGATCCTGGCCTGGCGGACGGGGAAGGGGCCGGGGAGCGATGCGCCTTACCTCCATGGGCTCAAGCGGGAGATCCGGCGCTATGGGCGCCGGGAGGGAGGAGAGCGGGCCTGGCTGCTTTTGGCCGACAGCGGCTTCGACGGTGCGGCGGTAGAGAAGGGGGACTTGGTCCCTCCCATCCGGCGGGGAGGGAACCTGCTGGCCCCAAAGCGGCGGGCACGGGCGGAACTTGTGGATCGGGCTCGATTGGACGGGATCTATGGGCAGCGGTGGAAGAGCGAGACGGTGCAGTCGGTGATCAAGCGGAAGTTCGGGGACACGATTCGGTCGAGGAAGCGCTTTCTGCAGCGGAGGGAAGCGGCGGTCAAGGGTTGGTCTATGATCTCCACCGCTAAATTGTCCACGGCTGCCCTCGATCTTTGCAACTGAGCAAGTTAATGCCTCTTCGGTGGCAAAAAAGGCCGCCCGAAAAGGCGGCCCCTGTGATGCCCTCCGTTTTCCAGGGCCTATCCCTCAACCTTCTTGAAGGCAAGGTACAGGCAATCCTGGTTCACTCCCACATGTTCAGGAAGTACTCGCCGCACACGAACCAACAGATACCGTGTCTGGGGTGGGGCTTTGAGAAGATAATCCTTATCTATCCGAATGCCATCAGCGAAGGCTTGGTAGCCGACACCATATGTATATTCCTTTATTTGTGGCCGGAAGGGGTTGTGGAGATAGACTTTATCCGACCAAATCATTATTCCCTCCGGTCTCTCAATTCCCAATGCTTCCGCGGGATCGACGATGAGGAAGACCTCTATGCAAACCGTCGTCTCCCAGCCGCTTCCCCCGTTGAAGTCGTTGCTGACCAGGGGCCCGAAGTTGATGTAGAGATCGCTGGCCATCTCCTTCAAGGGGGGCATGGGGAAGAGCCAGTCGGCGTACTGACGGCATCCGGGACGCACCCAGTACCAGCCGCTGATCAGGGAACACCCATCAGCGTCGAAGGCGACCGCTTTTATCAGGGCTACCGAACCGTGTTGTTGCACTTGAGCCATAGAGACAGTAAAGGCGGAAAGAGCCCCCAGGCCCAGAAGCAGGAAAACGCAAGACCTCAACATCACTCACACCTCCCTTTTTAGGTAATTTCTGGGTAATCTAGCGCCTCACTTGGCATAACCGCATCGCATAGTCATCACCTCCTTATCGAAGGAGAGAAATGCCATCGATATAAGGAAGATATGGAACCCCCCATTTCCCCGGCCCCCGGGAGTTCCAATCGTGGGCGATCCAGAAGATCTTCAAGTCGAATCTCTCCCTGTCCACCTCCTCTGGGATAGATATGCGATAGAGCCCCCAGACCCTTCCATCGTTCCCCCTCACCTCGTCGAGGACTGTATCCTTAGCCCCCATGCCTTTCCTTACGCCATAGAGGAGTTGCGGAGAATCCCAGAGGATGTACCATGGCGAAAAGGTGTTGGGATACAAGGCCCTTTTGTCCTCGAAAACCAAGACAAGGTAAGCGCCATAACCCCAATCCGAGACGTGCCTCGCCCCCACGTCCCGCGTTTGGATCTCGACCGCCTTGGCACCGGGGGCTGAGATCCAATCGGACGATATCCATACATGCACGAACTGCTCACCGAACGCCAATTCAAGGTTCCGGGAGACCTGTTGGGGAGGGATGAGTTTCACCGTCGCATAAAGGGACTGCCCGCCGCCGAAACGGGCTTCTTCAACGAGGAAGAGATGGTGCTCCTTCGCTGAGTGAACCCTCACGTATTGGCCTTGCTCCAGAGAGGCCCATCCCAGGGACCAACCTTCAAGGAAGTTTCCAGTTGTCCCCATCTCAAAATCTCTGTATACGGCAGAGACAGGCTGTAACCCGTCTTCCACGACCAAGGAGGACCTTGTCAGCGTCTTCCCCCCGTACGTGACGAGGACAGTGTACATTCCCAGGTTGAAGGTCCCCAAGGGCGCAGCTAATCCCCAAGGGATTATGACCTCAATGCATGCCATGTTGGGGGCAAGCTCTAACGGGGTCACCAGGGAAAGAGTGAGTTCATTTCTCCCCCTCTCCACGTGGACCTCCTTTGGGATACAGCTGTTCGGTCACTGCCTGGAGAGGACGGCGAAAATTGACTGTCTAGCCTGTGGTCGCGGGGGAAGAAACTTAATGGGAGTGACGGGGGGTGAACCAGAAACCAGGACCCAATGGGAGATGAAAGGAGGAAGCAAGACACACCCACCGCCCCCTCTCTGGATTTGACTAAAAAGTTTACATCAACTATTGAACAGTCGTCAAGGTAGTGTGGGCTGGCTCTGTTAAAAAACGGGGTTCTCCTTTTGGGCAAACTTTCTGTGGTAAACAGCCATGAGAGGAGAACCCCGGCTGAGTTTCAGGAAACTGGGGCACCTTCTCAAGGCCAAGGGATCGTGGGAAAGCACCGCGTCCCCCTCTGGGAGATAGCTTTGGGGCTTGTGCTTTATCAGCTGGGGTTGAGTTTCAGGAAGACAGCGGAGGTACTGGGCCTTTTGGGGAAGGAGGTGGGG
>Ga0209410_1001432_pt1 | contig 11546 bp, 11 predicted proteins | sample Mar14436cmmetaG_FD_184135 | JGI IMG/M metagenome (GOLD analysis project Ga0209410, IMG submission 184135) | Marine hydrothermal vent microbial communities from Guaymas Basin, Gulf of California to study Microbial Dark Matter (Phase II) - Marker... ... | reverse complement strand
TCGATCATTCTTTTATCCCCCCGGCGGTCAATCCCTTAACTATGTATCTCTGAACGGTTATGAACATGATAACCGGTATTATGGTCGACATCAGGATAACTACGATGAACAATCTCTATTCTCCACCCCCTTTTCCTGAACTCCTCCAAGATGGAGGTATCGAGACCATCATCCGTTATTATCAAATCAACCTCATCCTTTCCACAAACCCTGTATGCTTTCACAACGTTGAATTTGGTGTGATCCGCGAGGACAAAAACTTCCATCGATCTTCTTATCATCGCTCTCGCTATCGCGGATTCCTCCCTGTTGCTCATCGACACACCGAACTCGTGCGATATACCGTTGACACCTATGAAAGCTTTTCCAACGTTGTATCTATCGAGCATGTCGATGGTGTCATCACCGACACACTCGAAGGTTCCATATCTCGCTTTCCCACCGACGAATATCAAATCGTATCTCTTCCCACTCTGCAGAATCTTCATACCCACGTTCAGGGAGTTCGTGATCACAGTCAGATTGGAGATATCACTCTGAAGGAGCTTCAAAACGAGAGAATAAACGGTCGTTCCTCCTCCAAGTATTATGAAATCACCATCGTATATGTGCTCCAACGCTTTCTCAGCTATGGCTTCTTTCTCCCTTCTCATCAACTTCATGTTGTCCATGAACGTCGTTTCACCGGTCAAATGCTGAAATACTGCCCCTCTGAATGTTCTCTTTATCAATCCTCTGAGTTCCAGTTCGTTCAGATCCCTTCTTACGGTGCTTTCGGATATCCCAAATAACTTTGACAACTCTTTCGTGGTTGCCACGCCTTTCTTTCTTATGTACTCATACATCTTGAGCCTTCGTTCCTCCGGAAGAATTCTCCCACCCCTATCCTCATTTTGATCATAAATGATCATCACTTTCGAATTTGTATGATCGAATATGATTATATTATGAAGATGAAGATCTGTAAAGTTGGGGTCTGTTATAATCTTGATACCAAGATGAACGAGGGAGGTGTCATTTGAATGAGGAAAGCGGTTTTCATCCTCTTTTTGTCTGTCCTTCTGTTTCTGATGTTGATTCCAAATCCAGCCTACGCGAAAAAGCTCAAGGTAGCTTTCATCTACGTTGGACCCATAGGTGATGCGGGATGGACTTACGCGCACAATCAGGGAAGATTGCACATCGAGAAGGTATTCGGTGATCAGATCGAGACGACATACGTCGAGAGTGTTCCAGAGGGGATGGAGGCACTTCAGGTCATAAGAAGTCTCGTTAAGAAGGGATACAAAGTCGTTTTCACGACGAGCTTCGGTTACATGGATCCGACTCTCATGGCAGCGAAGGAATTCCCGAAGGCTCACTTCTTCCACTGCTCCGGATACAAGACTTACAAGAACATGACCGCATACTTTGGAAGGATGTATCAGCCGAGATTTCTGACGGGAATAGTTGCGGGTATGATGACGAAATCCAACATAATAGGATACGTAGCAGCACATCCAATACCGGAGGTCATAAGGGGAATAAACGCATTCGCCCTCGGTGTGAAACTTGTGAATCCGAAAGCGGTTGTCAAAGTTGTTTGGACACACACGTGGTATGATCCCGCGATCGAGAAAGAGGCTGCTCTCAGCCTTCTCGATGCAGGTGCGGACGTCATAGCACAACATCAGGATTCACCAGCTCCGCAGCAGGCTGCACAGGAAAGGGGAGCATACGGAATAGGATACAACAGCGATATGAGTGCCTTCGCACCCAAGGCACATTTGACCGCCCCAGTTTGGAATTGGGGAGTGTTCTACGAATACGTGATAAGGGGAATACTCGATGGAACATACAAGCATGGAAATTACTGGTGGGGTATGAAGGAAGGAATCGTGGATATAGCACCATTTGGTCCCATGGTTCCGGACAACGTCAAAAAGATAGTCAACGTTTTCAAAGAGGCTATAATAGATGGAACCTTCGATCCATTCGAGGGACCGATATACGATCAGGAAGGAAAACTCAGGGTTAAAGCGGGCGAAAAGTTGAGCGACGAAGCTCTCCTGTCGATGGATTGGTTCGTGGACAACGTCGAGGGAACGATACCAAAGGGAGCAGGTGAGTGATCGAGGAATGCTTCTCGAACTTCGAAACATAGTCAAGAAATTCCCGGGAGGTATTGTCGCATCCGACCACGTGAACTTCGATCTGAGGGAAGGAGAGGTTCACACACTTCTCGGGGAAAATGGCGCTGGAAAAACCACCTTGATGAACATACTCTTCGGACTGTACAGGATGGATGAGGGAGAAATATACCTTCAGGGCAGGAGGGTTCATATAACCTCTCCTGCCCATGCGTTATCCTTGGGCATAGGCATGGTTCAACAACATTTCACACTCGTTCCATCCTTCACGGTTGCCGAGAACATAGCACTTGGATTGAAAAAGTATAAATTCAAGGTGGACTTCAAGGAAGTGTCGAAGAGGATAGAGGAGATATCGAAGTTATACAATCTGAACATAGATCCCAGCGCCAAGGTTTGGCAGTTATCCGTGGGTGAAAGACAGAAGGTTGAAATTTTGAAACTGCTCTACGCTAAAGCCAAGATAATGATACTCGATGAACCAACCGCGGTTCTAACCCCTCAGGAGGTTGAATCGCTCTTCAAAGCCATAAGGATGATAAAGGAGAGCGGGACGGGTGTAATATTCATATCCCACAAACTCAGGGAAGTCATGGAGATATCGGATAGAGTCACGGTTTTAAAATCGGGGAAGGTTGTCGGAACGCTGAACAGGGATGAACTCGATCCGAGAAAACTCGCCAATATGATGGTCGGAAGAGATGTCGTTCTGAAGGTTGAGAAAAAACCGAAGGAACCGGGAAAGATCGTTCTGAGGGTTTCGAATCTTCACGCTCTGAACGACAAGGGATTACCAGCGCTCAAGGGAATATCCTTCGAGATGAGGGAAGGTGAAATATTTGGAATAGCGGGAGTTGCCGGTAACGGACAGAGAGAACTTGCGGAGGTCATATACGGTCTCAGGAAACCAGCGGATGGAAAAATAGAACTGCTTGGAAGGGACATAACTCACACCAGCGTTATGGCGAGAATAAAGATGGGAATATCATACATCCCGCAGGACAGAAACGGTGTCGCAACTTGTCCAAACCTCTCGGTAGCCGAGAATCTGTTTCTGAAGGATCAGCAGGGAGAATTCCTGTTCAACCTGAAGGATGTCGTCAGGAGATCCCTACGCAGGATAGAGAAATACTCCATCCTAACACCGAATCCAAATTTCCCGTTGAAACTTCTCTCTGGAGGAAACATACAGAAGGTTGTCATCGCAAGAGAATTCGAGAATGAACCAAAACTCATAATAGCGGAGCATCCAACGAGGGGACTCGACGTCGGATCGATGGAGTTCGTTTACAGAAGTTTGCTGAAAGCGAGGGATGAGGGAAAGGCTGTTCTGCTTCTCGCCGGGGATCTGGAGGAAATATTCACGATCTCCGACAGAGTCGCGGTGATATACGAGGGGGAGATAATGGGATACGTCGAACCTGATCCATCCAACCTCGAGAAGATAGGTCTCATGATGGCAGGTGTGAGGGATGCTTAAAATTAGGATTGTGAAAAGACTCAATCCACCCAAGTATCATGCTTTCCTCGTTCCCATCCTGTCAGTCGTCATATCCCTGATGATAATGGGCTTGTTCCTATGGGCGAGATTTGGAAAATTCGAGAAGGTTGTGGAAGCATACAGGGAAATGTTCAGCTGGCCCTTCATCTTCGATTACGGTCTTCCGGATACCATATCCAAGATGGTTCCTCTCCTTCTCGCCGGTCTCGGGCTATCGGTGGTTTTCAAGATGAAGATCTGGAACATAGGTGCGGAAGGACAGCTCTATCTCGGTGCGATGGCGACGACGTGGGGAGCACTCTTTCTCTTCAAGAATGTCGAGAATTCCCTCATCCTCATTCCAACGCTCCTTCTCATGGGAGCGATCGCCGGAGCGTTATGGGCTTTCATACCCGGAATTCTGAAGGCGTACCTGAAACTCGACGAGATCGTCGCGACGTTGATGCTCAACTACATCGCAGCCCACTGGTTGAACTACCTCATCTACGGACCGTGGAAGGATCCCGAAGGATACAACTTCCCGTTGACGGCTGTATTTCCCGAAAGTTCATGGTTACCCATGTTCGGTGAATCTGGGATACACTCCGGCGTGTTGATAGCCTTAGCCATGGTTGTGTTGATATATTTTCTGATGTATCGAACGAGATGGGGATTTCATCTGAAGATAATAGGGGACAACCAGACAGCTGCGAGATACTCCGGAATAAATGTTGAGAAGAACATAATACTCGCCATGATTCTGAGCGGGGCTTTGGCAGGTCTCGCGGGTGGAATTCAGATGCTCGGTGTTCAGCACAGACTTCAACACGGCTTTTCTCCCGGTTATGGATACACCGCGATAATAATAGCATGGCTCGCGCGTCTCAATCCATGGGCTATGATAGTGGTCGCTTTCCTGTTCGGTGGTCTCATGGTCGGCAGTGAGCAACTGCAAATAATGATGAGGATCCCGATATCCATGGTTTACGTCCTACAAGGTATAGTTTTGTTCACACTGCTCGCATCTGAGATGATCTTCAATTACAAGATAGAGATACTCATTCCGAGAAACGGTGGTGAGAAATCTTGGAGATGATCCTCAAGGTCCTCTCGGCAGCTGTCAGATCCGGAACACCGCTTCTATTCGCCACCCTCGGTGAGATAATAACCGAGAGAAGCGGTGTCATGAACCTCGGTCTCGAGGGCTTGATGCTCATAGGAGCCATAACGGGATTCATGGTGTCTTACAACACGAAGAATGTCTACCTCGGATTTATCGCCGCGATGATCGCTGGAGCCATTTTCGCACTACTGCATGCCTTCATGGTCATCACCCTCAGGGTGAACCAAGTCGTGAGTGGACTCGCCCTGACGATGCTCGGGACGGGTATATCCGGTATGCTCGGAAGATCCTACATAGGACAAGTCGCACCCAAATTTTCCGAGATGAGGATACCCATCCTTTCCGACATACCGGGAATCGGTGAGATATTCTTCTCACACGACATACTCGTTTATCTGACTTACATTCTCGTTCCTCTGACCTTCTTCATACTCTTCAAAACGAAACCAGGGATGATTCTAAGAGCTGTCGGAGAGGAACCATCCGCGGCGGATTCGAGGGGAATAAATGTTTACCTGGTGAGATACATCGCGACGACGATCGGTGGAGCCATAACCTCGGCGGGAGGAGCTTACCTCTCCTTGGCGTACACGTCCATGTGGATAGAGAACATGTCGGCTGGCAGAGGCTGGATAGCCATAGCACTCGTCATATTCTCCGCGTGGGAACCTTTCAAAGCCATGATAGGTTCGTATCTATTCGGTGGAATGATGGCAACCCAGCTGAGACTTCAGGCTGGTGGTAAGGTGAACATCTCCGCCAACATACTCATGATGCTTCCATACATTGCCACCCTCGTTGCGATGGTGATATTCAGCTCGAGCGAGAAGTTCAGAAAGAGGATAGGTGCTCCGACGGCTCTCGGAATACCATACTCGAGGGAGGAGAAGACATGAGGGTGATAACCTCCGAACAGATGAGGGAGATAGATCTGAAAACCATGGAGGAATACGGACTGAGCGATGAAATACTGATGGAACACGCCGGAATGTCCGTCGTGGACGGAATGATGGAGGAGTTGGGTGATCTCGACGATCTCAAGGTGACCGTCCTGTGTGGAACGGGAAACAACGGTGGGGATGGACTCGTTGTATCGCGCATCCTTCTGGATAGAGTCGAAAGATCCAACCTGAAGGTGTGGATAGTTGGAAAGATGGAGAAGATGAAACCTCTACCGAAAAAGAAGATGGAGGTTCTTCAAAGGTACGGTGTGACGGTCAGATTCATAACCGAGGATGAGAGTGTGGATGAGATCGAGAAGGATATACACGATGGTGATGTCATAGTGGATGCGATGATCGGAATAGGATTCAAGGGAAGGATGAGGGGAATCGTCAAGGAGGTCTCACGTATCGTCAACGACTGCGATGGATACGTCGTCGCGGTGGACATACCGACAGGTGTGAACTCGGATAACGGCATGGTGGATGAGGACGCCATCCGTGCGGATCTGACAGTTACATTTGGCTTGCCCAAGGTTGGACACGTTCTCTATCCGGGTAGGGAAAGGGTAGGAAAATTGAAGATCGTGAACATAGGATTTCCAAGGGATCTTCTGGATTCGGACGATATAAAGACCCATCTGATAACCCCGGATCTGGTCAGAGGAAACATACCTGGAAGAATAAGATGGGGTCACAAGGGAAGTTTTGGAAAGGTGCTCGTGGTGGGGGGATCAAGAAAATACACCGGTGCCCCTGTTTTGAGTGCGCTCGGCGCGTTGAAGATGGGATGCGGTTTGGTGAGCATCGTGATACCTGATCCCTACAACATCGTCGCGACATCGAACTTTCCAGAGTTGATAGCCATACCTGTGGAAGCTGAGGATGGTTTCTTGAGTCTCAAAAATGTGGAGGAAATACTGAAGTTGGCGGAAAAGGTTGACAGCGTTCTCGTAGGTCCGGGGATGGGGTTGAACGACGAAACAGTGAAGTTCACCTTCGAGTTCCTCAGAAGGTTGAACGAGCTCGATAAGACGATCGTCATAGATGCGGATGGTTTGAATGCTCTGTCGAAACAACCTGAATTTTTGAAAGAGTTGAAGATTCCAAAGGTGTTGACCCCACATCTTGGGGAGTTCTCGCGTCTCTCGAAGATGAGTCTGGAGGAGATACAAGGAAAGATCATCGAAGTGGTGAAGAGATTCTCGAGGGAATGGGAATGCACGCTCGTTTTGAAGAGCGCATCCACGGTGATAAGTGATGGAGTGAACGTGTTCATCAACATCACTGGGAACACGGGATTGGCAAAGGGTGGAAGTGGAGATGTGCTCGGCGGGATGATCGCATCCTTGCTGGCACAAGGTGTGGACCCATTGAAATCCTCTCTCTTATCCGTTTACATACATGGATTCACAGCCAACCTCTGGGTTGAGAATGGAAATCCAGAGAGATGTATGACACCTGAAGACATACTGAATCTCATTCCCGACGTTCTAAAATCCTTGGAAAGGTGATGAAAGATGGGATACGAAACGCAACGTTTCCTCGTTGTGGACACGGAGACAACTGGACTTTCACTCGATAGGGTCAGACTTTTGGAGATCGCCGCCATTCCAGTGGTGGATGGGGTGATATGCGACAAGGAGATATTCCACGAGATAGTGAATCCGGGAGTGGTGGTTCCGAGAAGTGTGAGTGTTCTACATGGAATAAGAGGAGAAACCTTGGTTGGAAAACCACGACCGAGAACCATATTGAAGAGTTTCCTCAATTTTTCAAGGGACAGTATACTGGTTATGCAGAACGGATGGTTCGATATAAGGGTTATAAACAAGGAGTTGTGGCTGGCTAAATTGCCTCCCATGAGGAATCCCTACATAGACACCGCGATCATAGCGAGAAAGATATTCGGTGGAAGGAGAAATTACAGTTTGCCGGAGATCTTGAAGAGACTCGGTATGTATCACAACTGGAAGAGACACAGAGCCTTGGACGATGCCTGGGTGACGGCGGAAGCCTTCATAAAGATGATGGAAATACTCGGTGGTCCGAATGCCATCGCAAGATTCATAAGATACCAGAGGAGAAGTCATGGAAATGAATGAGTAGGAGGTAACGTTGTGAAAATCGTTTTTGCAGGCGGTGGAACCGCGGGTCATGTTTTTCCAGCGATCGTTCTGTGCGAGAAATTATCCACCATATTCGAGGATGTAGAGATACACTATTTCGTGAATCCAAAAGGATTGGAAATAGATATATTGAAGAAATACTTCAACCTCGGGAATCTGATGACCCACACTCTGAAACTGCGGGGATTGAACAGACCTTTTCTCAGCTTGAAGAATCTTTTGCCCAACATTTCATCCATTTCACTTTTTTCATACTCGTCCATAAAAACCCTATCGATACTTGGAAGGATAAAACCGGATCTCGTTTTTCTCACGGGAGGATACATGTCCGCACCCGTTGGATTTGCCTCCCACCTTTTGAGGATACCATTTTTCATACACGAGGGGAACGCGAGGATGGGGATGACGAATCTGATGTTGCACAAACACGCAAGTGCGGTTTTCCTAAGTTTCGAGGAAACCTTGAAACAGTTGAAATCAAGATCGAATGTCCATATCACCGGCATGCCCGTGAGAAGAGCGAGAATGAACAGAGGAGAAATTTCAAAAGAATTGAGATTCGATCCCGAAAAGCCCATCGTATCGGTTCTCGGGGGGAGCAGAGGCTCGAGCAGAATAAATTCCATGATGATGGACGTGTATGAAAGGTTGAAAAATTCCAAGAGATATCAATTTGTTCATTCCACGGGGGATGAAAAGATCGCATCTTTTTTGAATGAAAATTACAGCTTCGTCAGAGCCTTCCCCTTCTCGGAAAGACTGATCGATTTCATGGCAAATTCCGATCTCGTCATATCACGAGCTGGTGCCGTGACGATAGGTGAGATAATAAATTACAGAATACCAGCCATATTGATACCTTGGGAAAAATCCGCCGAAAATCATCAACTCTTGAACGCACAGGTGCTCGCACGGGAAAATGCAGCGGTGTTGATGCGGGAAGGAGAAATCACCACTGAAAAGCTACTCGAAAAGATCGAAGAAACGTTGAACAGAGGAGAGGAAATCAAGGAAAGGTTGTCGAAATTTTACGTTGAGGATCCTGCTGGAAAAATGGTCAAAATCATGATCGAAAGACTTGAGGATCTGGGAAAGCATCTCAAGTACGCGGGAAGGGAGAGGGCAGTGTGAGAATACATTTCGTCGGAATAGGTGGAATCGGGATGAGCGCGCTGGCAATGTTCGCACAGGATATGGGGTATGAGGTCTATGGAACGAACGTCGATTCCAAAGGCATGGTGGATCTTTTGAAAAGGAGAAGAATAAAAGTTTTCATCGGGCATTCCGAAAAAAACTGGCTCGATCCCGATCTCCTCGTCGTCAGCTCCGCCATTCCCAAGGACAATCCTGAGATCCTCCGTGCGAAATCCGAAGGGGTTCCGGTGGTCAGAAGGCTCGATTTTCTCAGCGAGCTGTCGAAAGATATGAAAAAGATCGGCATAACAGGGACGGATGGAAAAACCACCACAACCGCCATGATCTCTCAAATATTCGATCACGCCGAAACGGATCCGACTCTTCTACTCGGAGGCATACATCCGAAATATTCAAATTACAGAAGGGGAAGAGGTGTCTATCTCATAGCAGAAGTGGATGAAAGTGATGGAAGTTTCTCAGATTTCATTTCCGATGTCAGTGTCATAACGAACATCAGATACGATCATCTGAACAATTACGGAGGACGTGTGGAGAGATATCTGAACCATTTCAACAGTTTCATAAAGAATACGACGGATCTCATCGTGTTCAACAACGATGACCCTGCAAGCGCCGAAATGATGGGAAGAATGAGAAGAGCGGTTTCATTCGGTCTATCGAAAAATGCGGATTACAGAGCCATCAACATAGATCCGTCCGGGTTGAAGTATCGTTTCGATTTGATGGTTCGCGACAAAACGTTCAGAAATTTCGAGATACCGATCCCTGGGATCCACAACATTTACAACGCGTTGTCTGCGATAGCGGTTTCCATGGAAATGGGAATAGATGTGGAGAAGATAAGGGAAGCCCTCATGAGATTCAGAAGTGTAGATAGAAGATTCACGATAAGGTATTCGGATGATGATAGAAGGATATACGTGGTTGATGATTACGCACACACACCGACCGAAATAACTTACACACTCATAACCGCTCAGGAAATATTCAGAGAGGAAAAAATAATAGCGATATTCCAACCTCACAGATACTCAAGACTCGCGATAGAAAACGGCAGATTCGCCATATCACTTCAACTTGCGGACGAAATAATCGTCACCAAAGTTTACAGTGCATATGAAGAGGAAATACCGGGTATAACGGCTTATGAAATTCACGAAGCGTTGAAGAAAGCGGGGAAGAAATCCGAATATGTGGAGGATTTTGAAGAGCTTGGGAATATTCTAAATACGAGAGTGGAAGAAAGCACGGTTTTCCTTTTTCTCGGAGCGGGAGATATAAGCGATTTTTCAAGGGAGTTCGTGAAAAAGATCCCCAATCTTGTGGGAATTTCCACTCATCATGAGAATTTTGATTGAATTCATTTTCGATGATTTCCTTTCTCTTCCAATTCAATACAATGAAATTCTGCAGGGATTCATATATAAAAACGTGGATCCTTACCTTGCAAGATGGTTGCATGATCATGGTGTTGAACATAAAAAACGTAAATTTAAATTCTTTACATTCAGCCGATTGGAAGGAAAATATAGAATTTATAAGGATAAAATAGAGTTTTTTTCTCCAGTAAGGTTCAAAATTGCATCGATACATTCGGAAATGTTAAAGTCAATCGTTGAAAATCTTCTGAAAGCTAATTGCTTAACATTATATAATCATAAGTGTGAAATTTCAAAAATAGAAATAATTTCCCCGATTTGCTACAGGGACAGAATAAAGGTTAGAGCTATCTCTCCCATAACCATTTACAGCACATTTAGAACACCTGAAGGAAAGAAGAAGACATATTATTATTCTCCTTTTGAAAAAGACTGGAAAGAACAGATAATTATGAATCTCATTAGAAAGGCAAAAGCTCTTGGATACAGTGGTAATTTCGAAAGCTCCAATATAAAACCATTGAAAGTTGGAAAAAGGGATCTGAAGATAATCAAGTACAAAGGAACGATAATAAAAGGATGGATGGGACTTTACGAATTATCTCTCCCAAGAATTTTATTCGACATTGCATTTGATTCAGGTTTGGGTTCGAAGAATTCTCAAGGATTTGGGATGATTGAGGTTGTGAGTGATGCGTGATATTGAGTATTTTAATGCCTATCTTGTCTATTCATATATAGTTTGCAAGCGAGAGGCTTGGTTTTACTATCACCACATAGAACCTCCAAGTGGTAATGTCATGCTGGAATTGGGTAAACTTATACACTTGGAAAGTTATAAGCGTGAAAGGAAGGAAATTCTGATTGATAACTTTCTAAAATTTGATTTGGTGAGAAATGAAATAATTGCTGAAGTGAAAAAGTCATCTAAAAATATAGAAGCCGCTCGATTACAGTTGGCATATTATCTGTACTATCTAAAACACGAGAAGAACATCGAGGTTAATGGTGTCCTTCTGTTTCCACGTGAAAGAAAAAGGGAGAATCTGCACTTGACGCCAGAACTTGAATCAAAGTTGGAATCTATCTTAGTGAACATGAAGGAAGACTTGAATAAACCATTTCCACCTAAACCATCTAAAACCAGATTCTGTAAGGTTTGTAGCTTTTTCGAATTATGCTGGATATGAATGGTGGTGGATTGGTA
>Ga0209410_1001431_pt1 | contig 11553 bp, 8 predicted proteins | sample Mar14436cmmetaG_FD_184135 | JGI IMG/M metagenome (GOLD analysis project Ga0209410, IMG submission 184135) | Marine hydrothermal vent microbial communities from Guaymas Basin, Gulf of California to study Microbial Dark Matter (Phase II) - Marker... ... | reverse complement strand
CCCCACCGGTTGCTCTTCTACCACTCGGGTAGAGAAGAAAGAAGATCGCTAAGGCTATGACAACTATGGATATTATTCCAAGTATCCTGTCTATCCTCATTCCTTACCCCTCCTCAGCTTTCTTTCTTATCTTCCTTGTTCTCCTCTTTTTCCTTCTCCTTTTCCTTCTCAACCGATCTCGGTGCGAGTACGCTTGCTATCGATCTCTTGGTGACCTCGAGTTCGGTGGTGTTTGCAACCTTTATCTTCACCGTGTCCTTCCTTATGTCTATCACCTTTCCAACTATTCCACCGACTGTGACTATCTTATCTCCCCTCTTCAGAGAGGATATCATCCTCCTGAAATCCTTCTCCTTCTTTCTCTGGGGGAGGATGAGAAGAAAGTAAAACATGAGAAATAAAACCAAGAGCCATATTATCAATCCCATGGTTCCTCCTCCAGCAGGTGTAGATCCACCGCCGGAACTCGTGGAACCACCCGGGGGTGCATACGCGAATTTCATCTCTATTCCTCCCTTTTCAAAATTTTATCTTCCATTCTGAAATTCATCATTGGATTATACTCAATTTGACAGATTTTTCCAAGCGGAAGGAATCCTGATGATATGAAAGCTTTGAATCTTGAGAAAATTGAGGGTTCTTCTCCTCTCACCTCGGAATCCCGAATGAGTATATCCGGACACAGCTGGGGTATCATTCATCATAAATTACAAGTTTGTGCTATCATTATTCAAACTGAATACTCAAGAACATGCAATTTGGAGGTGAGGGATATGGGATTCAAAAAGGGTGTATTGATACTATTAATCCTCATTCTCATTTTGAATTTTGGATTTTCGAAAGTCTGGAATGCATACGTCTTTAAAAAACCGGCAAGTTATACCTACAAATTTATCGATAATGGTGGAGGTAAAGAATATACCTTCACCATACAGTACCTTGGAAGAGCCAAAAATGGGAATTACAAGTTCAGATATTCCGTGGATTACGAGGCAAATCAATCGGATGTTGAAAACGGTGGTATATTCGCACTCATGATTGGTACGTCAGTAAACAACGCTTACTTCATATTTTTACCGATGGTTTACAGTGTCTTCAGGCAGTTCGACATATCGGTGGGATCCCAGATGGCTATATTTGGATTGGGAGTGCTGAAGGTTGAGGGTAAGGAAAAGGTTGCTGGGATAGATGGATACGTTGTGAACCTCTACGATCCAAACGGGGAAAAATTCATGAGTTGGGTTGTGAATCCGGATATCCCGGTACCGTTGAAACTCGTCATGCACGAGGAAGATACGGGAAATCCGAACGTTTATATCGTTTTAATCAAGCACAAGAGTTGAAAAAATTCCGTTGAGGATGGAGGGATGGTGCATGAAAGGTGGCAGATTTCCTTACGAAAAGTTGTCCGATGAGATTCTGGCGGAATTGAGGGAACTGGCGAGAAGATGTAGAGGAGATATACTCAGGATGACGACCTTGGCATCCTCCGGACACCCGGGTGGTGCGATGTCATCCCTCGAGATCCTGATAATCCTCTACAAGTTCGCGAGGATAGATCCTCAGAATCCATACGATGACGACAGGGACAGGATAGTTGTGAGTCATGGACACATATCCGCGGGGGTTTACTCCGTCCTCGGAAGGCTCGGATTCTTCGACATAGATGAAGCTATTGCCGGTTTCAGACACTACAGATCCCCGTTCGAGGGACACATAACCCGTGGAATACCAGGAGTCGAATGGACGACTGGGAATCTCGGTCAGGGACTGAGTGCGGGCGTTGGATTCGCACTGTCCGCGAAACTGAGAGGGAAGGATTACTACACCTTCGTTGCGATGAGCGATGCTGAACAGGCTAAGGGACAGGTCGCGGAGGCGAGAAGGGTCGCAAGAAAATACAACCTCGACAACATAACCGTTGTCATAGATTACAACGATGCACAGATAAGCGGGAAGGCGAGCGATATCATGCCGGTAAACATAATGGAGAATTATATATCCGATGGATGGAAGGTTTTCACGGCGGATGGTCACGATCTATCCGATCTCTACGAGAAGATAAGGGAAGCGATAGATCACAAAGGAGATCCAACCGTCGTCATAGCCAAGACGGTCATAGGTAAGGGAGTATCCTTCATGGAGAACGATGTTGGATACCACGGTAAGCCTCTGAAACCCGAACAGTTCGAGAAAGCTATGGAAGAGTTGAAGTTGGATTCGGATCTCTCGAGATACAGGGAACTGAGGGAAAAACTCGACACACTTTCCGTGAAAAGGATCTTCAAGCCTCCCGAATTGAACCTGAAGATCGACACCGGTGAGCCGATGAACTACGGTGTTGAGGAAAAACTCGACAACAGAACCGCATTCGGAAAAGCCTTAGCAGATCTTGCGAGACTTAACAACGGTGAGGATGGGAAGACCAAGGTGGTGGTCGTGGATTGCGATTTGATACCTTCCGTCAAGACGGGTGATTTCAAGAAAGTATCGCCCGAATTCTTGGTGGAGGTTGGCGTTCAGGAACACAACGCGGCTACCATAGCTGGCGCCATGTCGGTGACGGATCTTTTGGTCTTCTTCGCCGATTTCGGAGTGTTCGGGGTGGATGAAACCTACAACCAGCAGAGGTTGAACGACCTCAACAAGACGAACCTAAAGGTGGGGGTCACACACCTTGGAATCGATGTTGGGGAGGATGGGAAGACCCATCACTGTGTGGATTACATAGGTGTGCTGAGAAATCTCTACTCTTATAAGCTGATACTTCCCGCAGATCCAAATCAAACCGACAGGGTCGTGAGATACGTTGCAAAGAACAAGGGGAATTTCGTGATAGGAATGGGAAGGTCGAAGGTCAGCATAATAAAGGATGAGGATGGTAATCCATTCTTCGGCGATGATTATGAGTTCGAATACGGAAAGGTGGATGTCGTGAGGAAAGGGCAGGATGCCGTCATACTGACCTTCGGACAACTCTTGGAGAAAGCGGTTCAAGTGCATGAGAAGGCCAAGGAGAGGGGAATAAGTGTTGGTGTTCTGAACGTGAGCTGTCCCTTTCATCCGGATGTCGAAACGATAAGAAGGGAGATAGAGGGAAAACATGTCATAACATACGAGGATCACAACGTCAACACGGGACTCGGTTCGATAATATCGGATTTGATCGTTTCGGATGGGATCAAAGTCAAATCTCTGACCAAGATTGGATTGAGAGATTACGCTCCATCCGGCAAGAGGGATGACCTGTTCAAGTGGGCTGGCTTCGAGGTGGATAACCTTCTGGGGAAAATATCGGAGTTGGTCATGCAGTGAAGATGGTGGGATATGGGATCCCACCATCTTCACCGATATACTTCAGTGGGTGATGGAATGAGAAAGGACGATCTATTGAAGCTCATGGAAGAGATAAAATACAGATTCAAAAATGTCGAACTGCTCGAAAAAGCCATGGTTCATTCATCTTACGCCAACGAGAAACATCTCGATGGTTCGAACGAAAGGTTGGAATTTCTCGGGGATTCGATCGTTGGATTGGTGGTTGCGGAAGAGTTGTTCAAGAGATACTCACTTCCGGAAGGAGAACTTTCAAAAGCGAAAGCGACTTTGGTCAGTGAGAAGATGCTGTCCAAGCTTGCGAGAAGGATAGGATTGGGAAATTACCTCAAGCTTGGAAAGGGCGAGGAGAAAAGCGGAGGTAGAGACAAGGATTCAATCTTGGCGGATGCTTTCGAAGCTTTGATGGGAGCAATCTACCTCGACGGTGGTATAGAAAATGTGAGGAGGATAATGGAATATTTGCTGAAAGATGAATACGACAAGGTGATGAAGAAGGAGATACTGAGGGATTTCAAAACGGAACTACAGGAGAAAACTCAGAGGATGTTCAAGGTTCTTCCAGAATACGTCCTGATCGACAGGATGGGTCCATCCCACGCATCGACCTTCATCGTGGAGGTCAGGATAATGGGGAAGGTGATGGGAAGGGCAAAAGGGAGCTCGAAAAAAGAGGCAGAAAAGGAAGCTGCTAAGATGGCTCTTAAAGCTTTGGAGAAGGAGCTGAACGATGGGGTTGACTGAACCTCCCTACATCATTCCGGTTTTTCTCCCCTACCTTGGCTGTCCGGGAAGATGCATATACTGTGCGGTGGATAGGGTCTGCTTGGATCCTGTGAAACCGCAGGAGATCGAGGATTACGTGAAAAGATGGGTGAAATTTTTCTGTTATACCGAAAGAAGAATCGAAATAGGTTTCTACGGTGGCACCTTCACGAACATACCTTTCGAATTGATGAATTCGTATCTCACCTCCGCGGGTAGGTTGATCGAGAGAGGGATCATCGACGGGGTGAGAGTATCCACGAGGCCAGATTACATAGACCGCGATACGCTCGAATATTTGAAGAAAAACCATGTGAAGGTGATGGAGATCGGTGTCGAGTCTTTCGATGATGATGTTCTGATGAAGTCGGGGAGGAACTACGACTCTCAAACAGCGTTTGAAGGCTGTGAGATGGTGAAAATGTGCGGGATCGAACTCGGCATTCATCTCATGGTTGGACTACCGGGTGATGACGTAGAAAGGGATATGGAGACAGCGAAGAAGGTGATCGAGCTCAGACCTGAAACTGTAAGGATCCATCCGACACTCGTTTTGAGGAACACGAAACTCGAAGAGATGTTCAGGATGGAGCATTATCAACCTTTGAGTTTGGATTGCGCGGTGGATATCGTTTCGGAGATGTTCATAGGTTTCAAAGGACACGGCATCGAAACCACGAGGATGGGATTCTTCATCCCGAATGACAAATCACACGAAATCGTCGCTGGGCCACATCATCCATCCTTTGGAAATCTCGTGGAGTATCGCGCATTCGGAAAGATCCTGAGGTGGATCTCCTCGAGGTATGAGAATTTCACCGTGGTGTTGAGCAGGAAAAGGATGGATCTTTTGAATGGATACGGTGGAAAGAACAGAAGGTTGCTTTCAAATTTGCCTGGAAAACTCGAAATCGTCGATGATGATGAAATTGTTTTCATCCTCGATGATATCCCCATGGATTATGAAGTGGTGATGAAGAAATATTTCAAGGAGAGACATCCTTTCTCAGGATCTGAGAGGTACGACCGAGGAGGTAATATGAGGTGAGGCTCGTCGAGATAGAGATAGAAGGGTTCAAATCCTTCGGAAAGTACACGAGGATAAGACTGGCAGAAGGGATAACCGCGATAGTCGGACCGAACGGCAGTGGAAAATCGAACGTCGTCGATGCCATAAGGTGGGCTTTTGGTTCGCATTCACACAAGGATCTCAGAACCCCGAAGAAGGAGGATGTGTTCTTCGCCGGATCTCCAACCTTACCTCCAGCCACGAGAGCCATGGTTGCTCTGACCTTCGAATTGGAGAATGGGGATCTCATGACGATATCACGCGAGATGACGAGGGATGGTAAGAATTTCTACAGGATAAACGGTGAGAATGTTCGTCTCAAGGATGTCATAGACAGGTTTTCCGGAACCGGTGTCGGAAAAGAGTTTTACTCGATAATAGCGCAGGGACAGGTTGAGAGGATCGTCAATTCCTCCGCCGAGGAGCTCAGGATGCTCGTGGAGGAGGCGGCGAACATATCCAAATTCAGGATGAAGAAAAAGGAAACACTGAGGAAGATCGAGGAAACTAGGGTGAATCTGAACAGGGTCGAGGATCTGATGACCGAGTTGGAGAGGGAGATGAGATCACTCTACTTGAAAGCCAAGAGGGCTGAGAAGTATAAAGAATACTCCGAGGAATTGAGAAAACTCAAGAAGAGATACTTCTCGGATAGAATAAATTATCTCAGGCGAAAGCTCCTCGATTACGGCAATTCGATGGATTTGAACAAGAGCAAACTCAAAGAAATTTTCAGGGAGATGGCCGATGTCGAAAACAAACTTTCAAATCTGAGAGAGGAATTCGGTGAGGTGGATAAAGAAATAGAGAGGATGACGAAGATCATCGAGGATTACAGAAGCAGGGAAACTTCTCTCAGGGAGCTGAGGAACAGGTATTCGAGTGAGTTGAAGGAGTTGGAGAGTGCCTATCTGAACAGAACCATGGAGTTGAACTCCCTCGAAAAGTCCATGGAAGATGGTGAGAAGAGAATATCGGAGCTTGAGATGATAGTCTCAAGCATACGTGGAAAGATGGAAAACCTCGAATCGGAACTTGTGAAGTTGAGGAACGAGAGAGATGAGATTTACTCCGCGTATTCCGAGAAGGAAAAGGAAGCGATGAGAATGAGGGAGAGGATGGAGCTTCTATCCAGAAAGAAGATGAAGCTTGAGAATGAAAGATTCAAGCTGGACGAAACGATGAAAGATTTGGAGAGCAGGATGAAGATGGTTGAGGAGCAGTTGAAGGTCAAGATTTCGAGGTATGAGGAACTTGGTAAAGAATTCGATGAATTGATAGAACTGAGCAGGGAGGTCGGGAAAAGGGAGGAGAAACTCAAGGAGAAATCGATGGAATTGAAGTCAAGGATATCGGAGATGAAGGGAATGATGGATTCTTTGAATTCGAAATTCCGTGATCTCATGGATGAAAAGAACAGAAGAATCTCGAAACTCGAGGTTTTGAGGAAGGAATTTGAGGAATACTCCGGATTTTCCGAGAGCGTGCGAAGGATCTTCGAGTGGAAGGAAAATGGTGAGGTTGACGGTGTCATAGATGTCGTGGTCAACATCATGGAGGTGGATGAGAAATATTCGAAATCCATAGATGCCCTTCTCGGTTCGAGATCGAATTACATAGTCGTCGAAAGTGGAGAGGATGCGGTCAACATTCTCGAACTTTTGAAGACGCGAAAAGTTGGTAGAGTGGCTTTTCTCCCACTGGACCTGATGAACGAAGGTGGTGGGAGAAAACGTAAAAATGATGGGATCGATGGGATGACCGGATTCGTGGGTTATGCTAAGGATCTCGTCAAAGTGGAGGAGAAGTTCCAGAAGGTGGTGGATTATCTCTTCGGTGATTCGATCGTGGTGGAGAGGATAGAAGATGCGGTGAGATTGAGGAAGATGGGATACAGGATGAGGATGGTTTCGTTGGATGGGGATCTGCTCGAGAGGGGAGGAGCGATAAGTGGAGGATACTCTGTGAATGGTAATTCCATGCTCGTGAAGAAGAGTGAGATGAGAAGGATGGAGGATGATGTGAAGAAACTCGAGAAGGAAATTGAAGAATTGTTGAATCAAAGGAAAAAACTCGGAAGAAAGTTAGAGAAGTTGAGGGAGGAGAAAGAGAAGATCGATCAGGAGCTGGCAGACTCACTCTTGAAGAACGAATCTGTGAGAAGGACGATGGAGGATCTCAGGAAGAACATGGAGGAGATGAAGAAGGAGATATCGAATCTCACCAAGTTGAAGAAGGATTACGAACTGAAGATGGAAGGTTATCGTGGGAGACTCGAAAGAATCGGAAGGGAAGAAGAGGAGATCGATTCTGAACTCGTGGAACTGGAGAGGAGGGTTCAGCAATTCGATGACACTCTCAAGGAGAGAAGGAGAATCCTTCAGGAACTAGAAAGCGAGATAATGGAGTTGAACCTCGCATTAGAAAATGAGAAGGAGAAACTGGAAAATTACTTGAGGGAACTTGAGGAATTGAGGAACAATCTGGAAGGATGGAGTATCCGCGTGGAGGATATCAAACATGAAATCGAATCACTGGACAGAAAGATGAATGAAAGGAGAGAATCGATTGAAGAGTTGGATGCGGAGTTGAGGAGTCTCAAGAAGGAGATAGATGATCTGTTTGAGGGGATGAAATTCCGCAGGGAGGGTAAGGAACAGAAGGTAAGGGACATGGAAAAGCTCGAGAAGAGACTGGAGGAGCTGAAGAACGAGGCGGACAATCTGAGGGATACCGTTCACAACATGGAGTTGGAGATGAAGGAGATACAGGCGAAGTATCAGAACATGTACGACGAGGTAATAAAAAGTGGCATAACCCTCGAGGAGTTGGACGACAACTTGATACTCGACGAAACTGAGAGAGATGAACTTTCCACGAGGATAGACGATCTGGAAAGAAAGCTGAGGTTCTTGGGCAACGTCGATCTCGATTCCATAGAGGAATACAGGGAAGTTGAAAGAAGATACGGGGAATTGAGGGAACAGAGGAACGATCTTTTGAAAGCCATAAAATCGCTCAACGAGATAATGGAGAAGACGGAAGAAGAAGCCAAAAGAGTCTTCTTACAAACCTTCGGTAAGGTCTCGGAAAACTTCTCAAAGATGGTGGCGGATCTCTTCGAGGGAGCGATGGGTGAGATGAGGTTGAATTACTCGGATAATCCGTTGGATGGGGGGATAGAGATAATCATAAAGAAGATGGGAAAGAGGGAGGAGAAGTTGAATCTGCTCTCAGGAGGGGAGAAATCTCTCGTTGGATTGGCTCTTCTTTTCTCACTGCTCAATATAAACCCGAGTCCATTTTACATCTTAGACGAAGTCGATGCGGCACTGGACGATTACAACGCGGAAAGGTTGAAGAGGACACTGCTGAATTACTCTAAGAGAACTCAGTTCATAATCGTCACGCACAACAAACTCGTCATGGAAGGAGCCAGCAAATTGTATGGTATAACGATGAGCGATGGAATATCGACCGTGGTGTCGGTGGAGTATGAAAAGTTGAAGGAGAAGACGGAAGTTACCGTCTGAATCAGCATCCAGAATTTTCGAGTGCCTTTCTCAGGTTGTCTTCATTTTCATTCAGGATCTTTCTTGCCCTTTCAGAATCGAAACCACACTTTATCATGAGAACCGCGGTTTTGGGATTCATATTCGCACGTTTCAAATATTCCACGGCGGTTTTTTCATCGACCTCGGTTATGATCTTTATCATCTCGACCGCCCTCTTTATCAATTTTTCGTTTGTTGGGTTGACATCTATCATGAGATTTCCATAAACCTTTCCAAGTTTCACCATGGACACGGTGCTTATCATGTTGAGAACCATCTTTTGGGATGTTCCCGCCTTCAACCTCGTGGATCCGGTTATGATCTCCGGTCCCGTCAAAATAACTATGGCAACGTCAGATAACTTTTCCATCTCGCTGTTGGGATTGTTGACGATGCAGATGGTCCTCGCACCCAAAGATTTCGCATATCTCATTCCGGAGACAACGTATGGAGTTCTTCCACTCGCGGATATGCCTATCAACAGATCATTTTTGGAGAAATCGTGTTCTTCGAGATCCCGTATCGCCATCTTCTCATCGTCTTCACTCTTTTCAACTGCCCTCCTCAGAGCTTCCAAGCCTCCCGCCAAGATCGGTATGAATTTGTCTTCCGGATAACTGAAAGTCGGGGGAATTTCAACCGCATCCAGAAAACCAATTCTTCCGCTCGTTCCCGCTCCCATGTAGAACACCCTTCCATCGTCCTTCAAAGTCTGAACGACGAGATTCACAGCCTTTTCTACCTCCGTCAGAACCTCTTCAACTGCCGAGACCACCTTTCTATCCTCATCGTTCATGAGTCTCAGGATCTCCATGATGCTCATCCTGTCCAAGTTTTCGGATCTGGGATTCCTCATCTCCGTCATCAGCTCGGATATCTTCATTTTCTCCCTCCTCAACGCTTCATTCCATTCACGAAAGTGTCGAGAAGATCGAGATTTTCATCCAAGCAGACGAGATCGGCCCTATTTCCAACCCTTATCTCACCAACATCATGCAGTCCAAGTTCTCTGGCTGGGTTCGATGTCATGAATTTCAGTGCATCGATCAAAGGTATTCCAACGACCTTCACCAAGTTCTTCAACGCCCTATCAAGTGTCAGGATGCTTCCAGCCAGTGTACCATCTTCGAGTCTCGCGACCCCATCCTTCACCATGACTTTGAGACCACCGAGTTCGTATTCTCCATCTTCCAGATCGGTCGCGCTGATGGAATCCGATATAGCCACGATTCTCTCCGGTCCTTTGAGTCTGTAGATCAGTCTCAACGTCATCGGATGCAGGTGAACGAGATCAGCTATGATTTCACATGTGACTCTGTCATCCAGTAAGACAGCTCCAACGACACCGGGTTCCCTGTGGTTGAATCCTCTCATCCCGTTGAAAACATGGGTTGCATGAGTCGCACCAAAATCCACCATCTTCATGGCTTCATCGAAGGTCGCGTTCGAATGTCCCAAGGAGATCCTCACCCCATTTTTTCTCAGATACCTCATGATCTCTTCAGCTTTCTTTGGTTTCACAGCTTCCGGTGCGAGTGTTATCAGCTTCAGGAAACCCTTGGATCTTTCCACAAACTTCTTCAGCTCCTCTTCATCGATTTTTCTTATGTATTTTGGATTCTGTGCTCCCTTCTTTTCAACGCTCAGATAAGGCCCCTCGAGATGGATTCCCACTATCTTTGCGAATGCACCCTTTTTTTCCTTTGAAATATAACTCACCAATTTGTCCACAACCTCGATTATCTTTTCTCCAATGTGACTGACCGTGGTTGGAAGAAAGGATGTAACGCCATGATCCAGATAGGCTTTCGCCATCGCCTCAAGATCGTCCGTTTTTACACTCATCGTGTCGTAGCCAGCTATTCCATGGGTGTGAAGATCTATGAACCCCGGAACGATCAAAGGATAGTAATACGCCCTTTCCTTGATGTTCGATATCCTTTCCAGAGAAGATATCCTGTGATTTTCGATTCTGATGCCGTGATCAACGAGAATCCTGTGAGGCGTGTACACGAATTTTGCTTTTATCACCATGATTCCACCTCCTTCTGAATCTAAGGTCGAACAACGGGATTAGGATCATAACGATGGACGGAATCACGACGAGTGAATCGCCGAATCTCGTATAAACGGTGATCCTATCGTTCGGCATCACCTCGAAGAGTCCCATCTCGTTCGAATTGAGATCGAGTGTTTTCAGGATCCTTCCATGCGGATCCACCAGACCGGTTATGCCCGTGTTCGCCACTTGGAGGACATATTTGCCATTTTCGACCGCCCTGAAAACAGCTTTCGAGAAATGCTGTGTGAGGGCGGTGGAATACCTGAACCACCCATCGTTCGTTATGATCACGAGAAACTGAGCACCGTTTTTCACGAATTTTCTGCTGACCTGTGGAAAGAAACTTTCAAAGCATATCTGAACGGAAAATTTTCTTTTTCCAAGGTTGAAGACATTGTATCTCTTTCCAGGTGAATAATATCCGAGCAACCTGAGGAACGAAAATCTTCCGAGGATGAAAGGTAGAGGAAGAATCTCGGCAAACGGAGTCAGTTTTATCTTCGCGTAATAATCGAATTCCCCATTTTTCAGAAATATGGCGGAATTGTAATTCTCGTTCTTTCTCACTATGCCACCTATCACGATGGCAGTTTCACATTTTTTAACTTCCTCGATCAGCTTTTCTTTAAGATCACGGTAGAAATTCAAATCGTCGAAAAAAACGGCTTCTGGAAATACGTAGAGATCGGGCAAGTTTCCAAAGCTCGAATACGCACTCTCCATGGAATCGATAACTCGTTCCACCTGTTCGCCCATGCTGGAATTGT
>Ga0209410_1001428_pt1 | contig 11559 bp, 15 predicted proteins | sample Mar14436cmmetaG_FD_184135 | JGI IMG/M metagenome (GOLD analysis project Ga0209410, IMG submission 184135) | Marine hydrothermal vent microbial communities from Guaymas Basin, Gulf of California to study Microbial Dark Matter (Phase II) - Marker... ... | reverse complement strand
GATAGCCAACAGATTCTTCAGGAAATATACTGCAAAGAATACCGGCGAGACATACTTTACGGCACACGGAGGAATGGAGCTACGTCTAATAAATCAGAGACAGATAAGGGAGGCAAGGAGAATCACTGATATGCCAATAAGCGCCACTGGAGGAACATACTCCGGCAGACATATCATTGAATATCTCAGCTTGGGAGCGCAGAACGTTCAGGTCTTGACTTATGTGATGAAGAGAGGCTTTAAAGAGGCATTTGAAGACTTGATCTTCAACCCAAAAGATGGATTCGTAAAGTTGATTTTGGAGGGAGAGATCTATTGATTCGGAAGCCCCTCCGTAGCCGAGCTACTTCGATACTATATTCACATCTCCTATCAGTATGGACGGCGTGTAAACGCCGGACATTGTTACTCTCCTATCACTTCCAACCTCGATTATCCTCTTTAGCGATTCAAAGGCATTACCGGATATCATTGTCTCCTTTAGTGGAAACTTCACCTCGCCATTCCTAACGTAGCATGCCTGCTTAGCTATCCCGGAGAAGTCGCCGCTCTCAAACTCGACATTCCCGCTGAACCTATTGATGATTATGCCATTATCAACCTCTGAGATCAAATCCTCAGGGCTCTTTGTTCCAGGCTCTACAAGCAAGTTTGAGATCGAGATCGATGGCAGACTTGAGTAGCTCCCTCTAGCGGCATTTCCAGTCGATTCCCTATTAGCCTTATTCGCCGTGTAAGAGTCGTAGAGGAAGCTCCTTAAGACGCCATTCTCGACCACGACTGTCCTCTGCGACGGAACCCCTTCAGCATCAAACTGTGATGACCCAATACCATAGGGGAGTAGTCCATCATCGATGATGGATAACCGCCGATCCGCAACTTCTAAGCCTATCTTGTCAACCCATAGGCTTCTACCCCTTTGAACATTATCCGCATTGATGCTACTCACGATTGGACCAAATAATACATCAGCGGCGACGTCTGGACTCAATATAACCTCACCTCTAAAGGATTCGATCTTCCTCGCGCCAAGAGATATTAGGGCCTTCCTAGCCGCCGTCTCTCCTATCCTCTCAGTTGAGAATCCCCTCAGCGTCCTTGAAAGATCATACTCGTAGGAGAGGCTTGAGGCTTCACCATCTTCCCTTGCTATACAGACTAGATAGAATGATATCGCCGTCCCCCGACTTTCCAAGTCTATTCCATGAGAATTGGAGATCGCCACTTCAGTTATGGATAATGATAGTTTACCATCATCAATTGAGACTCTTGGATCGAAGTTCTTAACTGCCTCATAACCGTCCATAGTCATCTTGAGAGCTTCATCAGGTGTGAGTGAGGCTAACTCCTCATCGTAGAGGCCCTCAGGCGCCGGTGGGATGCTCTTCGGGTATGGAAGAGATCTCCATTCTGGATTTTTAGGCGATACATCAGCGAGTTTACTTGCATCCCTGCAAGTATTCCTTATAACTTCACGGTTCAGCGTGGATGCAAATGCAAATCCAAGCCTCTTATCATTTATGATACGAATGCCTATTCCCTGCCTCGTCTTGACCCGTTCACTCTGTATCTCCCCCCTCTCCAAGAAGATCTCTATGATCCTCTGTCTCTGAGAGAAGGCTTCAGCCTCAGTTACACCTAACCTTTCAGCCTCTCTAACTGCAAATTCAACACTATCAATCAGGCTCTCCATTTTTATTGTCCCCCTATCAACAGTTCAGTTCTAAGGCTTGGCCCTCCAAGCCCAACATAATTCGGCTGCTCCTTACCGCACATTCCAATAAGCATGTAGAAATCCCTCCCGACCCCCCTAACCTTATTTAAGACCTCAAATGCATTTCCGCTTATCGCGGCTCCACGATAGGACTCTTTTAGCTCCCCATTCTCTATCTTCACGGCCTCCTGAACTGTAAACATAAATTCTCCATTGAAGTCGGCTTCTCCGCCACCATCACCCCTAAGGAAGTATCCATTCTTTACATCCTCTATCAGCTCCTCGAGGGTCCAATCTCCGGGTTCAATATAGGTGTTCCTCATTCGAATTATCGGGTCATACTCGAAGCTCCACGCCCTAGCATTCCCAGTTGGAGAGACACTGAATTGCCATGCGGTTTCGCGGGAATGCATGAAACCCCTAACTATACCCTTCTCTATAATAATCGTTTTCTCCGTTGGAACGCCTTCATCATCATACTTCATTGTTCCAAATCCTGAAGGAAATCTGCCATCATCGACTAGCGTTATCATCTCAGAAGCCACCTTCCTGCCGATCTTATTTGATAGGTAGCTCCCGCCGTATACTAGGTCGGCCTCAGCCGTATGACCAACAGCCTCATGGGCTAAAAGCCCAACAATTCTATTCTCTAAGACTACATCGTAAAGTCCTCCTGGAACGACACGTTTAGGGGCGATTCTGACGGCTCTCTCAGCAGCCTCTAATGCGGCGTCCCTGATCGGGGTCTCCCTGAAGACCTCCAGTCCCCCCTGCCTCCCCCTGCTCTCGTATGCCGACGCTATCTTCCCTTCGGACCTCGCTATTACAAATGCATCTCCGAAGCACCTCACGATCCTCTGCTTTATCCTAGCCCCCTCAGAATTCACATAGTATAATTCATCATCGACTATGGAGAAGCCGATAGATGTTGAGGCTATGCTCTTAGAGTATTCATGCGTCTCCTTATCCACCTCCAGGGCCTCCTCAACGAGGAACTCGAGATCTTCACTTCTCGGATCAATCCTCATCTGCGTCTCGAAGGAGTCTATGTGAGGCTCAACTTGCACGATCTCAACCCGACGCTTCTTGGCGGATTTTGATGATCTGGCTAATGCCTCCGCGTCCTCTAGGATCTTCATTATGGCCTCTTCATTGATGATCGTAGTCGAGGAGAATCCCCAGCTGCCATCTATTAGGATCCTTGAGCAGACCCCCCTATTCAATCCACGCATGAGCTTATCGATCCTACCGTCCTTCACCCTAACAGAGAATACCCTGCGGCTTTGACCACGCATCTCAACGAAGCCGCCTTTAATACGAGAGATGCATTTCTCCAATGTATCGAGCATACACTACTCATCTCCATGCCATCAAAGAATAGAAGCCATACCCATTTATCACTTTACCGATAAAAGCCCGATTATATTAAGCATTTTAAGCTTATTTGCGCATAGAAAAAAGGAAGAAATAGTGCGGGAGCGTCACCTTTATATTCATCCACTCAATATTTTGCGGATATACCTATATATAGGGGCTTCATCCTCTCTCCTTAGAGGAAATGTAGGAGAAGTATAGCTTTGGGGATAGTATCATTTATCCAGTCATGCTCAAGACTGTTACGGCTTGCACGGAAGCCTGGGAGAACAGAGCTCTGGAGGAGCATTAAGGTCTGCGCTACTGGAATAACCCTAGTGGGGGTAGTTGGATTCATAATTAACCTATTGTCCATGCTGATCGAAGGTGCATTCTTAAGGTAGGTGGAAGAATGAGTAAGGATGAACAGTCAACCATGATATTCGCCGTCAGAACGACCGTAGGCCAGGAAAGGAACGTCTCAAATCTAATCGCTGGAAGGGCCGAAGTGAATAGTATACCGATCAAGGCTATACTCGTCCCTGAGATCCTTAAGGGTTACATATTCATAGAGGCTGAGGGGCCGCATGTAGTTGAGAAGGCCATTTCGGGCATAAGGCATGTTAGATCAAGGGTTCCTGGGATGGTATCACTATCCGAAGTTGAAAAGTATATCATAATCAAGCCGATAATTGAGGAATTGGACATTGATGATATCGTGGAAGTTACTGGAGGGCCATTCAAGGGTATGAGGGCTAAGATAACTGATATAGACAGGGCGAAGGAGGAGGTTACAATTGAACTCCTAGAGGCTTCATTTACGCTTCCAATCACGGTTCACGCCGATTACTTGAAACTCGTTAAGAAGGGTAAGGAATCGGAGGGTGAATCCTAGGATGGGAGAGAAGAAGGTAGTTGAGGCCCTAGTAAGTGGCGGGCATGCAACTGCAGGCCCTCCGCTTGGCCCTGCATTAGGCCCGCTTGGAGTAAACGTTCTCGCCGTGGTCAATAAGATTAATGAGTTAACAGCGAGCTACGCTGGAATGAGAGTTCCAGTAAAGATTACAGTTGACGTTGAGACGAAAGAGTTTGAAGTAGAGGTTGGGATGCCAACTACCTCAGCTCTCATCGTCAGGGAGGCCGGGATAGAGAAGGGCTCTGGAAACCCCGGGGGAGAAGCCTCTGGAAACCTAACTTTCGAGCAGGTTGTTAAGATAGCGAAGATTAAGATGCCCAGTCTACTGGCTAAGAGCTTAAAAGCCGCGGTGAAGGAGATCGTGGGGACATGTCTGAGCATGGGGGTCACGATAGAGGGGAAGAGTCCAAAGGCCGTCTTAAAGGAGATAGATGAGGGAGTATATGACGAGGTTATAAGGAGGGCTGAGGAACAATAACCTTTTTATCAGCCGCATACAATTCTTTACGTTCCGAGGCTTAGAGGAGAATGTCCGCAGTAGAAACTGAGAAGATCAAAGTAGCATTGAAGGAGGCTAGGGAGAGAGCCAAAAAGAGGAACTTTAAGCAGTCCGTAGAGTTGATAATTAATCTACGCGATGTAGATGTTAAGAAGCCGGAGAACAGGATACAGGAGAGCATAGAGCTACCATTCGCAATAGACAAGAATGTTGGGGTATGTGTATTCGCAGATGGAGATTTAGCGCTTAGAGCTAGGAGGGCGGGGGCTGATCTAGTCCTCGGATCAGCCGAGATTGAGGCCCTCGCCAATGACAAAAAGAGACAAAGGGAGATCGCGAAGAGCATGGACTCCTTTATAGCGGCGGCTCCCCTCATGCCGCTGATTGGAAGAATATTCGGTCCAATACTCGGTCCGAGAGGGAAGATGCCGACCCCCGTCCCCCCAACAGCGAATATCGAGGAGATCATCGAGAGGCACAGGAGAACAATTAGGGTTAGAGCACGAGATCAACCTGTGCTTCACTGCAGAGTTGGAAGCGAAGGTATGTCTGACGATGAGATAGCCGAGAATATACAGGCAGTTATAGGCAGAATAGCCCGTAGGCTCAAGAGGGGCATAAAGAATATCGATTCCATATACGTGAAGCTCACGATGGGGCCTGCCATTAAGGTGGAGATTTAGGAGAGATTTAGAATGCAGAGGCAGATATTAATTCGTAAAGCCAGAAAAGTTGAGGAGATAAGGGATCTCTTAAAGAGATATAGGGTTGTCGGCGTTGCAAGCCTCCATAAGGTCAGGGCCGCCCAGCTTCAAGAACTACGCAAGAAACTGAGAGGTGTAGCGCATATTCAAGTCATAAAGAATACGCTCATGAAGAGGGCGATATCAGAGCTAAATGAGAAGCCTGAACTGAAGAAGTTAATAGAGCATCTTACGGGATCAAACATCTTCCTCTTTACAGATATAAATCCATTCAAGCTCGCATTGATCTTAGAGCGGAGCAAAGTTAAGGGATTCGCGAAGGCAGGGGACATAGCAAGTGAAGATATAATTGTTCCGGCTGGAAATACTGGTTTGGCTCCGGGGCCGATAATCAGTCAGCTCGGCTCAGTTGGGATACCTACTAGGATAGAGTCTGGAAGCGTATGGGTCAGCAGGGATACTGTTGTTGCGAGGAAGGGTGATGTAATCTCCCAAAGTCTGGCCGCTATCCTCTCTAAGCTAGGAATAAAGGCTATCGAGTCTGGATTGACGCTTAAAGTTGCCTATGATAATGGGCTTATAATATCCGGGGATGAACTCTCCATAGACTTGGATGAGTATAAGCGCATGATAGGCGAGGCATACGCCGAGGCATTCAATCTTTCAGTGAACTCGCATTACCCAATGGCAGAGAATATTCAAGTCTTACTTCAAATAGCAACCTCTGAAGCTTACAGGCTGGCATTCAACGCTAACATACCAGCAAAGGAGATCATAGCGGATCTCATAAGGAAAGCCCATCTAGAGGCTATGGCTCTCTCATCCAAGATTCAAATCCAATAGATGTAGACAAGGGGATTATAGCATCAGAAGTTTAGGGATCTAAACCAAATTCAAAGTTCTCTCTTACAACCTCCATTGTATGCTCTCTTTCATGAATGCATTATCCAGACCCTTAATTATGCAAAGCTCATCCTTATCGTTTAGATCCCTGATTACCCCGTATCCCTTAGGAACCCCTCCAATAGAATGACAAAGTCGCTGAACCAAAACTGTAATCACATCTAAAGCATCTAGGGGGCATGATCAAATTGGCAGTTTCAAAGCAGACAATCTTTACTTAAGTCTTTCAAGACACTGGAAGCTTAATCGATAATTGATCTTCAGATCTTCTCGAATTCCAGGTTGATGCTCCGTAGATATTCCATAAGTGCAGACTTATGGGAGCCCTTAATTCCCTTCCAGTCAAGAATTGCCCTTTCAACTTGCTCAACGGTCCTATCAACGCATTGCCTCAGCATCTCCTCATCCAGCAGACCAACCGCATGCTTGGATACTATATGGCCAAAGGCTATATTGGAATTTAGAGCCCTCCGAGTAAACTTGCCATTATAGTGTGGACCTCCAATGCCAATAACTGTTGGATAGACTGTGCTCGTTGAGGCCGCGGCTAAAGCTCCCCTAGCAACCGCCTCAGCCGCATCAGGATCTTTCCATTGAGGCGGAGAACTCCCTAATTCAACGAACATGGTTGGGACATCAAGGGAGGGGCCGTGATGAGTGCATTCATATGAGACTTCATATTCAAGATCCATCTCCTCCTGTGCTTTCTTCATGGTCATCAAGGCCTCCTTCATCGCGCTCGCCGGGGAGACTGAGACTCTCCTAGGCAATCCGCCAAGAGACGCTTCACCCAAATTTCCGGGAGTATGAACTGAAAGTGTAGGTCTACCACTCGCACTTTTATGCTTAGAGATAAATATCAGCAGTTTCAGATGCTTTGGAAGCGGAAGATCCTGCGTATCCACAGTTTCGCGATCGATGAATATAAGCTCAGCTCGCTCGCCATTCGGTAGATCCCTAGAATATACTGGATTACCCATGAACCTCTTAGATTCAACTTTAAAGCCGTGATTATCGATCAGACACTTTGCAATATTAAGTGAAGCCGCATCTCTCTTTGAAGAGACTAGTAGAATCAACCCTTGAAATCACCTTAGACTCCAAAAAATTGAGAAGTTAAGGGTTAGCCTTCAGGCAGAGTCTCAGTACTTCTCACACCGTTAATCTCGTTTATGCGTATCGTTATCTCCCTAAGTTCTCTGTAGTCCTCAACCTCCAAGAAGACTGCTATATCAAATCTTCCGTAGGTGAGAAAGGCCTTTCGAACACCCGTAATCGTCTTCACCGTCTCTAGAATCGAATCAGCCTTTGTTGGCACGACCTTAAGGAGCACACACGCATCCATTCCTTTCCTCACCTCTGAACCTCAACTAGAGTTTCAGTGAAGACTACGCCTGCCAATCTGCTGATCCTGATCACAGCCTCCCCGAGATCCTGCATGTCATCACATTCAATATCGGCTACTACATCGTATCTTCCGAGAACCGGAAATACCCTCTTGACATCTTTGACCTGCCGAATTCTCTCCACGACCTCCTCGAATTTTCCATGCGAAGTCCTTATGAGCACGCAGGCTGAAACCAAGATCTCACCTCAGAAAAGATAATGATAGAAACTAATATAACAATTGCTCATTCCGGGACAAAAATGAGGGGGATATGAGACTCAGTCCACGCTGAGCCTCGCCCCGCAATACGGACAGACCAGAATATCCTCAGGTAGATTGCTTAAGTCCCTATTGCATGAAGGACAGAGCCTCCCGCTAGCCTCAGCCTTAACCTCTTGCAATCTAATCTTCTTCCTCAATCTCTCAATCTGCTCTTCAGCCTGACGCCTAATCCTCCTTATCTCCTCCAGCGTAGAGGAAACCTCATCTATGATATCGCGGCATGCCTTTATCCCCTCGCTTACCAAGTATGCTATCGCCTCTGAACGGGTCTTAAAGACTCCAGCCTCAACGAGCATATCAACTACCTTCAAGTCTTCATCCCTAATCCTCGAAGCCACAACATTCGATCTTACGCCACATACCTGAGATATCGGAGGTACCTTTGGTATCGGCGGAAGAGGAGGAATAGAGCCCCTTCTGATCTCCTCCTTAGCCCTATTCGTCCACTTATCAAACTCGCTTCTCCACTCAGCCAGTACCTCTTTGTATCTTTTGAGCATCTCATTTAAAGCTTCACGATATGCGCTTATCATGTCTTTATTGCTCATTCTCAATCACCCATGTAAACGATTTACATTATGTAAATCGTTTACATAAATATAAAGTTTTCGCCGATAATCTGTCAAACTTTTTATTCCAAACCGACACTCTCTGATTGGAGATCAACATGAGTGGATCTGATGTAGTAGCGGATTTACTTATACATGGAAATCTCGTGAATGTCTATTCCGGATGCATATCAAAATCTTATGTCGGTGTGAAGGATGGGAGAATAATCTACGTTGGAGGGAATAGGATAAGGGCTAGGAAGATCATCGATGTAGGCTCGAGATACATTCTACCAGCCTACATTGACGGACATATACACATGGAGAGCTCCCTTCTCATACCAAGTCAATTCGCGGTTGCCGTCATTCCTAGAGGAACGTGCTGTGTGATCGCTGATCCACATGAAATAGCAAATGTATGCGGGGTTGAGGGGATAGAATTCATGATCGAGGACTCCAATAGAACTCCGCTGAAGGTCTATTTTATGATTCCATCATGCGTTCCAGCGACGAGACTTGAGACTTCAGGGGCGGAGATAGGGCTTGAGGAGATAGAGTATCTAAAGAGGAATGAGCGGATCCTAGGGCTTGGAGAAGTCATGAACTTCTCGGGTGTAATAATGGGAGATGAAAATGTGCTCGCTAAGATAAGGGCATGCGAGGGAATGATAATTGATGGGCATGCCCCAGGAGTTAGGGGGAGGGATCTCTGCGCTTACATAGCCGCTGGCATAATGTCTGATCATGAATCGATAACTGCTGATGAGGCTATGGAGAAGCTCTCCCTTGGAATGTGGATTATGATCAGGGAGGGATCGACGGCGAAGAACCTCGCGGAGCTCTCGAAGATCGTCTCTAGAGGCTGCCCTGAGAGAGTCATGCTTGTAACGGATGATCAGCATGCAGATGACCTATTAGCTGAGGGACACATGGATCGCGTTCTAAGGAGGGCGGTTGAGGAGGGTATAGATCCCATCGACGCGGTTCGAATGATCACAGTTAAGCCAGCCGATTACTTTGGTTTACGCCGCTTGGGAGCGGTGGCGCCTGGAAAATCAGCTGACATAGCCATAGTTGATAATCTCAAAGAATTCAAGGCCGAGATCGTCCTTATAGACGGAAAGATAGTAGCCAAGGATGGAGAATATCTTTCGGGAGTCAAAAGATCGATCATAAAAGAATCTGTTAGGGGAACCGTGCATACAGCCGAGATCACCCCAGAAGACCTAAAGATATCATCTCCTGGAATCGTGGATGGATGGGTTGAGGTATGGACGATACAGATTATACCAGACCAGATAGTCACCGAGAAGGTTAAGTGTAAACTTCCAGTCAGAAATGAGAATGTCTTTCCGAATGCAGAGATCGATACTGCAAAGATATGCGTTGTCGAGAGGCATCGTGGAACGGGTAGGATTGGAAAAGGATTTGTGAGGGGCTTCGGCCTCAAGAGGGGGGCCTTAGCATCAACGGTCGCCCATGACTCACATAACATAGTCGCTGTTGGAATGAGTGATGACGAATTATGCAGGGCGATCAATAGGGTTAGGGAGATAGGCGGGGGGTTAGTCGCCACCGATGGAGAAAAAGTGATATGCGAGCTTCCACTCCCAATAGCGGGGTTGATGTCGGATCGTAATGCGGAATTCGTCGCAGAAAGGACTGAGGATCTAAATGAGGCCGCGCACAGCCTCGGCTGCGATCTTAAGAGCCCATTCATGGCGCTCTCATTCCTAGCGCTTCCAGTCATACCGAAGCTGAAGATAACTGATCTCGGACTTGTAGACGTTGAGAAGATGAGGTTGATCAGCATATTCGCTGGATCAGAGAGCGGAGAATCGACGTAGGCATTTATTAATATAGACGAACATCACATTCTTGGAGGGTAAATATTGAGCGATAGGGTTAGGATAATTGAGAGAATGGAGATTCCGAAGGGGTTAAGAGCGATCTTCGGCCTTCCAGATGTTGGACTTGTTGGAACCATAGCGGCGTCACATATAATCTCAAAGATGAAACTAACTGAAGTGGCATACGTAAAGTCGGAGCTTCTTCCGCCCATCATCATGCTTGAGGAGGGTCTCCCAAAGGCATCATCATGCTTGAGGAGGGTCTCCCAAAGGCTCCAATAAGAATCTTCGGAGGCGAGAAACTCATAGTTTTAACCTCCGAAATAGCGATACCATCCTCTTCGATATATTCAATAATTGAGGCTCTAACTGGCTGGATCTGGAAGAAGAAGGTTCAGGAAGTATTCACGCTAGGCGGACTTCCTGTTCCAAATAGATACGAGATAGAGAAGCCAAAGATATTCGGAGCGGCGTCAAACAAGAACTTACTTGAGAGATTGAAGGAGAAGAATATTCAGCTTATCAAGCGTGGATTTCTGGTTGGACCGCAAGCCCTCATATTGAGCTTCTGCTCTGAACATGGGATCCCCGCAATTGCATTACTGGCTGAATGCTTCCATAATTATCCCGATCCAGAGGCTTCATCCATAGTCATCCAAGCACTAAACCGAATGATTGATATGGATATTGATATATCTGAACTTATAGAGAAGGGCGAGGAAGTCCGTCTAGCAATGAGGGATATGATGAGAAGAACGCAGGCAGAATTATCTAGAATGAGAAAATCGCACGAGTATGACATACCGGGATACTACATCAAATAGGAGGTTGAAAGGAAGATGAGGAAGAGAAGGTCTATCTTCGATATTCTACGCGAGCGAATGGAAGAGCTGGAGGCCATCGCCGAGGAGATGCTTGATCAATTCGTTGAAAGGCCGAGCTGGGATACAAGCAGTCAGTCGCTTGAGCCATTATGCGATGTCTCCGTAAGATCAGACAGCGTAATCGTAACAGCCGACCTTCCAAGAGTTGACCCTAAGAGCATAAGGGTAAGCGGGATATCCGATGATCTAATAGAGATAACAGCCGAGATGAAGGTTAAGATAAACTTCGAAGATTTCGGGGTTACCCATCGGAGGGGGGAGTTCTCACGCTTCAGCTGCAGAGTTCCCCTTCCAGTTCCAGTTGACATCAGCAGGGCTAGGGCGAGATTCAGAAGGGGAATATTAGAGGTGATCCTCCCCAGAAAACTCGGATACGAGATAAAAATTGAATGAAAACCGAACGCTTTTATATATGGTTAAACACAGTGAAGGATGGAGGGATAATTTCTTGTCGTATGAAGATTGGTGGTCCAGATGGTTCAGGAGGAGGATGTGGCCATTCCCAAGCCGACTCTTCGA
>Ga0209410_1001426_pt1 | contig 11561 bp, 13 predicted proteins | sample Mar14436cmmetaG_FD_184135 | JGI IMG/M metagenome (GOLD analysis project Ga0209410, IMG submission 184135) | Marine hydrothermal vent microbial communities from Guaymas Basin, Gulf of California to study Microbial Dark Matter (Phase II) - Marker... ... | reverse complement strand
GGACGAATCCTATATGTCATGGATATTCAAATACGGACTGGCATAAATTATATCTCCTGCTCTGTTCCCTGAGCTAAGGCATTAAAATGCTCTATCCCTTCCTGCACACCTCTTGCAAAAATGATGTCCCCTTCCTTCAGCACAGTGTTCTTATCTATTTCATATATCCATTTGCCGTTTCTTTTTATGGCTATTATCCACATGCCCGTCTTTGATGCAAGTTCTATATCCCCGAGTTTTTTGCCGTTCAGGACAGATGAAGGGGCAATGGTTGCCTTTACAAATACCTCATCTGATGCAAGGATGCTTTCTTTTATTATCGGATGCAAAGCCACATCCCTCAGTTCAACATCTGCTATTTCCCTTGCACCGTCTGCAATCATTTCAGAGCATATGGCAAGTTGAATCATCGCAAGCGCATCATTTACCTCAAGCTCATCATTTTTTACATCCTTGACTGCAAGTCTCTGGAATTTATCATTCAATACATCTATAAATTCTTCCAGTTCATATACTTCCTCTGCAAGCTCTCTGCTGTCATAGATTATGGAGGAATATGCCAGGTCCACCATAAGCTCTGCCTTTTCTTTCAATTCAAGCAGCATTTCTTCAGCTTCTTTCTCGCTCATTCTAATACCCTTATCTTGCCTTTCAAAAATTTGTCAAGATGCTCGAGCCCTTCCTCAGGCCCAACCCCGATTGCGACATCTCCCTTCTCAAGCGTGATATTCTTCGGGTTATACATCCATCTTTTTCCCCTTCTCAACGCAACTATTCTCACACCTGTTTCTGATGCGACATGAAGTTCAGGAAGACTGCGTCCCACTGCAGGCGATTCTCCTTCAACAACCATCTTTCTTATCATCTCGTCAGATTCTTTCAGAAGGCGGGGAAGCAGCGGATGTTTAAGCTTTACTGAAAGCAGTTTCACTATGTCGCCTGCTGCGCCCGATATCATCTTGGCTGCTTCGGCCATTTGAAGTATGCCTGAAAGTTTTTCTGCATCTTCCTTTGTGCGGGCGGCGAGCATGGCCATGATTCGCATCTGATAGTTGAGCTTCTCAATATGGACTTCAAGATATCTTACTTCCTCTGCTATATCTGAATTATTGAAAAGGATGGCAGAGTATGCAAGATACACCATAAGCTCCGATATGTTTTTCATTTCTACCAGCAGTTCCTTTATGCTGGTCGGTTTGTATTCTATCTCCTCGAACTCTGCTTCTTTCCAGCGGGGCTCCTTCATTTCATCCATATAATCTGATGATGTTTAAATATATATCGAAAGACCGAACAATTTGATAACCTTTTATATATCCTGTAATATATTCCCTGGGCGAGAGCATGATAAAAGCATACATAATGATATTGGTGTATATCGGAAAACTTGGAGAAGTGCTTGACAAATTAAGAAAAATAGAGAATATAAAGAGTATCGCCGTCACTGCAGGAGATTATGATATTATCACGAAGGTGAGCGTGGAAACCCTCGAGGAGTTAATGGAGGTGACAGATAAAATACAGCTCGTGGGCGGCATAAAGAGGACAACAACATCTGTAATAGAGAAAGAGATAGAACTATGAAAATAAGGATACGGAAGAAATATCTGTTCTATGTTCTTCTTATACTATCTGCATTTATAGCAGCCGTAACCACATCAATAGACGGGATAATATCCTATTTTTACATAAGCAATCCTTGGGTTTTCGGCGTATCGGTATTTCTTGTTGGGGTTTTTATAACCCTGTTTTTATCCTTGATTCTTTCCGTGCCCATAGGCAATAATAAAAGCATCGGCTCTGTAATCGACCCCTCCTTCAGAAGAATTCGTTTTGTCAAAAAAGAGGAGTTAAAATACCACATAATGGCTGGAATCGGAAACACGGTATCCACACTTGGATATCTTTATGTGGTCTCCAAATTTGTAGACCCGTCTGCAGTGCTTCCGTTTTTCCAGGTTGTAATTCTGTACCTTCTTATTGTTGAGTCTTTATCAGAAAAAGATGCTCCCACTCTCGCAGAAACAGAATCATCAATAATAGTCACATTCGGTGCTATAATGACATCCATCTCGCTATCCGGAGAAGTCAATGTGATGGCTTTGCTTGTAATATTTCTGGTTATGAATCCGGGGTGGGTATTGCTGGCAATATATCAGAGAAAACTAAAATTGATGAAGATAGGGGATACACACAACGATTCAATAAATATACGCCTCTGGAACGTCATATTCACCACAATATTTATGGCTGTTTTTGTTTTTATTTACAACAAAGATTATTTCTTTGAAGCTATAAATGCATCGTTCAAATTTTATCCGTGGCTCTCACTTACAATGGGCGTGACCTTCTTTTCATATGTGCTGTATATCAGGGCGCTGGGCCTCGGCAAGGCCAGCATAGCTCAGGCGGTAAAGGCATCCACGATAATATTTGCCATACCCCTCTCCCTCCTGCTGTCGCATTATATGAATTTCTCATTTTCCGCAAGTCCCACCCTTCTGGTAATAAAACTCATGGGGATAATACTCGTAGTTCTGGGTGTTGCAACCTTTGCCCTGACAGAGGTGAGGGCTTACGTGTTCATAAATGCCCAGGGCGATAAATCGATAAAGGAGCTGATGGATGAGATATGGGGCATAAGGGGTGTCGTTGCAGTTTCCGCACTGGCTGGAAAACATGACCTGATTGCAAAGGTGCGCATCAGAACTTTGGGAAAGGGATACGAACGCATAATAAGGCGCCTGGAGGGGATAGAAGGTATTGAAAAATTCATGTGGCAATCAATATTAAAGGAGTGGGAAGAGATTTAGTCATTTTTATATATCTAGAAGGGATAGTAAAGTTATGAGGATAGGGCTGATAGGCGGCACAGGCATTTATGAATTTGAAGGCGACGGCATATTTGTCAGTACACGATATGGAAATGTGGAGCTGACTCGTTCCGTACATGATAAAAATGAAATATTTTTTCTTCCTCGCCATGGAAGGGGACATGATATGCCGCCCCATAAAATAAATTACAGGGCGAACATACAGGCATTGAAAGATGCAGGGGTTGAGCGCATAATTGCAGTAAGCACGGTCGGCTCAATGAAAGAAGGCATTTCTGCAGGAAGTATGTTCGTTCCTGACGATTTTATTGATTTTACAAAACGTCCGTCAACATTTTTTGATGATGAAGTTGTGCATGTGGACATGAGCCAGCCCTTCTGTCCCGAGGTGAGGGAAGCGATATTGAAAGCAGCGAGACAGAGAGGCAAGGTTTTTGAGGGGACATATGTATCCACGGAGGGCCCGAGATTTGAGACAAAAGCGGAGATAGCCATGATGGGCAAGTTTGCAGACGTTGTGGGAATGACTCTTGTGCCGGAGGTAGTGCTTGCACGTGAGAGAGGAATGTGCTATGCCTCATTATGTATTGTCTCAAACATGGCTGCAGGGCTGCAGCAGAGCTTGCCTGCGGATGAAATAGCGGCGATATACGAAAAAATGAAGAAGGTTGTAATGGATGTTGTCATTGATGCAATAGAGCTCATCCCCGAAGAGAAGGGATGCAAGTGCAGCGAAGCGGTTGAGCGTGGGCGGCTGTGAGCAAAGTTTTTTATTCTAACGCTTTCTTTTTCAAAAGTGATTGAATACGCCGAGCAGGAATACAGCGACGAGGAGGTTTACTCGCTCCTTGCGCCCGAAGTTGGAGAATGGTTTAGAAGAAAGTACGGCACGTTCACTCCTCCGCAGAAATATGCTGTAAAGGAGATACACGACGGAAAAAATACGCTCATTTCTTCCCCTACGGGCTCGGGTAAAACGCTTTCGGCATTCCTTGCCGCGATAAGCGAATTGCTCACCCTTGCCAAAAAAGGCAAACTTGAAGATAAAATTTATGTGCTGTACATCTCTCCTCTCAAGGCGCTGAACAACGACATAGAGCGCAACCTTGAAGAACCATTGAAAGAAATTTATTCAATGCATGAAATAAAGGACAGAATAAGAATTGGCGTCAGAACCGGGGATACAACCCAGAAGGAACGGCAGCATCAGGCGAGGAAGCCGCCCCACATATTTATAACGACGCCTGAGAGTCTTTCCATTGTTCTCAATGCGCCGAAATTCTCTCAAAAGCTGAAGGAGGTAAAATGGGTCATAGTGGATGAAATCCATTCCCTTGCTGACAATAAAAGAGGGTCACATCTCTCCCTGTCGCTTGAACGCCTCTCATATGGGATGAAGAAAAAGCCGATAAGAATAGGACTTTCTGCGACCATTTCTCCAATGAAAGAAATTGCAAAATTTTTAGTTGGAAAAGGAAGGAAATGCCTTATAGTGGACGTGAATTTTTTGAAGAAAGTGGACATCAAGGTCATTTTGCCCGTTGAAGATCTGGTATACACTCCCGCCTCAGAATCATCAGATGCCCTCTACAAAAAACTTGACGAACTCATATCGTCACACAGAACGACTCTTATCTTCACAAACACAAGGAGTGCGACAGAAAGAGTCGTATTCAATCTGAAAAAAAGATTCAGCAGATATGAGGACAGCATAGAGGCACATCATGGCTCTCTCTCGAGAGAAGTGCGCATTGATGTGGAGAAGCGTTTAAAAAACGGGGAGTTGAAATGCGTTGTTTCTTCAACAAGCCTTGAGCTCGGCATAGACATCGGATACATTGATCTCGTAGTCTTGCTTGGCTCACCGAAAAGCGTTACAAGGGCTATGCAGCGCATCGGAAGAAGCGGACATTTTTTGCATGAGACTTCAAAGGGCAGGATAGTTGTTCTTGACAGAGACGACCTGGTGGAATGCACTGTTCTCGCAAAAGAGGCAAAGAAAGGAAGGCTTGACCGCGTGCATATCCCGCGCAATGCTCTTGACGTTCTTGCCCAGCATATTGTGGGCATGGCAATAGAGAAAAAATGGGAAGTAAAAGAAGCATTGAAGGTGATAAAAAAAGCATATCCTTTCTCATCGCTGCCGGAAAAAGACTTCATAAGTCTTCTTAAATATCTTTCCGGAGGACATGAAGAACTGGAAGGGAGAAAGATATACGGAAAGATATGGTTTGACGAAAACGAAAAAATTTTTGGGAGGAGGGGCAAGATGGTGCGCCCCATATATTATCTCAACATTGGCACAATTCCGGATGAGGTAGGCATAAAAGTTTATGCTGTTCCGAAGAAATATGTCGGCAAGGTGGAGGAACCTTTTGTTGAAAGATTGAAAAAGGGAGACATATTTGTGCTTGCCGGGAAAACTTATGAATTCATAAAATCAAAAGGCATGAGCATTTATGTAACGCCTCGCCCTGATGCTTCCCCCACAATACCGTCATGGTTTTCTGAACAGCTCCCGTTGAGCTACGACCTTGCGATGCAGATAGGGGCTTTCAGAAGGAAAACAGAGGCGGCAATAAGAAAGGGAAAGGCGGGCAATATTCGTAAAGCAATAAGGGAATATTTTGCGGAGCAAATGCATTTTTCGGTGCCCCACGACAGAAAGGTTGTTATCGAGAATTTTGTAAGAGATGGTTACCGTCACTTGGTTTTCCATACTCTTGTCGGCAGGAGAGCAAATGATGCGCTTGCAAGAGCATTTGCATACCGCCTGTCGAAAATGAAAGGTTTGAACGTCAAACTTGCAATAAATGACAACGGATTTGACATGATGTATTCCTCAAAGAAGAAAGATGTGAAGGATGAGGACATAATCTCTCTTTTCTCATCGCAGGATTTGAGAGAGCATTTGAAAAATGCACTTAAAAATACGGAGATGCTGAGGAGGCGTTTTCGTCACGTGGCGACTCGTTCCTTCATGATTCTGAAAAATTATCTGGGGCATGAAATGAGTGTTTCCCGCCAGCAGAGAAATGCTTCGATGCTTTTTAAAGTTGTGAATGAGATTGACCCCGAATTTCCGGCGCTGAAGGAAACATACAGGGAAATCATGGAAGATGCCATGGATATAAAAAATGCAGAGGATTTTCTGAGTGGGGTGGAGAAAGGGAGAATAGAAATCCATATTTTGAGGGCAGGGCTTCCGTCTCCTTTTTCCTTCAACATACTTGCAATGGGCTCGACAGATGTTGTTCTCATGGAGGACAGGAAGATGCTCGTGCAGCAAATGCACAAGGAAGTTATGGAGGCAATAAAAAATGAAGAGCGAAGTTAAGATATGGGACGGCGTATTTGCCACAGACAGCTACTGCCTCCATATGCCGGCACAAAATGCAATAATAATCGCAGATTTGCATCTTGGATATGAGGGAGTATTGCGCATGGAAGGCGTGGCAATGCCCAGATACCAGGAAAAAGTGATAATGGAAAAACTGAGCAGCATTATAAAAAAATATGGGCCTGAGAAAGTCATCGTCAATGGGGACTTTAAACATAATTTCGGGAGAAATTTGAAGCAGGAGTGGCAGGAAGTCAGCAACGTTCTGAAATTTTTATGTAAAAAAGGGGATGTTGTGCTTATCAGGGGAAACCATGACAATTTTCTGAAGAATATTGCCTCCAAATTCGATGTTACGATGGCGGATAAATACGATATAAAGGGCATTACAATCGCCCACGGGCACAAAGATGTTAGGGGAAAAAAGATGATAATCGCGCATGAGCATCCCTCGATAAAGCTGAGAGATAGGGTGGGCGCAACTCTCTCTTTGCCATGCTATCTATTTTCAGATGAAATAATAGTGATGCCTGCTTTTTCTCCTCTTGCATCTGGAACAGATGTTTCATCTGCAGATGCTGGCGATTATCTCTCCCCAATATTGAAAAAGCACGATATGGATGAATTCAGAGTGCTGGCAATAAGCGAAGCGGGCCTGCTTGATTTCTCGACTGTGGGAAATATGAAAAAAGCAGATTACCACAGAAATTCATTTAGATGAGTTATGGCTCGGGCGCCGCTATGCTTATATCCGCCTTTTTCATTCCTTCCAGCAACAAAAAGGCAGAGGCACTTTATACCCCGACCTTATCGGTGGAGATGAGAATATGTTTGATACAGGAAATACGGCTTTTATGCTTGTTGCAACAAGTCTTGTGATGTTGATGACTCCTGGCCTTGCTTTTTTATGGCGGGCATGGCGGCAATAAAAATAAATAGAGTGATTCTCTTATATTTCCATATGCGAGGTGTTGTTGCAATTTCAGTATCTCTTATTCTGCTTATGGCAAGCATTTCCATGGCTGGAGAAAAAAAGGAGGAAAGCATTGGTACAGTAGCATTACAGCAATCTTCTGCCTCAGCACAATATAACGGCTCGGGTGGTGTAGACGATGCAGCCCATTTCAAATATCACCAGAACGACAGCAATATAATAAACTGGTATGAATGGTGGTATGCAAATGCCAAAGGCGATGACGGGAACAATCTGCTGATAGAATTTTTCACTTTTGGGAATTTGAATAATCCTTTTGTTTCTGCAGTGGGGATAGTTATGATTTTCATGAAAAGCGATGGAAGTACTTTCAAGAGCCTGAAAAGCTATCCACTCATTGATTACAACCTGGATTATGAAAAATGCAATGTGACAATAGCAGGGGATATCTTTGCTGAAAATGATGACGGCACATATACGGTAACGTACCATAACAGCATCAACGATGTCAAACTGCAACTTAATCTCTCAAAGATAAATAGGGGGATAGAGGCAATACCAACCAGCGCAGGAAATGATGAATGGATGAAGTGGAATATTCCTGTACCATACGGAAAGGCAGACGGATTATTGGAGTATACCGATATAAAGGGGCATCATGTGTACAGAATAGCAGGAAGGGGATACCACGACCATAACTGGGGTATCTCAAATAAATTTTCACTATGCTGGGATTGGGGGGAGTTCAGCGACGGCAGCGCATCTGCCACCATTACGTATGGCATGGTAAGATTTGGAGACGGGCCGTCCGAAGGGGGAATATATTTTTCAAATGAAACCGTAAGGAAAGCGATTTACATACCGGATTTAACGATAAAGTATATGGACTGGGACACAATATGCGGATTCAAAAAGCCGACAAAGTTTTGCATGTATGGTTCCAACGGAAGTTTTTCAGTAAATGTAACCGTAGAGATAGAGAGGGCATATATCATCGGTGTCGGCAGGTTGGGCATGCCTTATCTCATGGGGAAAATGAATGGCATAATAAATGTAAATGGGAAAAGTTATAAGTTTTCAGACGTGACGGGATTTTACGAGCACCATTTTTTAAAACCCACAGTCAACTGGCCGTGGTAAAACAGAACCCAGTGCTTCAGAAGTGGCTAAGAGAGAAGCATAACGCATTTATATTCTGCTCTTTATAACAAAAGTATGAGAATTGCACTTTCTATTTTGCTTGTTTTCTTTATGGCAATGCCGTCATTTACACATTATGCTGCCAGCGATGATGGCGTAAGGGATGCTGTAACCGACATGATATCCCAGGTAAACGAAACCCTTGTTTTTAACTACCATGATGCTTTGATGTCTTTTGGTTCCAGATATACCGGCTCGGAAAATTGTTCAAATGCCGCAGATTACATCTACAACGAATTCAAAAAAATGGGGCTGTGGGTTCAATTTGACGAGTGGAATTACGGTGGATTTCACAGCAGGAATGTTGTTGCTACTCTGAACGGCACATCTGATGGCAACGGGATAGTTATAATGAGCGCCCATTACGACTGCACTTCTGGCTCGCTCGGGGCAGATGACGATGGCTCAGGGGTTGCAGCCGTACTTGCATCTGCGGAGATTATGAGCCACTATACTTTCAACCATACCGTACGTTTTATTGCATTTTCGGGGGAGGAAGTAGGGACATACGGAAGCTTTACCTACGCAAAGGAGGCATACGAGAGAGGGGACAACATTATTGCTGTTATAAATGCAGACATGGTGGGATATGCAGACACTGCCAAGGGCGGGCGAACCATGAGGGTTTTTGAAACAGAAAGAACAAAGTGGATTTCCTCTTTCTCCGTCAACGTGAGCGAAAAGTACATGCCGCTCATAGACCTTTCGATACAGCCTGTTCCGAATTACCGCGGTGCTGACCACCAGGCATTTCTTGATTATGGATATGATGCTGTGTTTTATGCCCATTATGACGGCTATCCGTGGGCAAATTCACCTGAAGATACGCCAGACCATATCAACCATACATACCAGGTGAAGGCAACGAAATTACTCCTTGCAATTGTTGCAGAGATGGCAAACAGGCATTTTGATATTGAAGTGATGATAAAAAATCCACTTGAAGGGGAAGTATATTTGTTTGGCTATCCTCTTTTTCCCATATCTGGAGGGAAGCTCTGGTATTCTGGACTCAGGGGGGCAACCATCATCATAGGAGATGCAACTGCAAGCGTTGATGTTATAAGCGACAAGGATATTGACTACGTAATTTTCTGCATTGACGATGAATTTGTATCCTGGGACCGCTCCCCGCCCTATGAATGGAAGATTCAGGGAAAATATGTCCCGCCCATGGGGCGGCACCGCCTTGTTGTCTATGCCTATGACTCTGACGGGCATATAGCAAAAGATGAGATGGACATCATAATTTTTACCCTTGCTTATCAGTATGCCCCATGGCACTGACTTTCAACAACTATTTAAAATAGAAAAGAATACCCTTCCATGGTGTTACCAACAGACTTACTGGAGAATTCGATAAATAAGGAAGTTTCTCTCCTTCTAAAGGACGGGAGGGTGCTTACAGGCCGCCTTACAGGTTATGACCAGTACATGAACCTGGTTGTGGAAGATACAAGGGAGGAGAAAGAAGGCTCAGAGCGCCGACTCGGATTTGTTGTACTCAGGGGTAGCAATATTGTAAGCATTTCTCTGAAATAATTTTATGGCAAAATATTTAAAATGGATGGAGCTTAGCTTATTAGTGTTATAATGAACATCAAAAATATGAGCCTCTCGTTTATTGAGGCAAGGAGATATTCTAAGCAGAGCAAGCCCACGAATATCCGTATAGACCACAACAGCACAGTCACTCTTTTCACAGCCACGAGCAAGGAAGAGGCGCAGGTGGAGTTCGAATATACAGCAAGCTATGGCCCGCTTGGACTGATAAAATTTGGGGGGAATCTTATATACGAAGGTAAGGACGCAGAAGAAGTTGCGAAGAAGTGGCAGGAAACAAAAAACATGCCGAATGAACTCGCCTCCCACATACATACTGCCATAATGCATTTTTGTTTGCCAGAGGCAGTGATGGTTTCCCGGGACCTTCGACTCCCGCCGCCCATCCCCATGCCCCAGGTAAAGTTTGAGCAGCAGCCAAAGGGAAAGAAGGGGAGATACAGCCCTGAAGTGGTGTGAGGGAAGCGGACAATAGAGGAATGCTTGCCAATGACAGGCTTGCGTTTTGGGAGCTGAGACTCCAACAAAAATTATAAAATAGCATAGGCATTATCAATACATGGTTTTTCAGATTAGGGTTATAAAGAATACACCCCTGACAGGCGAGGATGACTATGAGAAGGTGGCAGTGGAGTTTCTCAAATTGATAGGGTATCTGCCTGAAGGAGCAGATAGCAATTCTATCCCGTACAAACTTTTTGAATGCTTTATGCTTCATCCCGACAAGAATTGGATGGTCGAGGAGCTTTCCGTGCATCTTAATGCAACAAAGGCGACAGTTTACCGCCATCTGAATAAATTAAAGGGTATGGACATACTTGAGGAAGGAAAGGAAGGGGAAGGGACTGCTGTGAGGAAGACATATCGCCTGAGATACGGAAATCTCGCAAAGGCATGGAGTTTCGTTGAGGCACATGTCAAGGTTGCAATGGAGAATTATGGCGAGACCGTCAGCCACCTGCAAAAATTGCTTGAGAGGAGGAATGTAAATGGATGAAATTGAGCTGGTAAAAGGGTCTAAATGTGTTGTCTATTCAATGGGCTCTGAGAAAGAAACGCTGGTAACCAGAGGAACATTTGTGGGCAATGCGTATATCGGTAAAGATGAGGGGATATGCATAAGGATGGACGAATCTCATAAAGAGATGAAAGGCAAAATGAGGATAATACCTGTCAGCATGATAATTTCCGTGGATATCATCAGAGCGGGAAAGAAGAAAAAGAAAGATGGCGAAGATAATCCAACCCACTATTACGGTTAGATAAAATGGGAATGCAGATAGGAATTGTTGGAAAGCCAAACGTTGGGAAAACGACGTTTTTCAATGCAGCAACAAGCGCCCATGCAGAGATGGCTTCATATCCATTCACGACCATAGATGCGAACAAGGGCGTAATGTACGTCCGCATTCCCTGCCCCTGTAGGGAATTCAACGTCACATGCAATCCCCACAATTCAGAATGCAGGGATGGCATACGTTATGTGCCAATAGAGGCAATAGATGTTGCAGGGCTTGTGCCAAAAGCGCATGAAGGAAGGGGCTTAGGAAATAAATTTCTGGACGACCTGCGTCAAGCGTCATGCCTCATTCATGTGGTGGACGTGTCAGGCTCCACGGACGAGGAAGGGCAGATGTGCGATGTTGGAGCGCATGACCCCGAAAAAGATGTTAAATTTCTGGAGGAAGAG
>Ga0209410_1001425_pt1 | contig 11569 bp, 13 predicted proteins | sample Mar14436cmmetaG_FD_184135 | JGI IMG/M metagenome (GOLD analysis project Ga0209410, IMG submission 184135) | Marine hydrothermal vent microbial communities from Guaymas Basin, Gulf of California to study Microbial Dark Matter (Phase II) - Marker... ... | reverse complement strand
CCTTTGTCTTCCGAACGCAAGAAATGATTGTGATAACGTAAAACTGACCCCTTTAAGGGGTTTGTGATAGCGTAAAATTGACCCCCCTCAGGAAAGACTCCATATTAGGTGAGAGGTAAACAGCTAATATGGAGGTAAGGAGGATGCTGAAGGTGGATCAATATGAATGCATACGCGTAGCGCACAGGGTATATGGCAAATCGATCAAGGAGCTTGCGCGGGAGACCGGCCATTCTCGGAATACGATCCGCAGGGTTGTGAGGGGTGAATATACTGGATATTGCAGACGAGCAACCCAGTGGTTTCCTGTGCTTGACCCTTTCATGGATATCATTGACTCATGGCTTGAAGAGGACAAAGAACGCCCTATCAAGCAGCGCCATACAGCAAGACGGGTTTATCACCGTTTGGTGGAGGAGCATGGTTATCGAGGCTCTGAATCTACGGTGCGCAGGTACGTGCGTCAAGCAAAAGCGAGGCTGGGTTTGAGCGGGAATCAGGCCTACATTCCGTTATCTCCGGATATAGGGCAGGAGGCCGAGGTGGATTGGGGCGCTGTTTTAGTGAAGATGAGGGGTGAGACACGACGTCTCAAGCTCTTTTGCATGCGCTCCAAGTATTCGGGCAAGATTTTTCTTCGTCTCTATCCTGTGGAGCGACAACAGGCCTTGTTTGATGCCCATATGCACGCGTTTGTATTTTATGGGGGTGTTTTTAGGCGCTTGATCTATGACAATTTGACTACAGCGGTAAAGACTGTGCTTAAGGGCAAGAAACGTATTGAGCAGGATGCTTTCCATCGATTTCGGGCCTACTATACATTCGAAGTGAGATTCTGCACACCAGGTGAGGCCCATGAAAAGGGTGGTGTCGAGGGCCTGGTCGGATTTTCCAGGCGGAACTTCTTTGTCCCATTACCTGAGGCAGATAGCCTTGAAGAGCTCAATCAGTATCTGATCAAACGGTGCCTGGCCTACGGCCAACATGTGATCTGTGGTCAGAGGCAGAGTGTGGACGAATTATTCGAGCAGGAGAGGGGATACCTGATACCGTTGCCGCAGGTGCCGTTTGAAAACACCCAATCTGTTCGAAGCAAGGTCGATCATTACTCCACCGTGATTGTAGACAAAAACCGCTATTCAGTGCCTACCTCGTATGCTGGTTTGCAGGTGGAGACGCTCCTTTATGTGGACAGGGTGGAGGTATTTTATGATGGTAAGCGGATTGCCACTCATAGTCGTCTTTACGGGAATAACAAATGGTCCCTTGAGCCTGATCATTATCTGGATCTGCTTTACAAGCGTCCTGGTGCGTTTAACCAAGCCAGGCCGATCAAAGACTGGCGCGCAAGGTGGCCGATAAGCCATGAACGACTTCTGAAACGACTCCAGGATGCCCAGGGCGAGACCAAAGGTATCAAGGACTTTGTGAGCGTGCTTATGCTTTATCGTGACTTTGAAGCCCCGGATGTGGAAGCGGCCATTGAAAAGGCGGTACAAGCGGGGGTCAGTTCGAGTGAAGCAGTGAAACACTTCCTGAGATCTAAAGACCCCTGTCCGGATATTGTTACTTTGGATACCTGGCCAGTACTGCCTCAGGCCGACGTTTCAGTCTACAGTCAATTGGGAGGTGCCCTATGAATGCCGCGGTTACCGCCGCCTTGAGCGCAAACCTCAAGACCCTAAAGCTTTCCCATATAGCTAATGAACTGGAGGTGTCATTGAGGCAGGCGAGGGAATCAGGATTGGACTATGCCGAGTTCTTGCTCCAGCTCACTGAACATGAGCTCCAGGTCCGTTCTGAAAACAGGCAAAAGAGGCGCATTAAAGAGGCCAAGTTTCCTTTGCTGAAGACCTTTGAAGGATTCGATTTAGAGGTCGCAAGGGATTTAGACAAACGGCTCATCAAAGAGCTGTGCTCCGGTCAGTATATCAAAGAGCATAGAAACGTTATTTTTCTCGGTCGAAGCGGGACTGGCAATTATGCAAAGTGTTTGCTTATGTAAAGTAAAGGATTAAACCATTTGTAAGAGGGGGTATTTTAATAGAAAAACTATACATAATCCTCCAAAATGATAATGGTGCTTTCGCATCAATAATTTTTGAAGGAGGATTATCGTGAATTCTAAGGTTCCCATTAGAGAGTTGGTTTTAGACGTATTGGCAGAACTTAGACATCTTAACTACTCCAAAAACACGCTCAACACTTATCGAAGGTTTTACAATAGGGTCATAACATTTGCTGATAGCAGAAAACAGACTAATTATTCGGAAGAACTGGGCAACGCGTTTCTAAAAACGCAATACAGTTTTGATTTAAACAATTGTGATTCAACCCTTCCCCGTACCGTGAGAAGTAAAGCGCGGTTTATCAGGGTGCTTGGCGATTATCAACTTCATGGGGTCATCCTGCGTCGTAAGCCCACGAAAACGCCTTATGTTCGTCCACCACAGTTTGCTGATGCCCTTATTGCGTTTGAAAAAGAGTGCGTGCTCCGAAATTATTCAAAAGCAGGGATGCGCACGCGAATTAACCGGTTACGTTTATTCATCGATTATCTTGATGGCTGTAGCCTTACATCATTATCGGAATTGACTGCGCAGGAATTGTCCAATTACACTGTAACACTTATCGGCTACAATAGTAAAAGTGTAGCAGCAGTGCTGACAGTTTTACGGACTTTCCTTAAGTTTCTATACTTGAAAGGCTACCATTGCAAGGATCTTTCATGTGATGTGCCTTCTGTGAAATATTCTTATTATCCAAGCATCCCGTCTGCATGGAAGAACGACGACGTGAAACGCATGCTTGATTGTATTGACCGGGGAAGCCCAACGGGCAAACGAGATTATGCGATCTTGTTAACCGTAGCACGACTAGGTATGCGGGTAAAAGATCTTAAAGAGATCAAACTCTGTAATTTAAAATGGAATGAAAACAAAATTAAGATGGTTCAACACAAAACAAAACAGGCAGTGAGCTATCCGTTACTGGATGATATTGGGTGGGCCATAATTGATTATCTCAAAAATGGCCGGCCCCAGACCACTTCACCCTATCTTTTTGTACGACATAATGCCCCTTTCGAAGCATTTGGTACCCACGCTAATTTGCATAATATTATTACCAAGTACACAAGACTTGCCGGCATCGAACTGCCCAGGGGTTCCAAGCGTGGCATGCATTCACTCAGACATACACTGGCCAGCGTCCTTTTAGAACAACATACACCTCTACCGGTTATATCAGAAATCTTAGGCCACATGAGTGTCTTGGCAACAAGCGTCTACCTGAAGATTGATCTTGAAGGTCTGCGCAAATGTGCACTGGATCCTGACGAGGTGTTTAATTATGCAGATAACTAATCGAGCTTTCAGATATTCTAGTGCACTGGCCGATGTGATACAGGGTTTTGTGCTTGAAAAACAAGCCCTGGGTTACAAATATGAGAAGACAGCTTTTAATTTGAAACGATTTGATGATTTTTGTATTTCAGTTGGTCATAACAGCGTTTGTTTACCGAAAAAACTTGTTTTGCAATGGACCGAAAAGAAACCTTTCGAATCAGAAAGCAATCACAATGGCCGAGTTATGTTAATGAGAATGCTTGCAAAGTATCTGGTACGGCTTGGCCATGATGCTTATATTTATCCTGATCGCACAGGCAGTGCCATTCATGAAAACTATCATCCCTATCTTTTTTCAGAAATAGAACTGGCACTCTTCTTTACCCAGGTCGATCAATGCCCACCGTCAATGAGTTCCCCGAACCGACACATCATTTTACCACTGCTATTTCGGATCTTGTATTGTTGTGGTTTGAGAATCTCTGAAGCAGTCCAATTGAGGGACAGGGATGTAAACACAGCCGAAGGGACACTTACTATACTGGATGCAAAGTTTGGCAAAGACAGGCTTGTACCTATGAGCAGTTCCTTATGTTCAAAATGCCAAACATACCGTGAAGTCATGCATAGAATCAGCAAACCTGATTATTTTTTCTTTCCTTCACCTCATGGAGGCCACTACAAGGAAAGCACCATCTATCAATATTTTCGTAAATTTCTTTGGCAGGCAGGCATCTCCCATGGTGGTAGGGGGAAAGGGCCACGATTGCATGATTTTCGGCACACCTTTGCAGTGAATTGCTTGAAACGGTGGGTAAGAGCAGGGGTTGACCTATCAGCTGCGTTACCCTATTTATCGATCTACCTTGGACATACCGGACTGGAAAACACCCAGCATTACCTGCGCCTAACAGCAGAACTCTATCCCGAGATCGTGGCAACGATTGATGAGAAGTTTGGTTGGCTATTGCCGGAGGAGGACCACCTATGAAAACCACTGATTTTGCAAAATTACTGACCTCGTATCTGACGAAGGTATTGCCTGGTCAACGGAACTTAAGTACCCATACCATTACCTCATACCGAGATACGTTTAAGTTACTTTTATTGTTTTGTCAGCAAAGAAAAGGAATCGCACCTGAGCATTTGACCCTTTCACAGATTGACGACACTCTTGTGCATCAGTTTGTTTCCTGGATTGAATATGAACGCCACTGCAGTATTTCAACACGCAACCAACGATTGGCTGCAATTCATGCCTTCTTTCGTTATGTGCAGATCGAGTCACCGGAAAGGTTGCTCACATGCCAGAGAATCTTATCTATCCCATTAAAAAAGACCGGAAAGCCCATTGTTTCCTTTTTGACCTCTGATGCCTTAAAAGCCATCCTTAACCAGCCCGATCGAAAAACATTAGCCGGCCGCAGAGACTTGGTGCTGTTAACCACTCTCTATGATACCGGTGCACGGGTTCAGGAGCTAATTAATCTGGTGGTCAGAGATATTCGACTGGATCAACCGGCAACAATTGCCCTAAAAGGTAAAGGCAACAAGATCCGGCATGTTCCGCTGATGACCAAAACAGCCAGCATGCTAAAGGAGTATTTAAAGGAAAGACATCTAAGTACACCTAGCAAGTACGATCATCCTGTGTTTTTCAACAGCCGGCATCAGAAGCTGACCCGGGCAGGGATTGCCTATATCATCAAAAAATATGTAAAAGCGGTTAAGCGCCAAAACAACATAGTCTTGCCGAAAAAGGTTTCACCGCATATGTTCAGGCATACAAAGGCCATGCATCTCTTGCAGGCCAATGTCAACCTTGTCTACATCAGGGATTTTTTAGGTCACGTCAGCGTAATAACAACTGAAGTCTATGCCAGGGCCGATTCGGAAATAAAGCGACTGGCTCTAGAAAAAGCTTATTCTCCGATGGTTACCGAAGACTTTCCTCCCTGGCGGGAAGACGAGGACCTGTTGGTATGGCTCCAGTATTTTTGCAAGTGAAAGCATTCATTTATGTAAAGTTGATTAGGCATAATTGAGCTCCACGCTTGTTTGTGTCCTTCAACTTTACATAAGCAAACACTTTGCATAATTGCCATTATGTAAAGCTTTACATAACGGCAAGACACACTTGGCCACAGCACTTGGCATAGAGGCCTGCAAACAAGGGATCCGAACCCGGTTTGTAACAGCCTACGGCCTGGTCAACGAACTTATTGAGGCCAGATATGAAAAGGAGCTAAAGCGAACTCTTGAACGGTACTCCCGCTACGGGCTTCTTATCTTGGATGAGTTAGGCTACGTGCCCTTTTCCAAAGAGGGCTCAGAGCTTTTGTTTCAGGTGCTGGCCGAACGCCATGAACGTGCCTCGGTAATTATCACCAGCAACCTTGGGTTTGGAGATTGGACCCAGGTATTTGGCGATGCCAACCTTACAGCAGCTCTCTTGGATCGCCTGACTCATAAAGCCTACATTATCAATTGCAACTGGGAAAGTTACAGGCTGCGAGAATCATTGAAAAACCAAAAAAGCGGCTGAGTCCCGGGCTCGCCGTCCCATCCCCCGGGGGATGGGACGGCACCGCCCCCCTAAATCAACTAGACAGGGGGGGTCAATTTTCGGTTATCACAGGGGGTCAATTTTAAGTTGTCATTACGACATAGCGCAGGGAGCTACCGGGTCTTTGATGGAAGAGGAGAGGCCAGGACAGGCGAGATCCGGCTTGCCCCCCGGCTCAATTGGCCTGACAATATCGGCCTTGATAAGGCAATTCGCCTTCTCTGGCCCATAAAACAAAAGTATGGCCGAAGACTGTCATGGGCAGATCTTATAGTCCTCTCCGGTAATGTCGCCCTTGAGGCCATGGGGATGAAGGTTATCGGATTTGCCTTGGGTAGGGAGGACATCTGGGAACCGAATGGAAGGCTGCCAATGAGGGGCGCTATCTCTTCAATGGCTACGACAGAAACACGGGTGAGTTGAAATGGACGGCAACAAGGATGGACCTGATCTTTGGCCATCACGACGAACTGCGCGCAGTCGCCGAGGTCTATGGTGCTTCGGATGGCAGGGAAAAATTTGTGCAAGATTTTGTGGTGGCTTGGAACAAGGTTATGAATCTTGACCGATTCGACCTTGCCTGTTAGAAAATCCTGTGAATTTAGTGTTGCCAAAGCGAGTGGTAGACATTTATGGAAACGTCTGGACTAAAAAGGAGGGGATATTAATGAAGAAACTCAAAATCGGCTGCGGTAAGCCCATCGGGGCAAAGGTAGATGGATCACCGCAAGAAAGACCAAAGAAGTCTGAGTCAACTATTGGAGAGAAGGAGGTAGCAATGAGTGGAGTTAGAGTCGGATACAAAGCCCCTGACTTTGAGGCGCCAGCATATCAAAACGGAGAGTTTGGACAAGTGAAGCTTTCAGACTATCTGGGTAAATGGGTGGTGTTGTGTTTTTACCCAGGTGATTTTACATTTGTTTGAGCAACTGAGTTGGCCGCAGTTGCGGCTAAATATGATGAATTGAAAGAACTTGGGGTCGAGGTTCTGTCTGTCAGCGTGGACAGCCATTTTGTCCACAAGATGTGGGAGGATCATGAATTGAGCAAGATGGTGGAGGGAGGCATACCTTTCCCAATGCTCTCAGATGGTCCTGGAAACATAGGCAAGATTTACGGTGTCTACGATGAAGATGCTGGGGTAGAGTTTCGGGGGCGATTCATAATTGACCCTGATGGCGTGATCCAGGCAATGGAGATATTGACCCCACCAGTTGGCCGGAACGTAAACGAGCTTATCAGGCAGATCAAGGCCTTTCAGCATGTCCGAAAGACCAATGGTGAAGAGGCTACTCCTTCGGGGTGGACACCAGGCAAGACAGTTCTCAAGCCTGGTCCGGGATTGGTGGGCAATGTGTGGAAAGAATGGAAGGTTGAGGAGGCCTTTTAATAGGATTGCCTTCTGAGGACTCCCAGGGTCTTTACTCTGGGTAGTTCTTTGAAAAGACCTGAGGCTAGGGCCAGTTTGTAAACTTCAAATGGGGCCTGCCCTCCTTTTTTGGGGTCTTCAAATATGTCGTGGATTAATAGATATCCTCCAGGCAGCAGATGAGGGGCCCAGGTATTGTAATCCGTGAAGACGTCTTCAAACGAGTGGCCTCCGTCGATGAAAACAAGGGCAAGGGGAGTGGCCCATTGGCGGCCCGCCACTGCAGACCTGCAGACCATGGGGACCACCGTGTCCTCCAACCCCGCCTTTTCAATCGTTTCTCTCAGAAAAGGGAATGTATCGATTCGGTGCGTTTTCTTGTCCATGAGATCGGGATCGAAATATTCTTCCCCCAGTTGCTGCTCTTCTGAACCCTTATGATGGTCAATTGAAAAGAGCACTGACCCATTCTGCTTGCAGGCAGTCCCCAAGTAAATAGTAGATTTTCCGCAGTAACTGCCAATCTCAAGACAGGGACCCTTTTGGCTGGCTTCCAGCGCAATTTCGTATAACCGCTGGCCCTCCTCAGGGTCTAGGAACCCTTTTGTGTTTTCGATCAATTCGCGGTCTAAATCCATGGCCATCCCCTGTTGATGAACTCACTGACCCATTTTGGTCCCATTTTTTCAAGATTTTGTCAATATGAGGCAGGTTCTTGCTATCAGGGTCAGAAGGGGAAGTCGTGGCATTAAAGGGAATTTAATGGGAAAATTGCTTCTCTCTGTTTGCCGCCTCCAGGATGTCAAGTAGGGCCAACATCTCTAAACCTTGCTTAAGCCATGTCTTCGTAGGGGGACCATCTTTGCTGTTGTGGCGGGGTTTCTTGGCGTGGTTTGATTTTGGGATGTGCCTGCTTTGATGTCGTTGCCCAAATGTGTCCTTCCTCATTTCAGCCTCCTGCTGTTAAAGGTTGGGGACTGGTTTTCAAACACCTCCGGCATGCCTCATATGGGGTAATCGGCAGGGTAAATAAGAAAGTTAAATCTACGGTAACGTCAGGGGATTTATTTTGGATCAGGTTCTTTTTGGAGGGCTTCCGTTGCGGCAGGCAATGCCCTGCTCTCTCTTAGCTCGTCTAGCCGATTCAGGGGCTTTTCCAGTTGCCTTTTTCTTGTGGTCATCAATGAATCGTATTCTTTTCTGGTGTCTTCTATCCTTTTGCCAAGGGTCTCCAACTTGGCCAAAAAGGCTTCCCACTGTTTCTTGAAGGCCCCCAGCAGGCCCAATATTTCCCCCGAAGTCTTTTCAAGGGCAAAGTTGTCCACGGCCTGGCGGATGACGGCCAGTACAGCAAACAGGGTAATGGGTGAGCACATCACAACCTTATTTTTCAAGGCCTCTTGGGCGATGCTTGCATCTTGCTCTTGGATAAAGGAATATACCTGTTCGTTTGGGATGAAGAGAAGTACGTAGTCAAGGGTGTTTTGTTCCGGGTTTATGTAGTCTCTGGTTGTAATTTCCTTAATTCTGGCCTTTACGTCCCGCAAGAAGTTGTTTTTGAACTGCTGCTTCTCAATGTCTGTGTCAGCCTCCAGAAACCGCAAGTAGTTGTCCAGCGGAAATTTGACGTCCATGTTTAGTTTAAGATCTTTTGGCAGTAGAAAAGTAAAGTCCGGTCTGGTACCCGCGCCTGCCACAGCCTTCTGCTTGAGGTAGTTTACGTTTTCAACGAATCCTGCGACACGAAGAACATCTTCGGCCATGCGTTCTCCCCATTGGCCTCTTGCCTTTGTGTTGGCAAGGGCCTCACGCAAGGCGTTGGTGGTTTTCAGAAGCTGTGACACCTGTTCTTGAGAGGCCTTAAGCTGAGTGGTAAGCTGGGTAAACTTTGCTGCGCGATCCTTTTCCAGATCTCGAACAAGCACAGACACATTTTCCAGTTCTGTGTTCATCCTCTTTAGTTGCGCATCAATGAGCGCCTTCTTTGACTCGAGTTCCTTTGCTGAGACCTCTCTTTCTTCTTGTAACCGGGCTTTGGCAAGCTTCAAGAATTCTTCAGTTGATTTTCTGAGGGCATCAAAGGACATGTCCCCAAAGCTGGCCTTTAGTTCAGATATTATCCGCTCCATAGAAGCTCTTTTTTCTTCTTCGGTATTTTGAATCAGCTCCCGTGCGAGCTGTTCCCCTGTCTTTGCCTGAACAATGCGCAGTGCAAAGGCTACCAACAGCCCGAGTGCAAAGCCAATGGCCAGGGCCAGTGCAACAGGGATCCACTGCATATCGTTTTCTCCGCTTTTTTGTTGGTATGGCAGCAATCTACTTGCAAACGCATTCAATTGTCAACGAAATCAAGGGAATCCTTGCAATTGGAGGTTGCGTTGACAGAAGGCAAGAAAAGGAGGAAAATATTGTCAATTTTGCAAAAGTTCTTTGAAGCTTGCTTTTTGAGCTTAAGTTTAATCTAAAATGCATAGCCAAATTGCTTCTCATATTGTCGCCAAGGGGCGAGAAAGGAGGAAGGATATGGCTGTATTGAAGCAGGCCAAAGACGCTTCACGCCGGTGGGTTATTCGTCAGATGGTAAAACTCCTCCCAAAGCTCACCATGGATAACATGGAAACCATGATAAGCCTCGGTCAAAAACTCCTCAAGAACCCTGAATACATCCAAACAGCAGAATCCCTCAAACAATATATCCGTGAGAGACATCCAGCGGTTAAGGTAGTGGAGAAGGTGCTCTACGATCTATCACCTGAAGCCAGGTTCAGGACCATTTATGACCTATTCATTAAGGGATTGCTCTATGGCACCACTTACAGGGAAGAGGTAGCAGAGGATCTGGGTTTTCGTCCACCCCTATTTTTTGTCATAAGCCCTACTATGCGCTGCAACCTGAAATGTTATGGGTGTTACTCGGGCGAGTATGACCAGGACTATGGACTTAGCACGGAATTGCTGGATCGCATCTTCACAGAGGCAGAAGAACTGGGAATGGCCTTTATAACCGTCTCAGGAGGAGAGCCCTTTATTCGAAAGGATCTTTTGGACCTTTTTGAAAACCACAAGGAGATGATGTTTCAAGTCTACACTAACGGTACCCTCATAGATGAAGAGATGGCCAAGCGGCTTGCTAAAATGGGCAATGTGGCTCCTATGATTAGCGTGGAAGGCTTTGAAGAAATTACCGATGGCCGGCGCGGCAAGGGCCATTTCAAGAAGATTATGAAAGCGATGGATTACCTACGGGACGAGGGGGTGTTGTTTGGTGCCTCTGTCTGCCAGACACGGAAGAATTATCTTGAAGTGAGCAGTGAGGAATTCGCAGATTTGATGGCAGAAAAGGGAGTGTTTCTCATTTGGCATTTTCAATATATTCCCATCGGGCGTGAGCCAGATCTCAGTCTGATGCTAACCCCGGAAATGCGCGATACCATTAGGCGGAGATTAAGATTTATCCGTAATAACTGGCCATTTTTCATTTGTGATTTCTGGAATGACGGACCATATGTAGACGGCTGTATTGCCGGAGGCAGGGAGTACTTCCACATCAATGCCAATGGCGACGTAGAGCCTTGCGTGTTCGTGCATTTTGCTGTTGATAACATTAAGGAAAAGAGCCTCAAGGAAGCACTCAACTCTGACTTTTTCAAAGATATCAGGGCCCATCAGCCCTGGTCAGACAACCCTCTTTGCCCATGCATGATCATTGATAATCCGCATTGTTTGAGGGATATGGTCAAACGGCATAGGCCTATTCCAACGCATGTGGGGGCTGAGAAAATAGTCAATGAACTGGCATTATACCTTGATGAGTATGCCCAGAGTTATCACCGAATAGCCCACAAGGCCTGGAATGAAGAGTATGCAGAAGAATACGGTAAGTACTTATGAGGATTTGCGTCTTTTCAATGCCTCTGCCATTAGCACGGCGGCTTCAATGGAATGGGAAACGGGCACACCATTGAGTTCAAAACCCTCGATTAACATTCTGAATTTTTCAACATGTGGAACGTAAGCGATAAGAGGTTTACCCACCTCCTGATAGATGTTGCTAAGCCTTGCTCCCAGATCAGAAGTGATGCCTGGCAGGTATGGCAGCAGAAGCAGTATCACGCAGCCTATTTCCGCAATTGTACTTATGTGTCTGGCAGCACAGACGAAATCCTCATCCACAGCGCTTCCAGTCAGGTCAATGGGATTTTCCAGAGACGCTATATTCCTGATGCTTTCAGATAGATCTTTTCTTATCAATTCTTGTTGTTCGGCGTTGAGTCGTGACACGTGGAA
>Ga0209410_1001423_pt1 | contig 11581 bp, 14 predicted proteins | sample Mar14436cmmetaG_FD_184135 | JGI IMG/M metagenome (GOLD analysis project Ga0209410, IMG submission 184135) | Marine hydrothermal vent microbial communities from Guaymas Basin, Gulf of California to study Microbial Dark Matter (Phase II) - Marker... ... | reverse complement strand
GCCAGGACCTCCCCCGCCCTTATGTGGGCGTACGAGGCTAAGTGTCCGAAGTCGGGGTCGAAGGCCTCCGGGTATTCCCGACATACTAGGCCGCACACCCTGAGGACATCTTCAAGGTCTCCGGCCTTGAAGGCGCACCTGGCCAATGCGTTCAGGGCAGCCGCCCTGATAAGGCCGTTCGAAGCCCTCCCAGCTAACCTCCTGTACCTCCAAATGGCGTCCTTGTAGTCGCCTCTTGCCGAACTCCTCCCTTTCCCCCTCCATGGGAACCCATCCTGAGGACCGGTCCGAGGCTACCTTGGGCACCAGGAACCTCCCCTCCCCGTCCATGAGCACCCTCTCCTCGACGAGTCCGGATGCGGAGTCAGAGAGGGCCCGGTCCAACATCTCGTCCAGAGCTAATATCAAGGAAAACCCTATCCTCTGTTGGTCCTTGGAGAGCTGGGCCCTTTCGTCCTCCACCAAGCTGAGCCCCCAATAGGCCAAAAGCAAGCTCGGCAGGACTATGGCCATCCCGAAGATCACGTACAGTCGGACGGGAAGATGTAACCTTCCGGGCATGATCGTCTCCCTCTGGACCGCAAAAAGATCAGGCCAGCTGGAGGAAGCTCCTCTTCACGTTCGACGGACGTACTGGAGCACCACCTCCTGCTCCCTGCGCAGATGCTCCAGGCCGAACTTAAGGCCGGAGTCCAACTGCTCCCTGGGTATGACCCCCTTCCTCGCATCGTAGGGCGACGCCCCCTTCGGCAGTGGCTCCAGCGAAACCCCTCCCTCGTAACCTACGTCGTGCAAAGCTCGCAGCACCTCCCTCCAGTTAATCGTCCCCTTGCCAGGGGCCTCTCTGGTATTGTCCGCAGCGTGCAGGTGCTGTAACCAATAACCTCCAGCCCTCCGGATCGCATTGGGGATACCGTCCCCCTCCTCTATCTGCATGTGGAAGGTATCCCCCATGATACGCACCCATTCGTTGTCGACCCTGCGGGCCATGTCCAAGGCGTCCTCTATGCTGTTCACCAACCCGACCTCGTAGCGATTTATTGGCTCGATCGTGAGGAGGACCTTGCACTCCCTGGCGTGCTCCCCCGCCTTCTGAAGGGAATCCACCGCCCACTTCGTGTCCTCCTCCTTGGAGCGGAAGTACTGGGGAACCCCCACCAAGCTCGGGACGACCAGCACGCTCCTTGCCCCTACCCCACATGCTAAGTCTATACAAGCTCTTACATAGTCCACAGCCCTCTGCCTCTCCTGTGGGTCGTAGTGGCTCAGGGCCCTCAGGTCCCCCTCCTCGGGGCCAGGATGCATCCCGCAGATGGATATCACCCTGAGGTTATGGTCTTCGACCAGGCGGGAGACCTCGCCGGCCTTGTACACCTTGGGCTCCCCCACAAGCTCGATCCCATCGTACCCCAGATTCGCCACCCTCCGGACCACTTCTTCTAAGGGCACCTCTCCGAATATCCAGCTGTTCACGAAGAACTCGATGCGGCGCATAGCGTCCTCCTTTTCATCTCGTTCTGCGATCGTCCTGCGAAGCCGAGAAGCCGCACATGCTGGCCACGACAAGGCCGCCTGCCCCCTCAGGTTTTCCGGACAACATGCTCACCTCCCTTCTCATGAGGCCTTCAGCCTATCACCTTGGGGCCCTCATCTCTCGGATCTTTCAAGAAGATAACGAATTCCCCCCGATGAGACAAGGGAGAATTTGGACAGATGGTTTTTTCGTTCGGACAGAAGGAGTTGCATTTCACCGAAAGGGATGTTATATTTCAGGGGAGAAGCAAGCCGTCTTCGGGACCTGCGACCGCTGAGGCTACAATGTCATGAGGGTCCTTTTCCTCATCACCGTGGACTGCGACCTTCGCTGCGACGGCGTGGACCCTGTCTCGTGCAACATCCGAGATCTACGCAGCTTTAAAGGACCTCTCCGAGGTATATCCGGGGAAGGAGGGGGTCGACAGGAAGGACCGTCCCGCCTACCGCTCGGTCCCCCTGGGAGCGATGCCCTACCGCCACGACGAGGGGAACTTCATGGACTGGGGTTCGAGGGAGGGGCACTTCGTCCAGGTTCCGGTCATGCATATGTTCCTTAAGAGGAGGCCCTCTCCCTGACGGGCTACCTGTGAGAGGTCATCCTTCTCACCATCCTCTTGGCCCTGAGATGTTCCCTGTAAGACCTGGAGAAGATGTGGGTCCCATCTCCCTTCGAGACGAAGTACAGGTACTCCTCCTTTGCCGGATGCAATACCGCCAGTATGCTCGCCCTCCCAGGGTTACATATGGGACCGGGAGGAAGGCCCCGATGGAGGTAGGTGTTGTAAGGGGAGGGGAAATGGAGGTCCCGTTCGTTCAGATGTGCCTTATGCTTGCCCATAGCATAGAGGACCGTAGCGCAGGATTGGAGGGGGTAGCCGAGCCTGAGCCTCCTGAGGAAGACCGAGGCTATTATGGGCCTTTCGTACTCCACCATGGCCTCCTTCTCCACGATGGAGGCCAATATCACCACCTGGTGCGGGGTTATGCCCAAAGCCTCGGCCCCCCTCCAGACGGTGTCGGGGATCGCCCTGTGGAAGTTTTCTACCATGGTCCTGAGCACAGCCTCGGGGGGGGAGCGCCAGGGGAACATGTAGGTGTCCGGGAAGAGGTATCCTTCCAATGTGGGGGCTGGAATCCCTAAGGAGCGGGCGAAGGACGAATCCGTGGCCAAGGAGACCAAAGCCGCAGAATCCGTCCTCACCTTGTGCTGGAGCATCCCAGCTATCTGTCTTAAGGTGAGGCCCTCGGGTATGGTCACCCTGACGGTGTACGGCTTGCCCCTGCAAAGCTCCTCGAAGATCCGGTGCGTGGGCCACCTTCCGTCCACCTCGTACGCCCCGGCCTTGATCTCTTCCTTGGAGAGCCGGGAAAGTATCAGGAAGAACCTCCGACTTCGTATGAGGCCCCTCTCGTCGAGGATCTCCGCCACCTGCGATGCCGTGGCCCCCCTCGGGACCTCTACGAGGACGGGGGCCCTTCCCGTGGGCCTGTCCACGAGGACGCACCAGAGGGCCACACCCAACACCAGGGCGACCGAGAGGGGCCTGAAGAAGAACCTTAAGATGCGCAGGGGAAGGTAGAGCAGGAGGGCCACACCCATGAGGAGGGCCGATGTCAGGACCAATATCAGTGCGAGGACGAAGTTCAAGAACCTCTCACCCCGTCCCATGCTTCCTCCTCTCCTCCAGGTACCCCTGCAACAGCAATGTGGCGCTGAGCCTGTCCAGGTCCTTCTTCCGGCCCTTGAGTTTCCTCCCCATACGGTGCAGGACCCTCAGGGCCTCCTGGCTGGTGAACCTCTCGTCCCTGAAGACGACCCTGACGCCGGTCCATGCCGAAAGCTCCTCCCCGAAGGACCTCACTTCACAGGCCTCGGGTCCCTCGCTCCCGTCGGTCCTGAGCGGAAGTCCTATGAGGACCTCTCCTACCCCGAGCTTGCGGACGAGCTTGCGTAGCTCCTCCAGGGCCTCCTTCCGGGAGGAGACCTCGAGGGTGCCGAGCCCCTGTGCGGTGGCACCGAGGGGATCGCTCACGGCGAGCCCCATCCTCCTCCTTCCGTAATCTATGGCCAATATGCGCTGCATAGGATACTTAAGGAGGAAGTTCGAGGTCGTGGAAAGGACCTTATCCCTCGAAGGCAGGTCCCTCCGCCTCCTCTGCGTGAAGGACGCCGACTCCCTCCTGGACAGGGAGGAGTACGTAAGGGAGGAGAGGCTCCCCTACTGGGCTGAGGTCTGGGCCTCCGGCCTCGCCTTGGCGGAGTACATATTCCGGAACCCCTTCCCCCCGAAGGGAACGGTCCTGGACCTCGGATGTGGACTGGGAACTGCGGGGATAGCAGCGGCCCTGGCCGGCCACAGGGTCCTGGCATGCGACCACGACCCGGACGCCCTCGCCTTCGCCAGGTGCAACGCATACCTCAACAGGGTCGCATCCCGGATGAAGTTCAGGCTCCTGAACTGGCACAGGCCGCACCTCAGAGGGATGTTCTCCTACATCTTAGGGTCCGACATCCTCTACGACAGGGACGACATAAGACCTCTCGTAAAGTTCTTCCTGAGGTACGCAGGAGGCGAGCTCATCTTAGCCACCCCAGAAAGGGGGGTCGAAAGGAGGGCCTGGGAGGAGCTGGCAAGGCTCGGATTCGAGCTTAGGTCCCACGACCTCGTGCCAGTACAAGAAGGCGATAAGGTCCACGAAGTCCACATAAGGAGGTGGCTCAGGCCCCAATAGCTCCGCACAGCACCCCCTTCTCTACGAGGCTCGTGTGGGCTACAGCGAACTCCTGGTACGGCCAGTCCTCGGACTTGGTCCTCCCTCCGGACGCCACCCTCAGGACCTCCCGGAATATCCTCTCCCCGACCTCCCTTATGCTCTCCTTCCCGTCTACTACGGTCCCTGCGTTTACGTCCATGTCCTCCGAAAGCCTGAGGAAGGTCGGGGTGTTAGAACACACCTTCACCACGGGGGCTATCGGGCATCCGGTGGGCGTGCCCCTGCCGGTGGTGAAGGCAACGACCTGCGCCCCGCCTGCTACCATCCCCGTTATGGAGGCCACGTCGTACCCCGGGGTGTCCATGACCACGACCCCGCCCTTCTTCGAGGGCCTCCTGGCATATTCCACCACCTCTATTATCCTGGAGCTTCCCGCCTTGTAGGCGCACCCCAAGGACTTCTCCTCTATCGTCGTGAGCCCTCCCTCCACGTTCCCGGGGGCGAGGTAGAGCCCGTCGGGAGAGGAAAGGGCCAGCTCCCTCTCGGCCCTCCTCACGACCTCGAGGAGCGCCTTCCTCACATCCGGGGAGGTGGCCCTGCGTGCCAATACGTGTTCCGCTCCCACAAGTTCCGAAGTCTCGGAGAGGATCACCGTGCCTCCCTCGGCCACCAGCATGTCGGAGAACTCCCCTAAGGCCGGATTTGCCGATATCCCCGAGTAGGCGTCCGAGCCCCCGCACTCCAAGGCCACGGTAAGTTCGGACAGGGGGGCTTCCTCGCGGACGTCCGCCTCCGCCTCGTGCAGGAACCTGCGGGCGTGTTTGAGCGCCCCTTCCAAGGCCTCCCTCACCCCCCCTTCCTTCTGTACCTCCACGACCTCTACGGGCTTACCGGAGGCCCTTATTCTCTCGTACACCTCCTGAACCGGGGTGGTCTCACACCCCAGGCTCACCAGGACCACGGCCCTCACGTTGGGATGTGCTCCGAACCCCACGAGGACCTCACAGAACCGGCCCAGTTCTTCTACATCGAAGGTACATCCGTAGGGGTGGGGGACTGCCACGACCTCCGGAAGGGCGGACTTCAGGGCGTAGACGACCTTGTCGGCGCAGGAGACCGTCGGGAGGACGAGCACATGGTTCCTGACCCCGAACCTCCCGTCCGGCCTTCGGTAACCTTTGAACTTCATCCCTCCCTCCCCCTCGTGCCCCTGAGGTTGTGGGTGTGGACCCATTCCCCCGGGGATATGTCCCGTGTGGCCCTGCCTATCGCAGAGCCGTACTTGACGACCTCGGAACCTTTCGGGATGTACGAGAGGGCGAGCTTGTGTCCGGGGGGGACCGCCTGCTTCGCCCTTATTTTAAGCCCACAGACCTCGACCTCCTCCCCCTGGCCTACGGGCTCCAGGGCCACGGCCACGTTGTCCGATGGGTTTATCCTCAGGACCTTCGGCATACGGGACTCCTTATGTATATGGGCTCTAAAGAGGACAGGTCCGAGGTCTCCCCCTCGGCCAAGGCCACGCTTCCAAGTACTGCCACCGAGGAAGCTGCCGGCCGGGAAAGCTCCGGGGGAGCGAAGGTGGCCCCGCATTTAAGCTCCTCTATCTTCCTCCTGAACTTGCCGACAGCGTCCCCCGTGAACACGACTGGGCGCTCCAAGGAGGAAAGGAGCTCTTCTAAGCTCGTAGCCCTCGGAGGGCTCAGCTCCTTCAGGCTTCCCCCCTCAAATTTATATAGGGCCGAGTAGATCTGGTTCCTCCTTGCGTCCAAAAGGGGGCATATCGGAAGCTGGGAGAGTGCGAGCCTCGAGGCCATGGCCTTCAAGGTTGGAACCCCAACCAAGGGAAGCCCGCAGGCGAAGCAGAGCCCCTTGGCGGTGGACATCCCCACCCTGAGGCCCGTGAAGGAGCCCGGGCCGATGGATACTGCCACGCCGTCGAGCTCCCCGAGCTTCACGCCCGCACGCTTCAGCGTCCAGTCTATCACGGGCACGAGCTCTTCGGTGAGCTTCCTCCGTAGGGGGAGGAGGACCTCGGCCAGGACCTCCCCGTCCTCGACCAGGGCTACGCTCGCAAGTTCGGTGGCGGTCTCTATGCCGAGCACCCTCATCCGAGGAACTCCCTTATGGCCTCGAGTCCCACCCTCACCTCGTCCTCTTCCACATCCCTCACCTCCACCTCCCCTATGTGCCTCGCTAAAACGAACCTGACCCTCCCCTCCCTGGCCTTCTTGTCCGAGCGCATCCTCTCTAAGACCTCGCAGTCCGAAACCCCCTCCAGGCCCGGAAGGGAAAACTTGGAAAGGAGTTCGTCCTGGCGTGCCCTTTCCTCGGAGGGGAGCAGCCCCTTCCTCTCCGCTATGGCTCCTGCGGCCACCATCCCCAAGGCGACCGCCTCCCCGTGTAGGAACCTGGAGTAACCCGTGGCAGCCTCTAAGGCGTGGCCTAAGGTGTGGCCGTAGTTAAGGATCATCCTCAGGCCCGACTCCTCCCTCTCGTCCCGGCAGACCACATCGGCCTTTATCCTCACGTTCCAAGCCACAAGCTCCGCCCAGAGTTCCGGGGAGGCCCTCCCGGATGCCAGCTCCTCCAAATTTTCCTCTAAGAACCCGAACAATCCTTCATCCCTTATGACCCCGTGTTTTACGGCCTCCACGAGCCCGGCTCCAAGCTCCCTACCGGGGAGGGTGGCCAGGACAGAGACATCTATCGCCACGAACCTCGGTTGATGGAAGGCCCCTATGAGGTTCTTCCCGAGACGGTGGTTCACGGCAACCTTACCCCCGACGGAAGCGTCCACGAAGGCCAGGAGACTTGTGGGCATCTGGACGAACGATACCCCCCTCATGAAGGTAGCTGCCACGAACCCTGCCAGGTCCCCCACCATCCCACCCCCGAGGGAGGCGACCGTGCTCCCCCTGTCCAGGTGGGCCTCTACGAGCCGTCCGTAGATGATGTCCGCTACCTGGAGGCTCTTCGAGGACTCCCCCGGTGGGACGACCACGGGCACGGGCTCGTACCCCGCCTCGGCTAAGGAAGCTAAGACTTCCTCCATGTAGAGCCCGGCCACGTTTTCGTCCGACACCACGGCGACCTTCTTAGCGGTTATGTGGTTCCGGAAGAGGTCTCCTATCCTTCCGAGCAGCCCGTATCCTACATATACGGGATAGCTCCTGGGCCCCAGGTCCACCTGTACCGTGTGCAGTACCCCCACGGACTACCTCCTCGCTCCTGCGCGCTCCAACGCCGAGGCGACCGGCAGGGCCAGCACCAAGCTCGTCAGGGCCTGGGCCGTGTTCCCGGGCACCTCGGTCAGGGCCGCGGCCCACCCGAAGATGGCCACCTCCGCAGTCCAGTACCCGAAGACCATCCACCCCCCTCCTGCAAGGCATGCGAGGACCCCGAGCACGAGGCCCTTCCGGGAGGAGAGCCTGTGCCTTGCGAAGAGCAGACCAACTATCGTCCCCTCGAGCCCCTTTATGACCAAGGTCATAGGGGCCCAGAGAGCGTACCCTCCCAGAAGGTCCGCCAGGGCCGAGCCCACCCCTCCGGCCACTCCCCCCATCTTAGGTCCGAAGAGCAGGGCGGAAACGAATATGGCCGTATCCCCAACGTTCACATAGCCCCTCGTGGCCGGGGTGGGGACCCTCACCGCCATGGTCATGGCCGCAGTGAGGGCGACCAAAAGCGCCGGGAGCACGACCCGAAACGACCTACTCCCCCTCATCCTCGAACCTCAAGGCCCTATAAGGACAGGCCGCTACACAGTTTCCGCACCCGGTGCAGAGGTCCGGGTCCAGGTTCCAGGAGTTAAGCTCTATCGTTATCGCATCCTTAGGACATACCCCCACGCATACCCCGCACAGGTCGCACTTCGACCCATCTCGGACGGGGACCTTCAAAGCCTCCACCTCGAAAGCTCCTCCTCCGATGCAGGCCCGACCTCGTCCATTTCCCCGACCTCCCCGTCCCTCTCCCACCTCACCTTCGCCTTCCCCCCACAATCGCTGTAACGCACGGCCACGGAGGCGGCCTTGAGGACCTCCTCCTCGGAAGGCTCCCCCTCCACGAGCACCACAGGCCCCGGAAAGTCCACCACCTGTACGGTCAAGCGGTCGCCTCTGTGCTCCATCAGCACCGAATTCTCCCTCCGGTTCCTTCCGACTATGACCTTAGCCCTATCCGAAAGCCTGAAGTGCCTGCCCACCCTCAAAAGCAGCGCCTGTTCCCCGTCCAAGGTACCCCCGTGGGAGAACAGGTCCCTGAGCCTCGAGGAGAAGGTGGGGTCGGTGAGCCAGCACCCTCCGGCTGGGGAGGGATATTCGGTTACGCCAAGCCTCCTTGCGAGCTCAATCTGGGGCTTCCTCGACCTCCCCGAAAGGTCGTACAACCTCTCCCTGTCCACCCACCCCTCCAGCTCCGGGACCGTAGGAGGAAGGAGCTTCGCGGAAAGGGGCCTGAGGAGGAGCCCTTCAAGGCCGCTCTCCTTCTCCACGAGCCTCAAGGCCCTCCTGTGCTGGGACATGGGCCTCTGTCCAAGCACCTCCCCCGTGAAGACGAACCTCGCCCCTTCCTCCTCCATGACCTCCTTGGCCTTCCTGAGCATCAGTATCCTGCAGTCCAGGCAGGGGTTCATGCCACTTCCACGGCCGAACCGTGGCGAGCGCACGACCTCGAAGAACTCCTGGGATATGTCCAAGGTCCTAAGGGGCAACCCCAGCCGCTCGGCCGCACGTTCGGCGACTTCCCCCGAGGAACGCAGGGGGTCCGTGATGCAGTGGAGGAGCACCACCTCCACCCCCTGCATCTGGATGAGCCTGGCTGCGAGCTGGCTGTCCAGACCGCCCGAGAAGAGTCCTACGGCCCTTACGGACATAACATCCACCTCAAGGGTAGCATTCCGGCTCGAGGGGTCCCTCGAGTTTAAATGCCCGAAGGATAAAATTTAACCTTTAAAGGTCCCGAACGCAAGCCCGCTTGAAAAGGAGGGAAGCTTACGATATCTTTTAAGGGACATCGGACCGGAGGTGGACATGGCGAGCGAAAGGCAGTTCAGGTTGAGGACGAAGTTCGTGGCCACGAGGAACGTGAAGGAATATAGGGCCACGATACCCGTCTGGGTGAACCAGGACGATGTGGTCCTGGAGGTAGGCTGCGAGTGGGGCACCACGACCGCCCTTCTGGCGGAACGCTGCAGGGAGGTCATAGGGACGGACATAAGCCCCGAATGCATAGAAAGGGCGAGGAAGCTTCATCCGGGGCTCAGGTTCGAGGTCATGGACGCTTTCGACGTGAGGGCGGCCCTGGACCTCGGTAAACATTTCACCAAGATATACATAGACATATCAGGGTTTTCGGGCTACCGCTCCCTTTTGGACGTGATCTCCCTCCTCACGATGTACGCCACCGTGCTCAGGCCCGAGGCCATAGTGGTCAAAAGCGGCGCCCTCAAGCACTTCGCATCCCTCTGTGTGCCCTGGGGCCGGACCGACAGGGAAGCTTATTGCTATCTTCTTTCAGGGATCCTATGCAGGGGGAGGGGATTGCCGAGTTCGGTGTACTTCATCTCGGATACGCACATCCGCAGAGAAGACGGGGCGAGGGAGGAACGGCTCCTCTCGTTCCTCGAACACATAGATGGACGGGCGAAGGCCCTGTACATCCTAGGGGACCTTTTCGATTTCTGGTTCGAATATAGGTCCGTCGTCCCCCGCACCGGCTGGAGGACCCTCCGCCTCCTTCACGACCTCGTGCTCTCGGGGACCTCGGTCACCTGCATAAGGGGGAACCACGACTTCTGGCTCGGGCCGTACATATACGACGAGATGGGCATAGAAGTCATCGACGGCCCCGTCTGGGTTCGACACCAGGGCAGGAAGCTCTTCTTGGCCCACGGGGACGAGTTCTTTCGGGAGCCCGGATACCGGGCCCTCAGGTACATCCTGCGCCATCCGGTCTCGGTAAAGCTCTTCGGCCTGATCCATCCGGACTTAGGGGCGCTCCTGGCCGGCGCCTTCTCGCGTGCAGCAAAGTCCACATCCTCCGGCAAAGTTAATGCGGTGAAGGAGACCCTCGTCCGCACCGCTGAGGAGAAGTTCGAGGAAGGGGCGGACGTCGTCATGTTCGGGCACCTGCATATGCCGGTGTTCCGGAGGTTCGGGAGGAAGGCCCTCGTGGTCCTCGGGGACTGGATACATAACTTCACGTACGCCCTGCTCGAGGACGGAGAGATATCCCTCAGAAGGTGGGAGCGCTCTTCCTGACGGGAAGGCCGGGGGTGGGCAAGACCACCCTACTTATGCGGGCCTTGGAGGGGACGAAACTCCGTGCTGGAGGGTTCTACACCCAGGAGGTCAGGGAGGGAGGTGGGAGGGTCGGTTTCAGGATAAGGAGCCTCTCCGGCGAGGAGGGGACCTTGGCCCGGAAGGGCCTCCGTTCGCCCTGCCGTGTGGGCAGGTACGGGGTGAACGTGGAGGACCTGGAGAGGGTGGGGGTTGCGGCTTTGGAGAAGGCCATAGCCGAGGCAGAGCTTATAGTCGTGGACGAGGTCGCCACAATGGAACTCTGCTCGGAAAGGTTCAAGGAAGCGGTGAGGAAAGCTTTGGACAGCGGCAAGCCCGTATTGGGAACCATCCAGATGAAGTCCCATCCCTTCTTAGACGAGATAAGGTCCAGGCCCGATGTGAGGGTCCTGGAGGTCAAGGGGGAGGAGGTTCTGGAGGAGGTGAAGGGTTGGCTTGCGGAGCAGATGGAGAAAGGAGAGAAGTCATGGGGACCCTGAAGGTGGGGGGAGCCGCCGCCGAAGTCGAGGGCGACGACTCGATGGTCATAGCCGGGGGCATCCTTCCCCGTTACGCATCCGGAGGGGAGGGGAAGCTCAGGGCATCGGCCGTGATCCTCGAGGGGGAGGAGAGGTTCTGCATAGTCTCCTGCGATGTGCTGATGGTCGAAAGGGACATTTTCGACGATGCCTGCCGGAGGATAGAGCGCACCTATGACATCCCCTTCGGCAACGTCCTGATCTGCGCCACCCATACCCACCACGCCCCCTCGACCGTGAGGGTGCACGGGTACGGGAGGGAGGAGGAGTTCTGCTCGAGGCTCCTGGACGCCATAGTCTCGGCCGTGGGGAAGGCCGCAGGGAGGCTCTCGGAGGCGAGGCTCTACTTCTGGCTCGGGGAGGAGTCCTCCGTGGGCCAGAACAGCAGGCTCCTCCTCGGGGACGGGACGATATACTGGACAGGCCCGAGGGACGATGCCCTGAGGCCCACGGGGCCCATGGACCCCGAGCTTCCCGTGCTCTGGTTCAGACGGGACGATGAAACCGAGG
>Ga0209410_1001421_pt1 | contig 11589 bp, 10 predicted proteins | sample Mar14436cmmetaG_FD_184135 | JGI IMG/M metagenome (GOLD analysis project Ga0209410, IMG submission 184135) | Marine hydrothermal vent microbial communities from Guaymas Basin, Gulf of California to study Microbial Dark Matter (Phase II) - Marker... ... | reverse complement strand
CCGTTGAAGGCGAGCACCAGGGCGGAGTTATAGCTATATATACTTCTCAAGATGTTCAGCATTGGAATGAAAAATTAGAGGAAGTGGAGAAGTTATGGTCTGCGGTCAAGAAAGAAAAATAGTTTTCCCCTTCTCCGCGATAGTAGGGCACGAAAAGGCTAAGCTGGCGCTTCTTATCGCTGCAGTAAACCCTCTCGTGGGCGGCGTATTACTGAGAGGCGACAAAGGAACGGGAAAATCTACTATGGTTAGAGCGCTAGCGGATGTTTTGCCAGAGATAGATATAGTCGCTGATTGTCCATTTAACTGCAACCCATGGAATCCACTTGAAATGTGCGACTGGTGCTACCATAGGCACGTCAACGGCGAAAACTTGCCCGTTAAGAAGGTCAAGATGAAAGTGGTCGACCTACCCTTGAGCGTGACAGTAGATAGGCTTGTAGGAACCTTAGATGTTGAAAAAGCTTTAAGAGAAGGCGTTAGAGCCTTAGAGCCGGGTTTAATGGCGGAAGCCAACAGGAACATATTGTACATAGATGAAGTGAATCTTCTAGACGATTACATAGCTGACGTATTGCTCGATGCCGCGGCAATGGGATGGAACATCATTGAAAGAGAAGGCGTATCTGTGAAGCATCCCGCTAGGTTTATACTTGTCGGCAGCATGAATCCTGAAGAAGGAGAGCTTAGACCTCAAATTCTGGACCGTTTTGGGCTCGTAGCAGATGTTCAAGCTCCAATGGATTCTGAAGCGCGCATCGGGATAGTCAAGAGGGTTGAAGAGTTTTTCATAGATCCTGATGGATTCTATCGAAAATATGAGTCGAAACAAGCTGAGCTTAGAGAACGCGTAGTAAAAGCTAGGGAGCTCCTATACAAGGTCGAGGTTAGCGATGATCTACTGAAGTTGCTTGCCGAAACTGTTGTTAAGCTCGGTATAAGAACTAATAGAGCTGAGATAGTCACAGTTAGAGCTGCCAAAGCCATAGCGGCTCTAAACAATAGAAGGCGCGTTAATTTAGACGATCTAAAAAAGGCTATGGAACTATCGCTTCCTCATAGGTTAAGGGCTCATCCTTTCGAGAAGCCACCGCTGGAAAAGCTTAGAGAGGCTTTAAATGAAGCTGATGAAGAAGACAAGAGAGGCGGTAAAAAAGAACATCATACTCATAAAAATAAAAGCGAGAAAAATTTGGAAAGCCGAGAGAGTCAGCGAGATCTTAGCGCTGTTGGTGATTTAGAGAAAGTGTACAAGCCTAGTAAAGAGGATGTGCGCTTACCACCTGAAGTGAAAAAACGAGTTAGGGAGTCTGTTAAAAAATCTTGGAGAGGTAGTAGAAGCGAGTGGAAAACTGTAATAAACTATCCTCATGGAGTAGCTATATCATATGTAGTACCTAAGAGTCTAGAAAACGTTAGGGATGTCGATTTAATAGCGACGATGAAAGCTGCCGTTCTTCGCAATAGGTGGAATGATTGTGGTCTCAAGCTGGAGAGGGAAGATATCAGAGTTAGAGTTAGGAGAACGCGAGTTCCCCGGTTAACTGTATTAATCCTGGATTCAAGCGGCAGCATGGCTGTAGCTAGAAGAATAAGCTTGGCTAAGAAGATAGCATGGGAGCTGACTGAAAGATTATATGTAAAAAGAGATTCCGTAGCTCTCATAGTGTTTAGAGGTAAAGAGGCTAACGTCTTAATTCCCCCAACAAGACGATACATAGATGTTGTAGATGCTTTAAAGACCGTGCCTACTGGCGGTAGGACTCCTCTGTCGGATGCTCTTTACAAACTGTTGACGCTAGCTAAAACTGTGAAAATGAAAAATCCATGGACGCAAGTCAAGGCTATACTTATAACAGACGGAAAAGCTAACACATGCTTAGGTTTAGCTAAGAGTTTAAAAGAAGAAATAGAAAATCTTTCAAAAGCTTTGACGAAACTAGGCGTAAACATGGAGATATACGATACGAGACCGGTTGGCGTTATGGAATTTTCTAAGAGCTATATCGATCTAATAGCTTCTATTTGTAATGCAACGGTTTATAGGGCAGGTTAGGTTGAACCGTTACGAGCTTTTACTAAAACTTGCAGGCACAACTCTCTGGGTTCTTTCCCTAACTTTTATTGGATTTTTACTTGCAGCAATCATTGTCGAATACAAGATCTTTGACAAATTTTCGCGTAGAATGGTTAAATTAGCTAAGCTTACGAACATACATCCGGCTGCGCTGGTTGCTATTCTAGGCTATGTTACTGGACCTAGAGTAGCTCATGGCGTTCTCTCAGAACTACTTTTTGAGGGAGTAATTAGAGAAGGTGACGTATTTTCTGCAATTCTCATAGCAGGTTTTCTCTGTAGAGTTTACATAATACTTAGATGGTTCATACCTGTTGTTTTGCCGCTTCTTGGTCCGGAGCTAGCTTTAAAATTACTCTGTTTTAACGTAACAATTGATGCTATCTTAACAATAGCTGGTTTTTTCTATGCTAAGCTAAGACTGCGGCCACCCGTGCTCAAAGACAGGGACAAACTAAGCAGTAATCAGAATGAAGACGATGTCAGCGAGGCTTCTTGTAAAAAAGCTCTAAAAAGAGCATTCGAAAATTTTGCCAAATTTGCCTTGAAATACGTAGTCTTATCCATTGCTATAGGTGTTTTTCTACTTCTCGGATTTTTCGACGTTTTAAACGATCTGCTAAAACCTTACGTGGTAATGCTAGGCTTAAACCCGAAAGCAGCAGCAGTAACTGCTGTTTACCTGCTTCAACCATCCGCGGCTCTGATAATTTGCAGCAATATGCTGGCTATGGGCGAAATAACACCTGTTCAAGCTCTCCCAGCGATATTACTCGGCTCTTCGTTTTTCACGCTTTTCCATGATTGTCCGAAAAACATTATGCCCTACTACTTGTCAGTCTATCCGAAAAATCTCTCGCTTAAACTCTTAATTGTGAAAATCGTAGTCCCATCGGTATTTTACATGGCATCGGCAATTCTTCTCTGTATGCTCTAACTTTAAAATTTAGGAACAAAATCATACCAGTTTGTTTAAATCATTTAGAGAATGTAAACTCTGTTATTATAGGAAAAATAACTATTACACTAATTCCTAAATGCAAGTTCTTGAAGTAATGTAGGAAGAAACATAACCATAAAATCGAAATATGGTAATACTTGTGGCAGTGCAAAATTGGCGTGAAAGTTATTCTAAAAAATATAAAAGAGAAATAAAAAAGTGCCTCACGTGGTTTTAGATATCTCTCTGAAAAGCTTCTTCTTTTTAATATTCGAACATACCACTACTACTGTAAAAATTAGCGCTGCCGTTATAACGATGCAAGTGCCAACGGGGAAGTTAAAGGCAAAAGACGTTACGACTCCAAGCGATCCAGCAAGCCCGCCTATTAGCGCTGAAACAAGAGTTATCTTCTTAAAATTACAAGCTGTAAATCCACAAGCAGCAGGTATATAAAGCAAACTGAAAACAAGGAAACCCCCAACAATCCTAAGTGCAATTGAAATAACGATACCAGTCAGCAGCATAAGTAAGTAAATATAAGGTTTAGTGTTTACTCCTTCAGCTTCCACAAGCCTTCTATCAAACAAAATGCTTTGAAATCGGCTCCATAAAATCAATAGCGAGAACAAGTATACGTATAATAGCGCAAATAAAGCTATAAGATAAGTTTTTGTGACAGCTAGCACGCTCCCCCATAGAATACCACCAACTTTTTCGGCGGCTAGTGCGGGTCCTGGAGAGAAGAAAATAAAGATAAAAGTTAACGCATTATATACCGAAAACAATACCATTGCAAGCGTATCCGATGGAATACCCGTTACATCAATTAAAGGCCCGAGTACTAGAGAAGTCGCCACAGCTAAGACAACAGCAGTAATAACAGGGTCTGTTTCTAAGAAAAGGCCTAGCGCCGCTCCGCAAAGAGCCGCATGCGCTACTGCAAACGTCAAGGTTGAAAGCCTCAGTTTTGCCACGAAAACTCCAGCTACGCCGCAGAGGGAGCCTGTTATCGTGGATGCTAAAATCGCGGACGCAAATAACGTTAACATGTTTTAACCTCGTCAATTACTCCATTAACCATATGAACTTGCATAGATACTCCCTTTAATTCCGGAGGCGCATGGCATACCAATAGTATAGTTTTACCTTCGATATTAAGCCTATAGAGAATGTCTGAGACAAGCTTTCTCGAATCATCATCTAACGAGCTAAAAGGCTCATCAAGAAGTAGTATTTCAGGCTTTCTACAAAGTGCTCTTGCTAAGAAAACCTTTTGCTGTTGCCCGCCGCTCAGCCTGCCTATAGGTCTATCCTTTAAATCCGATATTCCGAACATTTCAAGAGCATTATCCACAAAGCTCCAGTCTTTCTCGCTAAGCTTGCCTAGCGGCTTGTTCGAAGCAATACCCATGGCTACGACTTCTCTCACCTTGAAGGGCTCTTCGGGAGGCTTTATAAAATCCTGAGGCACATAACTGCAGAATACGCGAGCCCTGTACGGCTTTCTAGACATATCAAAACCAAGCACTTTCACAATTCCACGGCAAGGCTTTAAGATTCCCAGTATAGTCTCCAATAGTGTAGTTTTACCAGCTCCATTTGGACCTGTTATTAAGACGTATTCGCCTTTTTTAATGCTTAAAGTTATATTTTTTATAGCTGGCTTTTTCTCGCCAGCATAGGCCGTAGCTACATCACGTAATTCCACGGCTATTCTTCCAGTATGATGAAGAGCTTCTCTAGGGGCTGTTCTAGAACCCACCTTGCCCCCTCTTCCAAACCGATGTTCCTGATCTTTTCAATAACTTCTTCACGCACTTTTATTGTAATAGTTTTTCCATCTCTTTTTTCAAGCTTTAGCGTGATACCGCTACCGGCGAAGGAAGAGATGTTACATTTTCCCATAGTGCACAGCGTTGAGCATTGAACGCCATCTATGAAACAGGTGTAGGGGGTTTCCTGAGGACATGTTATTATAGCTTTTATTTCAAAGGGACTCTTCGACTCGACTCTTTTTACGGCCTCTTTTCCAGCTATGTAGCCTAGCGTGAGGAATGGTCCTAGATGGCCGTGGAAAATAGCGGCTTCTTCCAATGTTAAAGTCTTCATTTTCCCAGCTTCCTCCACAGGAAAGCTATCGCGAAGCCTTCTATAAGGGCGATAGCTACGAGCGCGAAGCTTATTGTCTTCCACAGGCTAAGTTCGGATTCCAGCTTAACTGCAGCGGCTCCATGTTTGTATGTGGAGACTGCGTCAAATAACGCTTTAGCGTTTCTTTCCATTACCATAGTACAGTTTACGAGCTCCGGCTCTGTGTACGGGAAGTTCGTGAGCACTACATGGACAAGCCCTAGTTCGCTAGATAGGTATTCTCCAAACCTAGTTCCTGATTGTAAATTGTCTATAACTAGTATAGCTCCTCCATCCCGGCTTTTTTGAATCAGTTCGTCAACCTGGGCTGTGCTTAACTTCTCCGGTGGTCCATAATCAGCTACCACGTTAAAGCCAAGCCAGGATACGAATCCCTTAACCCACGTCATGCACACAACGTTAACTTTGTCAGCCTCTATCTCAGCAGCCTCTGCTTTTAGTTTATTGGCTGTTTTATCTATAGCTGCTAGACACTTCTCGAGCCTGCTACTTACGTCAATTCCTAAATACTCTTGAAGACAATTTGCGACGGCTTCATATTTTTCTTTTAAATAATCGGGAGTATTCCATGGGCCTCCAATCTTAACCACGTGAGCTTTAGTACCTGAAGCCTCTACTAGAGAGTTTATCCAAGGCTCGAAGCCGTGATAGAGCACAAGCTGAGCCTTAGCTATAGTTTCGACGTCGCCAGGCTTTATATCGTAGTGTGCTGGACATACTGAGGGAGTAACTATCATTACCGCTTCAACAGAGTCGCCCGCTAAGTCTTTTACAATGCTGTAAAGAACGCTGGTTGTGCAAACCACTATTGGCTTTTCTGTTTGAGGTTCGCATAGTGTATGTTGTGCGGTGATAGCTAGTATAAATATCAGTAATAACATAAAAAAGGTTATAAACTTGTATGAACTACGCATATTTTCACCTAAATTATGTATTACTTTTTATATGTAATGTAATACCATAAAAGTTAATATTAAACTTTACTATGAATAGTCTGCTATAGCTTTTTATAAATCAAACAGTTTAAGAGTTTCATCGAACAAGATTCCTAAATGTTTATATGGGCTTTTTCTTGGCGCAGAGAAGGAACAAGGTCATGCTTATAGCTATGTATGCTATAGATGTGTAAACAAAAGCTAAGAGCAGATATTTTATAGAAAATAGAATAACGAACGTTACAACCATAAGCAAAGCGTAGTAAGCCAAGTAGATCATGCCGCGGTAGAAACGTGACATAGAAGCTTCCGTCCAATCCGAAGGGGCCTCAGGAAGATGCCAAACCGTTAAAGATGAAATAGCTATACTTGTTGTTAAGGAAGCTAAAACGACAAATAACGTGTTGGCTATTGCCTGTGATATTTCAACTGCGAGGTAAAGGTTTAATGCAAGTATTATTGCAGCGCCGGGCAGAGCTAACAAGTATGCCTCAGCGGCTTTTACAAGAGCAAGCTTTCTCCTGGTCAAGGGTAGCATGTAGAGAACGCGAGCACCAGAACTTTCTATGTAAAATAATAAACTTACGATAGTTCCGGAAAAGAATCCGAAAATAATGCTTGGCATTACGAGGAGAAAGCTTGGGGCTTCTCCGGGGTTTTTCGATATGAGAGTAGGGAGAAATATCATTATGGGCAAAATGAGCATGTATAAGACGTTTGCCAGCCTCCTAGGTTCTCTGCCTAAAAGCTTAAAATCTTTCACCATGAACCCTACGAGAAATCCTCGTGATTTTATCCTTAATTTGGCAGCTGGCTTTTCTACTTTAAACCCGGCTTTAGGAATTATAGCTGATACTTTAGGTTCGAGTGTTAACAATTTTTTGAGCTTTGATAGAGCGATTTTGTAGGAGCAGTAGATTATCATTAACGATACCATGGTAGAAAATAAGCCTTCGAGAATGTTTCTATGAGCTGCCAGTAATCCTATAAACGGTATCAGCGCGATCCAGCCTGATAATTCTTCCCCGATCATGGGCGTAATGAACCTTAGCAAGGACGATCCTGAATATAACAAAACGAACACCAACAGCCATGCTATAGCTGATATGAATCTAAAAGTTTTTCTCTTTTTCACGAGCGAGGAAAAGGTTCCGATAGCTATGCCAATCGAATAGCTCATCGAAAGAACTAGAAAGCCAGAGATAATTCCCAATAAAGGCTGAATTATCGGCAAGTATCCAAGAGTTGAAAAGTAAACAGCTAGTAGCATTCCAGGTAGAAACGTGAAGATATTTGAAAGACCGCCCCAGTATAGCAGCAAAGCTTCTACATATGCTCGAAGGATTTCTTTTTCCCGTAGCGGTAGTATTTTCAAAGCTTCAACCAATTTCTCATTTATAAAAGTTGAAGTAAACGATATAGCTAAGAGCAGAGACATTAAAGCTTCAAACATTATTAAGAAAACGGATAGTTCAATAAACAAATTTTCAACGTTGGCTCCTCCCTGTGCAGCGTAGAACAAGGGGGAAATTATAGTCAGAGAGATTATGCTGAAGAATATTGCTCCTAAAGCGTTACTTTTTAAAGCCGATGGAGCGCCAACTTTATCCCTTTTTAAAAATGAGAAACTCTTATAGCCTGTTCGTCTAGACCTGTACATTACTTCTCTAGCTAGTATCTGCGCTAGTTTTCTAGTTTTCATAGTTCTCCTACTCGTAAAGTTCTCTTATAAGATCCTCATATTCTCTAGCATAGCCTGTTACTTCAAGAAAAACGTCTTCAAGCTCCTTAACTCCAAAAATTTCCTTTAGCTCGCCAGGCTTACCCTCGGCGACAATCTCTCCACGGTGTATTATTAAAACCCTGTCAGCTACCGCCTCCGCTATCGGAAGTACATGAGTTGAAACTAGGACTGCTCCACCACGTCTAGTTTTATCACGAAGCCATGTTTTAATTATTCGGGCTATTACGGGATCCAGGCCTGAGAAAACTTCGTCTAAAACGAGTATAGGCGGTTCTCTTAGCATTAGAGTTGCCAGTAAAACTTTTCTCTTATTTCCATGGCTTAACTCGCCGATGAGCTTACCTACATGCTGTTCTAGCTCTAAAATATTTATTATTTCTTCAATAAGACTCTCCTCAACTTTAACCCTATATACTGATAGAATAAACTCTATGTATTCTTCGAGCTTAAGAGATTCGTATATGACTGTTTCCTCCGGCATATACCCTACAACTTGCCTAGCCTTGATAGGGTTAGATACGGCGTCTACTCCATCCACGAGAACGCTACCTTTATCGGGTTTGACAATCCCCAACGACATTTTAAAAAGTGTCGATTTACCGCTTCCATTTGGGCCCAGAAGGGCGACGATCTCTCCCTCTCTAACGTTGAAGCTTACGCCCCGAATGACAGGTTGAGAATTGAAAGCTTTCCAGACGTCTTCGTAAACGATGTTCTTTTCCATGTTCTCGTTAATTTCATTCTAAAATATAAAATTAACCTGTTTAATAACACAATTATATATTTTGTAAAAATGTAAGAGTAGAATATCTATTCTCGATGACGAAGAAAAGGTTCTATCCTCTGATTGTATAACACTATCCCAATCCCGTCTTTCTCTCTATTTTTTGATATAGTAAACCCATACTCAAATAGTATTCTAAGCATAGATGCATCGTTGAAGCGTGAGAGTAACGGTTACGAGTTAAAAATTGAGAAGATTTAAAATACCAATCAAGATGAAAACTATTGCAGCTATTTTCGAAATAAGCTCCTCGTCTAGCTTTCTTATAATGTATTTTCCTAGGTAAATGGTAACAGCGGATAGCAGAGCTAGTGCAGATATGGCGCCTATAAATACGAGTAGAGGATCGTATTTAGCCGCGAACAATCCAGAAACTATCTGCGTCTTATCTCCCATTTCAGAAATAAGTACCAATCCAAAGCCTGAAATAAAGGAATTTCTGGCATCGTATTTCCTGTCTTCTCCATCATCTCGTTTAACTAAAGTAATTAAACCACATAAAATGAAGATTATACCAGACACAGTTTTGACAAGATATGGGGCTATTCTTGCTAGAAAATCTCCCAAAATCACTGCTATTCCATCAGCGATAATGAATGCTAAAACGATCCCCAGTAGCAACTGTAAGCGTTTTCTAGTTTTTATAGCTAGGCAAAACACAGCTAGCTGTGTTTTATCTCCAAGCTCGGCTAAGAGCACTGTCGCGAAGGGAAGCAATACATCCTCCATATATTAAAAACTAGGAATAATTATGTAATTATTTTTTGCCCCTAAGTAATATTTCTACACTGGTTGCTGTAAAGATTTGCTTTATAATGCTATTATACAAGTCCAAAAATTGCAAAATTTAAGGTTAAGATATCAATAAAAATTAATGAGGTGGCTAGTGTCCTATTAAAGCCTGCCTCTCTATGTGGGCTTCAATAATGTCGATGCAAAGGCTTAGAAATCGGCTTGCTAATAGAATGATTACATCAGGCTTGTATAGGTATTGTTCAAAACTCAAGAAAAAGCTCGTGTACAAGTTACTAATGGTTTTTATGGCTTCTTCGCTGTTTTCTCTAAAGGCTCTTATAGCCCATTCAAAGCTTTTTTCCAGATAATTCAAAATTTCAAGCATTTTCCTATCTCTCTCCTTCAATAATTCATTTTTAGATAATACGTATCGCGTCACAGAAACCAGGGTATCTCCCATCTCTTCCAAGCATTTACCATATGTTTTATACGGTAAAACCAAAACAACATCTTCAAGCCCCATATTTAAGGAGCTTCTCTTACCCTTAATAGCTAGAACGGCTTGTCTTCCAAGGAAAAAGTAGAACTTATCCAGTTCATTATCTCTCTCTACTATACTTTCTAAAATTTTTGCATTATTCTCAATAATGCTTTTCTTCAAATCAGCAAGCATGGAACGCACAATGTTCTCCATTCTCTCAAGCGTTTTCTTAATGGGTATTTGCGATTCATCTATAATTACCTGAAGCAGCAGCTTATCCGAGGATTCTTCCACTACTTCAAGCCCGCTTAATCGCAACAGTGCTCTTCTAACTTCCTTTCTAAGCTCCTCGCTCAGATATGGCCTCTGGTTGATTGTTATCACATCGTAGCCTGCCTCATAGTAGGCTATTAATAGCCTCTCTATGCTAGTGTCCTCTCCAGATTCTATTTCAAGAACTACACGATTTTCCTGGAGTATAGGCTTTTCCTCTTCAAGATAAGGCTTTACTCTCAATGAGCCATCATCGAGGAATTCTAAAAGGACCTTACTGCCTCTCTCGAGGCCATGGTTTAACACCCATTTTCTCGGCAACGAAACTATAAAAGTCGATCTGCCGGTTTTTTGGATTGATCTAACATGCCACTGCTTGTTCATACGGCTTCAATATATTTCTATATACCAATTTAATAAATCTATATATTATATTTATAGAAAAAATTATTGCTCTATACTATATACCTAGTTACATGGGTGCTCGAGAAAACTATAGCTCGAGATTGAATAGCGCGGTTCTAGGATTATCGTTTGACGACGTCCTTTTAATACCTCAATACTCGAATGTGAGGTTGTGCGACATAGACACGTCAACGTGGATTATAAATAATTTGAAACTTAAAATACCGATAATCAGCTCTCCTATGGACACGGTAACAGGTTTCGAAATGGCGCTGGCTCTGGCTAGACTTGGAGGTCTCGGAATTCTGCCGAGGAATATGAGCTTAGAAGAAACTCTGAAAACAATCCGTGCTGCACATGAGGAAAAACTACCTACAGGGATAGCAGTGGGTCCTTTCGACGATGAAAAAGTTGCTCGGGCTGCGGAAGAAGGCGTGGATATTGTAGTGATAGATACAGCTCACGGTCACAGCTACAACGTGATCGAAGCGACGAAAAGATTCAAAAGAGATTATGATGTCGACTTAATGGTTGGTAATATTGCTACTCCAGAAGCAGCTGAAGCTTTGATAGAGGCAGGTGCTGATTCTCTCAGAGTAGGAATAGGCCCGGGTCATGCATGCACCACGCGGGAAGTTGCAGGGGTTGGCGTGCCTCAGTTAACTGCTATAGCCTGGGTTGCAGACGTGGCATCGAATTATGGGGTTAGCGTTGTGGCTGATGGAGGAATCGAAAAACCAGCAGATATAGTTAAAGCTTTAGCAGTTGGCGCAGACGCGGTAATGTTAGGCTATCTTCTAGCCGGGACGAACGAAGCTCCAGGAGAAGTGCTGCAAATATCTGGAAGGTTATACAAGAAATATCGAGGCATGGGGTCAAGAAGCGCCTTGGCATCTGGCTCTGCGAGATACGGAGAATTCAAGAAAGTGCCTGAAGGCGTCGAAGGATATGTAGAACACAGAGGCTCTCTTAGCAAAGTCATAGATTACCTTGTTGGAGGATTAAAGCAAGGGATGGGCTATCTGGGAGCCAGGAATATTAAAGAACTTAGGGTAAAAGCC
>Ga0209410_1001416_pt1 | contig 11604 bp, 9 predicted proteins | sample Mar14436cmmetaG_FD_184135 | JGI IMG/M metagenome (GOLD analysis project Ga0209410, IMG submission 184135) | Marine hydrothermal vent microbial communities from Guaymas Basin, Gulf of California to study Microbial Dark Matter (Phase II) - Marker... ... | reverse complement strand
CCCTTGACCCGCAACACAGTGGCTCATGTCCCGAGCTCAGGCTGATTCGCTTGACAGCTGCGGGGGGCTCACTATATAGTGGTTGCCACGCAGGAGTTATAGGGGTTGCTTCCTTCAGTTATTTCGCATCTGCCGCGATTATCCAGGAAGGTTCTAGTCCTCAGAGTTTCTGCAGAAATTGCCCCCTGTTCGAGCCTATTGGCACCACAGTAAAATGTTATGTAATTGAGAGAAAACTCGTGGAAGTTGAGGTTCGCTGCGAGTACTCCTACGCATGCGCACCCTGGCCTTTTGGACCCCCCTGGTTTGGAGACCCGGAAGATATACAAAACTAAGCAATGCCAGGAATATTTATGCTTTGCATGTGTAGGTGTAGGTCCGTTCAAGGGCTGTGTATGGTGCCCTTTGCCTATTGGCGACCCAATGTATAAGTACGAGGTCGACTACAGAGTTGTACGGCTAGGCTGTGGGTGCAGTTCCGAAAAGCCCAAACCGGTCATCAAAGAAAGGGAAGAGAAATGAGAGCGTTGTCGGTACTATCGGCAATGGCTCTGCTCCTGTCCTCTGCCCAAGGCCTTTCCCAAGTTATGTGTCAAGGATATGAATGTGGACTGTCGTTGTTGTTCGCTGTTCTCCTCAACGAGGAGATAGCCGTGGAAGTGGAAGATAAAGTGGACATGATCGAACCCCCGCTTCCGATCCCTTCGTTTGATGCTGTTGATGTCCTCACGGGACATAGGATCACATCCGCATACCTGGAGGGCAAGCTTTCGTTTCTCATCTTTGTTGATGTATACAACTTCGACTACGTTTATTTCTGGCCCCCTCCAAAATTGCCGTTTGACGTACTTGCAGAAGAGATAGGGTACCGGACCAAAAGGGCGCTTTCTGTTCTGCAGAAAGTCCATGAGGGTTTTTCAGGCGCAGGGGTGGCCGTCTTGGGCATATTAAAGGGCCCGCCTGGATGGACAGAGAAAAGGGCCAAGGCTCTAGCGGAAGAACTGGGCATCACCTTCCCCCTGATCCATGACGAGGGGATTTGGAAGGCCTTAGGCATAGATACCTATTCCCACCTGATCCTAGTTGCGGACAGGGAGGGAAGGGTTAGATTCCAAGGAAGGTGGGACGATCCAATAATCTGTGGCCTCGGACTCGATTGCCAACACCTGATGCGATATCTCTGTGAACAGGGGGTTCCATAACGGATGGCTCACAGTTTATCGATATCCGGCACGGTGCCGTCGGCGAGGCGGTAGAGCATCTCCCCGGCGCGGGGAACTACCAGGATCCCTTCGTCCTCACGCTCCATGAACTCACCGGGATCCAAGCTCTTTGGATCCCGATAGCCTAAGTTGATCTTTCGGCAGACCTCCTCGGGGATCCCCGTGGCGAGCACCACCTCGATCCGGGGGCGTTCCATCCCGTTCCGGTAGGTCCCGATCCCCTTTACGTGGGTGGAGTGGGCCAAAACCGCCCAGGGATACCTCTCGAACTTTTCCCACTGGGCAAGGAAATAGTCCCGCACGTGGTAGCCTACCTTCAGGAGCCATTTGCCGTGGGTGGGCGAGATCTCCCGGATGTGGGGGGCGTAGATAACCAGGGTTCCTCCGTTGGCCACCACCGGCTCAAGCTTGTACATGCATTTCCCCGCGGTCCAGAGCTCCCGGTACATCCCCGGGGCCACCGAGATCACGAGGTCATACGGCCGCTCCACCCAGACGATGTTCACCTGTGCTGAGAGGTCCGCGGCGGCCTCCCAAGCCTCGACCACCTCCCCGAGGAAGACGCCCACGAGATCATGGCCCTCAAGGACCAGCGAGAGGCCGAGCCTCGGGGTGGGAACCAAGGAGGCCGCCCGCTCCACCATCTCCCGCACCGGGGTCCACTTGTGGCCGTTGATCTTGGGGTTCGTGATCAGGGCCCCGAGCCAATGCGACACGTGCACCATCCTGGGACCCGAGATCCCGGGGAAAAAGTACTTGTGACCGCCCGAAAAGCCGATCACCTCGTGGGGAAAGACCGGGTTCACGATGAGGATCCTGTCGTACCCCAAGACCAGCCGGTTTATCTCGACCTCCACTTCCACCCGGAGCAGGCCCCGCGAGATTTCTTCCATTTCCTCCCGGGAGATCCTCCCGATCAGCGCCAGGGCCACGGGATCGTCCCAAGCGTGCTGGAAGACCCGGACGTTCCCCGGAAGCTCCGCATACGCGGGCCCGAAGTGGGAACGGAGTTGGTCCTCTGTCATAGGTGGATGGGTCCCCAGGGCGACCAAGAACGAAAGCTCCTTCACCTTGGGGGCAAGTTCTTCCACCAGCACCTCGAAGATGGCGGGCATGGGGAGGGTGCGGGTGTCGTCCGGGACGATGGCGAGCCACCGCTCTTTCCGCTTCCCGATCCCGGCCAGGGCCTCCCGCAGCTTTTCCTTAAGTTCGGCCTCGGGGATGGGACGGCCTGGGGCATGTGAAAGGATCATGCCACCGCCTCCCAGTCGGTGTGGAATATCCCCTCCTTGTCGACCCGCTGGTAGGTATGGGCGCCGAAGAAGTCCCTTTGGGCCTGGATCAGGTTCGCCGGAAGGCGCGCCGTCCGATATGCGTCCACAAACGTCAGGGCCGAGTCCATGGCCGGGGTGGGGATCCCGTGTTCACGGGCGAGACAGGTGACGTATCGGAGGTCACCGTTGTGTTTTTCCCAAGCGGACCTGAAGGGTTCAGCCAGGATAAGGAACGGGAGGTCGGGCCGCTCCAAAAGGGCCTTGCGGATGGGAACGAGCAATACCGAGCGGATGATGCACCCTGCCATCCACACCCGCGCCGCCTCCGCGAGATCCAGCCCGTAACCCTTCTCGCTTGAGGCGTCCCGCAGTTGCCGCAGTCCCTGGGCGTAGGCGGCGATCACGGAGAGGTACACCGCCCCGAAGAGCCTCCCGAGGAACTCCTCCCTGTCTACACCCAGCGCGGGCTCGGGGCCGGAGAGGATCTCGCTCGCCGCGACACGCTCGCCCTTCAGGGCGGAGATGATCCGGGCAAAGACCGCCATGGCGATGGTGGGAGCCGGAGTGCCGATATCAAGCGCCGATTGGGTCGACCACTTGCCGGTCCCCTTTTGCTTCGCCGTATCCAGGATGAGCTCCACCAGGGGCTTTCCGGTCTCCGGGTCTTTGTAGCGAAGGATCCGCTCGGTGATCTCGAACAGATACCCCCCGAGCTCTCGCTTGTTCCAGTCGGAGAAAACCTGGGCCATCTCGTCCGGGGTCATCCCGAGGCCCCGCTTCATCAGGTCGTAGGCCTCGGCGATGGTCTCCATAATAGCGTACTCAATCCCGTTGTGGACCATCTTCACGTAATGGCCCGCCGAACCCGGCCCGAAATAACCGCAGCATGGACCTTCGGGACCTTTTGCGGCGATGCGCTCGAAGATTTCCCGGACGAGCTCGTATCCGTCCCGATGGCCCCCGGCCATGATGGAGGGCCCATGCAGCGCCCCGTACTCGCCGCCGGAGATCCCGGTGCCGAGGTAGAGGAGCCCCCGCTCCTCGGCCTCCTTCAGCCTCCTTTCGGTGTCGGCGTAGTGGGAGTTCCCCCCATCGATCACGAGATCCCCCCGCTCAAGAAGCGGGAAAAGGCCCTCCAGCACCGCGTCCACCGGGGCCCCAGCCTTCACCATGAGGAGGATCTTCCGCGGCCTCTCCAGGGAATCCACGAACTCTTCCAGAGTGTAGGCCGGCACGATCCGCTTCCCCCGGGCGCGCTGCTCCACGAACTCCCTGGTTCGCTCGGCGGTGCGGTTGAACACCGCCACGGTAAAGCCTTTGCTTTCGATGTTCAGGGCCAGGTTCTGGCCCATCACCGCCATCCCGATCACACCTATATCCGCCTTCATCCACCCTCACCTCCCGTCTCCCACGGCGGCCGCTCGGGAAGCGCCGCCTCGAATTTTTCTATGAGCTCCCGCTCATAATCGCCCGCATACGTGCCGCTGAAGAAGCGCTCCAGGGCCTCGCGGTTGAAGCGGTCCCAGGATTCCTCTTCCTGTCCGGGGATTATGGGGTAGAAAAGGATCCCGTTGTCCTTTGCCGCTTTCAGATCTCCCGGGGCATCGCCGATCATGAGGACCCTGTCCTTGGGATAGTGCTTGGATGTGGCAGCGATGTGTTGGGATTTCGTGCCCATCTCCTGGCCACAGATGAGGTCCGCGTAGTCGTATATGCCGTGTTCCTTCCACTCCCGCTCGATCGCCTCGATGGGGGTCTGGGAGACCACCACGATGTCGGCCCTCTCCCGGATCCGCTCCAGGGCCTCCCGGGCCCCGGGGAAAGGCGGTATCCCCTTCACGATCTCTTTTATCGCCCAGTTTACCCGCTCGGACCACTCGAGCACGAGCTCGAATTCCTTTCTCGCTTCCTCGTTCGGAGCGTTCTTTATAGCCTCCCTGAGGCCGTCGTTGGAGAGGACAGAGTTCGGGTCGTCCACCCAGGCGAAGTAGTGGGGGAGCTGCGGGACTTTGAAGCCACGTCGTTTCACCAGGGGATGGTTCGGCAGAAGCTCCGTGAGGATCCTTTTTATGGTGATGTGGCGGTTGGCCCCGCGGGTTTTTGAGAAGAGATCGGCGAATTCCTTGCATTCCCGGGCCGCCTGGGCCACCGGCTGAAGCCCGAAATAGGCGATCATCCAGGGGGTGAAACATTCCCTCTGCTTTATCCCCATGTTGTCGAAAACGCACCCGTCGGTGTCGATGCACACCAAGTAATCCCTCTTGGGCCGGAAGCCCTCGAGCCTTTCGCGGTAATCCATGCTCCCCTCCTTAGCTTCCATGACGCGTGATGCGCAACGCGTGATGGGTTCTTTGTGCTATTCTCCACACGTCACGCATCACCCGTTACGCGTCATCCCTCCAGGCCGCCGGAACGTAATCGGGAAGCTTTTTCGGCGCGAAGACCATCTTCAGGCGCGCGAACCTGAGCCTCCCTCCTACCACGGGCACCGAAACCCGATCCTCCCCCAAGAGGGGCCGCGCGTAGCGGACGAAGTCGTCGGTGACATCGGTCTTGGTCTCGGAGATCCAGTGCTCGGGGAAGGGCCTGTCTTTGCCGGCCACCTCGACGAGGGGGATCTTTCCGTATTCGGCGCGGTAGGGTCTATCGGAAGTTCGGCGGATGGTGACCATGTACCCCGATTCCCCGGCGGCGGCGAGCTCCACCGCCTTTACCCCCACCGCATAGGCCTCGTCCAGGTCTACCGGTGAGGCGTAGAGGATGGCGTCCCGCTGCTCGGTGCCGGGGACCTGTCCCCGGGCGAGCCCCCGCGCCGGCAGGCCCACATCATTCAAGTGGTTTACCAGGTTTTGGGCCACCGTAGCGCGGGAAGACGAAAAAGCAGCGTGGCCGAAAGCATCCCGACGCTCCCCCAGCTCCCCGAGCTTAAGCCCCTCCGAGACCACCACCAGCGCCCGACCGTGGGTTCTCACCGTGTCGGCGATGGAGTCGGTGATCTCCTCGAGCGTGAGGCGGCACTCGGCGAGGAGGATCAAGAGGGGGAACTCACGCTCGGGGTCGGCGAGCCGGGCGGCGGCGGGGACGAACCCCACCCGCCTCCCCATGGCCTGGACCACCAACACCGGGTCCGCCGGGGACGAGCCCCGGTTCTCTTCCTCCAGGCACTGGACCGTCCATGCCCAATACCGGGCCACGGAGCCGTACCCTGGGGTGTGGTCTACAAGCTCCAGTTCGGGATCCCCGAGGTCGTTGTCGATGGTCTTGGGGACCCCCACCACGGTGAGCTCGTATCCCGCATCGCGGGCGGCCTCGGCTACCTTGAGGCACACAAGCTGGGTGTCGTTTCCTCCGATCCCGAAGAAATAGCCCACGTCGTGAGCCTTGAAGACCTCGATGATCCTTTTGAGGTCGTCCTCGTGTTCGAGCTTGTAGCGGGCGGTGCCGATGGCCCCGGCGGCGGGGGTGGCCCTGAGGAGCGCGATCTCCTCCTCGGGCTGGGCCGAGAGATCCAGGAGCTCTTCCCTCAGGATCCCGAGAACCCCGTGCCAGGCCCCGTAGACGGTCCCGAACACGTGTGGATAAGTGCAGGCCGCCTCCACGATCCCCCGCAGGGAGTTGTTGATGACCGGGGTGGGCCCTCCGCCCATGGCCACAACGACGTTCTTGCCACCCACAACTCCTCCTTTCGCTCCCTAATCCTCTCTTCTCACTCCGGTTTATGCAAACCTTTGCTTTAAACGCGCAGGCCGGACAAAAGAAAAAGGCCGCGATTTTCGCGGCCTTGGTGGGTGGTGCAGGACTTGAACCTGCGACCTCACGCACGTCAAGCGTGCGCTCTCCCAACTGAGCTAACCACCCTCGAGGCGGCGCCCGGATTCGAACCGGGGAATAAGGGATTTGCAGTCCCTCGCCTTAACCGCTTGGCTACGCCGCCACCAACGCTATTTTATACCCCCTGCCCCGCCGGGGTCAATCCACGCCTTTCCGTTGTGGATGGAACATACGCGGGATCCTTCGGTGCGGCTTAGAATTCGGTGGTGGAGATCGTCCTCTACGGCTACTTCGGGAAGGGGAACCTCGGGGACGAAGCCCTGCGGGAGGCATGGTCCCGGGCCCTGGCGGAGGTAGGACAAGTGGTTGCTTTCGCCCCGCCGCGCCTTCCCCACGGGGAAACGGTGATCTTCACGGGGGAACCCCTCCAGGACCGTACTTCCCGGCGCTCCCTCCTTTTTTACGCGGCGGCCATAAAGGCCGCCGTCGGAAGGGGCAAAACGGTCTTGGGCGCGGTGGGGGTGGATGTCCGCTCCCTCCTGGGCAGATGGATCCTCCCCCGTATTTTGTGTGATGTCGATTACATATCCGTGCGCGATCCCCTGTCCAGGGAGGGACTCCGTCTCCTCGGAGTGGATGCCCGGGAGGCCAGGGACGTGGCCCTCTCGCTCGATCCGCCCACGGGAACCCACCGCGGGCCGGTGCTCCTCAACCTAACCCCATCGCTCCCCCCGGAGGCCCGGGCGGCTGCGCTGGATTTCGCTCGCGAAGCGGCCAAGCGGTTGGGAAGGCCCCTAAAGGGGCTCGTGATGGCCCGGGGGGAAGACGAACACGCGTTAGCGGGCCTCGAGCTCATCGCCCCCCGCACGGTGGACGAGGCACGGGAGGTCATCGGGGGGGCAACGTTGGCGGTGGGGGCGCGGCTCCACTTCTTGGAATTCGCCCTCATCTGCGGCACGCCCTTCGTGGCCGTCCCGTATGCTCCGAAGGTCAACGCCTTCCTGGCGCTGGTGGAGCGGGACCTGCCCCATGGGATCCCCCGAATCCCTGGGGCTAGCGTGCGGGATACATTGGAGGAAACCCTTTCGCCCCATTATGGTGCAGCACTGAAAGTGGCCCGGGAGAGGCTCCAAGCCGAGGCCAGGGAAGGGGTAGAGGATGTCGTCCGGTTCCTCCGCGCGATGGCATGAGCCGGTGATGGTGCAAGAGGTGCTCCGGTTCCTGGACCCGAGGCCGGGGAAGTTGGTCGTGGACGCGACCGTGGGGACCGGGGGCCACGCCGAGGCAATCCTCGAGAGGGGGGCGGAGCTCATCGGGATCGATCGTGATCCCTTAGCGCTCGAGGTGGCCCGGGAAAGGCTTTCCCGCTTCGGCAAAAGATTCCTCTTGATCCAGGATAACTTCCGCCATCTCGTCCAAATCCTCCGCGACCACGGAGTTCAAGAGGTGGACGGAGTCCTCTTCGATCTTGGGATGTCCTCTTTTCAACTGGAGGACCCGAAACGTGGCTTCAGCTTTCTCAAAGAAGGTCCCTTGGATATGCGGATGGATCCCTCACAGGACCTCACCGCATACGAGATCGTCAACCGCTGGTCGGAACGGGATATCGCCCGGATCCTGCGCGAATATGGGGAGGAGCGCTATGCCAGGAGGATCGCTCGGACCATCGTCAAATCCCGGCCCATAGAGACCACGACCCAGCTCGCCCGGATCGTCGCCCGCTGCTACCCCCCCGGCTACCACCGCATCCACCCCGCTACCCGGACCTTCCAGGCCCTCCGGATAGCGGTAAACGACGAGCTCAATGCCCTGCGGGAGGGACTATTAGCGGCAATCAAAGTGCTCAGGCCCGGCGGGGTGGTGGTGGCGATATCTTTCCACTCTTTGGAGGACCGGATCGTGAAGCGAACCTTTCGCCAGCGCTGGATCGCCGGGGAAGTGGAGATCCTCACCAAAAAGCCCCTTACTCCCACCGCCGAGGAGGTGGAGAAGAACCCCCGGTCGCGATCGGCCAAGTTCCGCGCCGCACGCAAGCCCCCATTTTGATGAACCCATCCCGATAACCCCCGACCGGCGAAAAAGGTTCCCGCAGCGGGTAGCCGGTGTCTTCGTCCCGCGGGACAGGGGCCATTATGCTCTCTTTGATGTACGAGGGTTCTCACGGAGATGCCGATTGGAGACGGCTTTCCGCTGTCCTCGTGATCCTTTCGATCGTCGCGGGGTTAGCGTTTTTGTACCTTTGGCTGAACGCGAAGGCCATTTTGGTCCAGCGGCAAGTCTCGGAAATGGTGCTCGAAGTGAAAAGGCTGGAGACTGAGCTTTTGGGGCTCGAGTACCGGGTAGAGGCGGCCCTTTCCCCCGAAGCTTTGTTGCAACTGGTAAAGGAGCTGAACGAGAAAGCAAAGGAAGCCGGGGAGCCGCTCCTTGTTCCGCTGAAAAAGGAGCAGATCATCCCTATTCCCGGGGATGTGGAGAGAGGCAACGATTAGGCGGGCCACCTTTGTTTTCGTCCTCCTCGGTCTCGGAGCCCTGGCGGTGGTGGCCAGGCTTTTCCAGCTTCAGGTGGTGGAGCACGGATACTGGTCCGAGCTCGCGAAGGAGATCCAAGAAGAGGTGATAGAGCTCCCGGCACGACGGGGAACGATATATGACCGCAACGGCCTCCCCTTGGCCCGCGATGTTCCGGCTTACGATATCGCCCTGGACAACTACCACATGACCAAGCCGGAGGTATTGGTGATGCTCCTTCAGCGCATCCTTGGGCTGCCGGAAAAAGAGGCTGTAAAGGTGGTTTACCGGGAAGGCTACTTTACCTGGGTGAGGCGCCGGGTTCCCCGTGAGGTGGCGGAGGAGCTACGGCGGGCCGCGGATGAGGCCGGGGTGAGGGGGTTGATGTTCTTCGAGACCTGGACCCGAGGATACCCCCAGGGGATTTGTGGCCTGGATATCTTGGGCGTGGTGGGGGTCGATGGGGTGGGGCTCGAGGGGTTGGAGTACCGTTTCGATCCCTTGTTGCGGGGAAAAAGCCCCGTAAGGCTTCGGCTTGTACGGGGACGGGATGGCACGGTCTTGGAATACTGGGAAGAAAGCCCGGGGGAGCCGGGACAGGATCTTCGGCTCACCCTGGACGCGCGCATCCAGGCGATCTGCGCCGAGAAACTCGACGAGGGAGTAAAGCGGTTCAAGGCGAGGAGGGGGTTCGCGGTGGTGATGGACCCCTGGACCGGGGAGATCCTGGCGTTGGCGCAGTCACCGCGGTTCGACCCCGAAAAACCGGACCCGGCCCTTTTGCATCCCTGGGCCATCACCGACCCCTTCGAGCCCGGCTCCACCTTCAAGGCACTGGTGGGGGTCGCGGCCCTGGATCTGGGCCTGGTGGAGCCCGATGAGGTCTTCAACGGCAACTCCCCCATTTTCGTGGACGGGGTTCCCATCAGAAACGCCATGAACCACCAGTTCGGACCCTCCACGTTCGCCCGGGGGATCACCCAATCCATAAACACGGTGTTGGTACAGGTGGCGCTGCGTCTGGGGGTGGAGCGGCTGTGGGAGTACCTGCGGCGGTTCGGGATCGGGGAGCCCACGGGGGTGGAGCTTCCGGGGGAATCCCCGGGGACCCTGAGGCCGCCGGAGGAGTGGACCCGGGTGGATCTGGCCACCGCCTCCTTCGGCCAGGGGGTTTCGGTGAACGGGCTCCAGCTTGCCCGGGCGTTCTGCGCCATCGCCGCCGACGGCCTCCTCCCCCGGCCCCACATCCTGAAGGGAGGGGGAGAGGAGAAGCGCCGCGTGGCCTCGGCCGACGCCTGTATGACCATGCGGGAGATGCTGCGCCAGGCGGTGGAGTTGCCCGGGGCCACCGGGCGCTATGCGAATGTGCCGGGGTTCGAGGTGGCGGGGAAATCGGGAACGGCACAGAAGGCCCTTCCCGAAGGAGGGTATTCCCAGACCAAGGTGATGGGGGCCATGGCGGCCTTCTTCCCCTGGAGGCATCCGGAGTACGTGGTCCTGGTGGTGTATGACGAGCCTTCGGTGTGGCCCAACTGGGGCGGCTCCACCGCGGGGCCCACGGTACGGTGGATCATCGAGGAGATGTACCACCAGGGCCTTATCTCACCCTCTGTTCCGCCCACGGAGTGAACCCCGGGCCGGCTCAAGGTTGTTTCGTTGTCCGGATCCGTTTGAACCGGTAGAATTGAATGGCTCCGGAGGGATGACCGAATTGGTAAGGAGCCGGTCTCGAAAACCGGTAGGGCCCTTGTGGCCTTCGGGGTTCGAGTCCCCGTCCCTCCGCCAGCGCCCGTAGCTCAGCCCGGATAGAGCGCTGCCCTGCGGAGGCAGAGGTCGCAGGTTCAAATCCTGCCGGGCGTACCAAGTTTTGCCCTGAAAGGGTGTTTTTTATTTTTGCCCAACTGCGAAATAACTCCCCCACGAAGTGGTGTCTCGAGCTCTATGGGAAGAGGCCGTAATATGGGGCACCATGAAGCTGACCTTCATAGGTGCGGCCAAGACGGTTACCGGTTCCTGTCACCTGGTGGAGGCCGAAGGCCTGAGGATCCTCCTCGACTGCGGGATGTACCAGGGCCACGATGCCGAAAGGAACCATGAGCCGTTTCCCTTCGATCCCGCGGATATCGATTACGTGATCCTCACCCATGCCCACCTCGACCACTGCGGCCTCATCCCGGTGCTCGTGCGGGAAGGGTTCCGCGGGCACATCATCTCCACCCGCCCCACCGCCGATATCGCCCGGCACATCCTCCTGGACGCGGCTCACCTGCAGGAGGAGGAAGCGGAGCGCGAGGCCCGCAAGGCTTGCCGCCGCGGGGAGCCGCCCCCGGAGCCTTTGTTCGACGTGGGGGATGCCCTGGCGGCCATGGACCACTTCTCCTTGCGGGTGGAGTACGGAAGGGAGCTGAAGCTGGACCACGGGGTCTCGCTCATCTTCCACGATGCCGGCCATATCCTGGGCTCGGGGATCGTGGAGCTCCGCGCCGAGGGAAAGGGGCTGGTCTACACCGGGGATCTCGGCTCCTGGGGCCGTCCCATCGTGCGCGATCCCTCCCCCGCCCCGCCGTGTGACCTCCTCATCTCCGAGGGCACCTACGGGGATCGCCCCCACCGCTCCTTCACCGAATCCGTAGCGGAATTCCGCGACGCCATAAACACCGTTCTCGGCCGGGGAGGATCCGTCCTGGTCCCCTCCTTTGCCCTGGAACGAACCCAGGAAGTGCTTTACGTGCTCTACGAACTCTGGAAAAAGGCGGAGATCCCGCGTTCGGTGCGGATCGTTTTGGACTCGCCATTGGGAAGCGCCGTGACCCGGGTCTTCTCCAGAT
>Ga0209410_1001415_pt1 | contig 11607 bp, 13 predicted proteins | sample Mar14436cmmetaG_FD_184135 | JGI IMG/M metagenome (GOLD analysis project Ga0209410, IMG submission 184135) | Marine hydrothermal vent microbial communities from Guaymas Basin, Gulf of California to study Microbial Dark Matter (Phase II) - Marker... ... | reverse complement strand
TACGTATCTCTACGATCTGCATGTGCATCAATATGTAACACGTACAAATCCGGGTAACGTTGCACCAAACACTTCAATATCGGATATGTGATGAGATGATCACCACCTATAAATATCGCAGATTCAAACCCTATCTCCCTCAACTGTGTAGCAATCGACTCCAAATCATCACCCGACTTACAATCAACTATAACCTCATCCCAATCTGGCATCCACCGCTTCTGATACACACTGTAATCCTCTATGGACTCGAGCCCCAACTTTATGTGTTGCCACGCAGTTGCCACCCCTTTATGCAAATTATCCTCACCCTGATGTGGTATGACGATTACTTTAATTTTTCCTCTATCCATTTAGGTAACACGAACGCTGCTCGATGCACCTCATGCGTGTAGTACTTAAGGTCAGCTGGCGGTTCCCTACGTATTTCATACGGTGTGTACCTATCAGACGCAAATACGAAGCTCCACCATCCCCCCGGATATGTAGGTATCGGCACCGTATAGAAATGCACATTTTGGAAAACCGCTGTAAGCTTGGATTTCACCCCCTGTATAAACTCGATATGATAAAACGGTGATTCAGTCTGTGCCACCAATATACCATCACCCAACACCTCATGCACGTTACGATAAAACTGCTCACTGAATAACGCCTTCGCAGCACCTACTGGATCGGTTGAATCCACATAGATGATATCAACCTTTCCCTCTGTGGTTTCCACAAACTTAGTACCATCCTCAATGACCAGCTCAACCCGCTCATCCTCGAACGCACCCGCTTTGTCAAAGAACTTACAACATACCTCAACAACCTTGCGATCGAGCTCCACCAAAGTGACATGCTCCACAGGATATTTAAGCACTTCATACAGTGCATAGCCGTCACCACCCCCTATGATTAACACACGACGTGGCCCCTCATGCACACACATGGCTGGATGTACCAACATCTCGTGGTATATGAATGCATCACGTTCGGTAAACATCACCGCACCATCCAGTATGAGCATCTTACCAAAAGTTTCAGTATCGAGCACCAAAATATTCTGGTGATCGCTTTTACCTTCCCACAGCACACGCTTAACACGTACGAATATACCTGCATCCTTCGTATGATACTCACGAAACTCCCTCACCATAATGCTACACCCGCAAATACGCACGTGTATAGGGTTTTATCCGGTACGATGACACTCGACACCACTTTTATATCAAACGCCTTATTACCACGTACCTGCATCGCTTCCATAACCATACGTCTGACCCTATCGCATGCAATGTGTTCATCCATCTCACCACTTATTTCCATGATCACACCCACCTTATCCCTATCCTCAGGTATACCGAGTGCCACTGCTGCCACGATGGGAGCCTCACCCCCCAATTTAGTGTAATAACTATAGACAATAGGTAACAACGCACCCACCTGTAGATCGACCTTATCTTTTTCAACACTATTGGCTGGCAATATCGACGACACCTTTACAAGGTTATAATCACCAATACCCGCCACCCGTAACGCTGCATCAAACGCCAGCAATGGCGTTTCCGCCTTACCTACACCTTTCACCAACCGATAATACTGCGGGATATACATTAATGAGCCCTTATGATCTCCTTAATACGCATGATACGTGACAGGTTACTACGTTCCATCTCGTCAAGCTTCATCTTGATATATTTAAGTGATCCCACCAGCTCCGGTATCAACCTATACTCCAACACATTCACCCTACGACGTGTCTTCTGTAACTCCATAGCAACAAGTTCAAGCCGTTTCTCAAGTTCGGCCAACTTCACCATCTCAACCATAACCTCAGATAGCGCCTTAAGGAAAAGATCCAACATCGGCACCGTATACGCAAACCCATATGCGAACGGATCACCTTCACGTTTGACCTCAAAGTGTGGCACCCGCACGTTCAGCACACGCTCCCAACCCAACGTTATATCCGTCCGCTGTCCCGTAAACAGCAACGCTGCATCTATCTCCTCGTCCTCCATACGAGTACGTGCCAACATCGAGTATCTCACCGCCTGCGCTAAGAACTCCTCTACCTTTTTCCTGAGCTTCTGTACCTCACGTATCAAGATAAACAGGTCACGTCGTAGCGCCTCCTCCTTATCTTTCAGCAACTTATGCCCACGTTCAGCAAGCGCCAGCTTACGCCGTAGGTTGAGCAACTCCATACGGGTTGCATGTACCTCGATCGCCATCTTCAGCTCACATCAACATACCGCCATCTATCTGTATCACCTGCCCCGTAATGTAAGCTGCCTCATCGGATGCCAGAAACGCCACCAATGCAGCCACCTCATCCGGTTGTGCTGGCCTACCCATTGGTATCTTCTCAAGGTACGCCTTTTTGATCTCCTCCGATAGCACTTCTGTCATTGGTGTCTCCACGTAGCCGGGTGCTACAGCATTTACCGTGATGTTACGTTTGGCCACCTCCTTAGCAACTGACTTGGTAAACCCTATTATACCAGCTTTTGAAGCTGCATAGTTGGACTGCCCCACATTACCCATGATACCAATTACTGAACTTATGTTGACAATCCTACCATATCGATTCTTTATCATCACAGGTAACACTGTACGTGTCACAATATACGTACCTTTGAGGTTAACGTTGATGACTGCATCCCAATCACCCTCCGTCATACGAAGCAGTAACTTATCCCTTGTTATACCCGCATTGTTCACAAGTATATCGATCTTACCCCACGAATCTACCACCTCCCTCACCGCATTATTTACTGCTTCACTATCTGTGATATCCACCTTCTGGAATATTCCATTGGCTACCGGTTTGGCTTCTATCACATCCCATATAGCAACCTTCGCACCCTCTGAAGCCAACCTCTCCGCTATTGCACGCCCTATACCGCGTGCACCACCTGTGACAATAGCTACCTTATCTTTGAACCGCATGTTGACCTCCATCTCATTTCACAAATTTGGCCATATCCTCAGCAGTATCAAGGTTCGACGTCTCAATCTCCGCATCTATCTTGTTAATCAACCCACACAATACCTTCTTGGGACCTACCTCAATAACACGTCGTATACCGAACCGTTTCGCCTCACGTACTGATTGTGTCCACAGTACTGGGCTACGCATCTGACGCTTGAGTGCGGATTTGAGCTCCTCCTTATGCTGGGTCAACTTACCCGTTGCGTTTGGTATTATCGGTATCCTGGGGGTGTTGAACTCCACCTCATCCAATAGTTTCGCAAACTCCTCACTCGCCTCCTCCATAAGCGGTGAGTGGAATGCGCCACTCACTTTTAGTTTGACAACTTTTCTCACACCCAGCTTCTTGAACTCCTCAATCGCCCTATCTATCATATCCAGTTCACCTGATATAACTGTCTGCATGGGTGAGTTATAGTTTGCCACCACAATCGTACCATACCTCTGTAACTCACGTATTTTGGATTCAACCACATCAGCTGTCACACCTAAAACAGCCGCCATACCACCTGGATGTTTATCACCCGCAGCTGACATCAGTTCACCCCTACGGCGTACCAGTTTGAGTGCTGTCACAAAGTCTATCACACCCGCAGCCACGAGTGCGGAATATTCACCCAGGCTGTGTCCCATCACAATCGCAGGCGAGAAATCGGTCACCCTTCTCTTAAGTAACTCATACCCCACTATACTGTGTAGAAGGATGGCGGGTTGGGTATTTTTCGACTCCTTAAGCAACTCCTCCGGCCCTTCAAACATAAGCTTCAGAAAATCGTCACCCAATATCTCAGCTGCTTGCTCAAATAGCGGTCGTACCTCAGTAAACTCATCGTATAGCGAACGTGCCATACCCACGTACTGGGAACCCTGCCCTGGAAACACCACTGCCAGCATGTTGTTAAGTTAAAATAAAACAACGGTTGTCAATCACACCAGCTTGATAGCATCTAATATGAACTTCACACCCATAAATAGCAGGAATGCACCACAGATTGCAAACACTATTTTTTGAAACCTTTCACCAAAGAATCTCCTCCCACCGTATGTTATATTGGATAGAAAATAACACCACGATAGATCTGTCATCCAGTGTAATATCATGAACAACACAACACATACAACCCCATACGTTATCGCACGTATCATCAACCCACTACCGATTGTCGCCCACCACACAAAGAAGTACGGGTTACCACCCGTCAACACCATACCAGCAGTAATTGCACTCCCTCTATATCTGTGACGTACGACATCCATCCGCACAGCTTGAAACATACTCAACCCCAATAACAACAATAGTACACCACCCGCCAACCCCACCCCTATCTGTAAGCCTTTGCACTTCAACCATTTTGTGAACCCATAAAATATGAGCACCATAAGCGGGAACTCCACCACCCCATGACCGATAGCTATCCATGCACCTGCATGCCTCGATTCACTACCCTTCGCTATTGTTACCGCGGTTATGGGGCCGGGTGCCATCACCCCCGTAAGTGATATGAGCACAGCCTGCACCAGAAAGACACCCATTACATGCCCACCATGTATAATACCGTACCTACTGCCAACCCCACAATCAAGTTGAACAGTTTAATATAAATAGCATCCTTAGGCGTATACGATAGTAGTGGCAACATACCATGTCCATCCTGTACGATGGAACTGGCTACCAACACCGAAAACGGTATCAACCCTTTCGCAAACATCATCACAAATATGATATGTGGCCCCGATTCCGGTATCACCCCTACAATAGCTGATATAACGAGCACCCACCCCATATGTGATGCTATGAACGATTCGAGTTCGAAAACCTCCAACCCCAGATTGACCACCACCAGTGCACCTATTGTCCACAGGAACACCCTCCATATGTGTCGCTTGATTATGTGTTGCAAAATATGGTACCTCAAATAATGTTCCGGTACCGTACAGGTGATGAACAACATAAGTGATAGCAACACAATGAACGACCCCCTCTGCCAACCCCAACTCTCTGGCCCTATGAGGCCCACACCAAATGCATAAAGTGATACCCCCAACAATACAACCAATATCCAACGCACTATAGAGGTGCTCCTCAGGTTATGTAGTACCTCGATGAAGTCAAAACATCGACACTCTTCCTCATGCACTACAGATAGTGTACAGGTTTCACATGGCTTCAACCTCAATATGGGTACCAACTTATCCATAAGCCACCCCGATAGTATGCCCAACACAAACAATATACCGAACAACAATAACGCCTTACCGGGGAACATAGCCAACATAACGAACGCTTCATCCCCACACGTAGCTATCATACTGCCAGCGATTGCACCAAACGTTATCAACCCATGCACATAGAAAGTCACATCCATAAACGTACCCAAACACCCCGGTGTAGCCGCCAATAATGATGCGATCACATATTGGTACGATCGGTTACGTGTCATAAATCTTGTCAACCTACCCTGGGTTAACACATTGAGGTAATCCACCAGCACCATCATCACAAATACGAACAGAGTAACCGTTAACCCATCTTCCAAACTACGTAGCAACAAGCTCGTAACTTCCATCACCCCATAACCTCTATGTTTACATCAATCCCACAACGTGATAGTTCCCTCAATAGCGTATCGAATAGGTGTTCATCCATACCAAGCCGTTCCGGTGGTACCACACCTTTCATCTGTATTTTACCGTCTATCAACAACTTTACCACTATTGCTGCAGTGTACCCGGTGGTACGTGCCATGGCAGTAATCCCCTGCTGCTTATCGTAGAAATCCACCATCGAGTATACAATAGTTTTATCTACCCCAATACCCAGTACATGCAACACCACCACATCCTCTATATCCATGCTTGCATACCTTCTCAGCACCTGCAGTAATTCATCCTCTGACATGGTTTTGATCCATCCAACATGTCCTTTACATCTAACCGTCTTCTCGGATAGGTTTCTAACATCCAGCGTCTGTAACATCGTACGTAACCCATCGGTGTAGAAACATTCGTATTCACCGGTGGTAAACTCTATCTCTTCCAACCCCGACAGCGGTGCCACCTGCTTTATTTTGCCGTCCACCTTTATACGTACAGGACGTTTGTACTCCTCGAGCATATCCTCTGGACAGAAGTTAACACATAGGTTGTAAGCTTCACAATCAACTGGCACCCCACCCACATAGATCTTGATAGTGTGGACACCTGCTAACCTAACACATGCATTACCTGCGAAAATGTTGGATAACCCCGGTGCCACCCCACAATCCGGTATTATGGTTATACCTGCACTCAGTGTTGCAGCTTGTAGATCGAGCACCTCACCTTCAGTAAACGATATATCGACCAGATTCGTACCAGCTTCTATAGCAGCTTGCATAACATGTAACCCCAATCGTGCCGGTACTGCATCTACCGCAAATTCGTAACCCTTTAGAAACTGTTTCAACCTATCCGTATCTTTCACATCGAGCAATAGCTTATCCCTCCCCTTGAACTTACGTAAATTACCTGCATTTACATCTACAGCTGTCACCTCATACCCGTATTCGAGTAACTTATTTGCGATAACCGCCCCCTGACGGCCACACCCTATGACTGCAACCCGCATGATGTTAGATTATTACCGTAAAGGCTGGATTGTCAAAGCCCGTTCACGGGTTGTTGATACCCTCCATCGGATTATTTTAAATAAAAGTCGGCTTATTTGAAGGAGGCATTATGATCAAATACGTGGAAAAAAGGGACGGTCGAATCGTCCCATTCGACAAACAACGTATTGTAGAAGCCATATACAAGGCAGCACGTGCAGTTGGTGGTCGTGACCGCCAACTTGCCGAACAGCTTGCGGATGAGGTTGTCGCCATACTTGAAGAAACCTTCCGCGACCGCATCCCTAACGTCGAAGATATCCAAGATATTGTCGAAAAAGTGCTTATCGAACGTGGTCACGCCCGTACCGCCAAAGCCTACATACTATATCGTGACCAACGCAAACGTCTACGTGATATGCGTAGCCTGCTCATGGATGTGGAGAAAGTTATCGAAGGTTACCTCACACGTAGTGACTGGCGTGTACACGAAAACAGTAATATCGACTACTCATTCCCTGGGCTCATGCTACATGCCAGCGGCACTGTTATCACCCACTACACGCTTACAACCGTATATCCGCCAGAGGTTGCCAAAGCCCACATACGAGGTGATTTCCACATACATGATCTGCAGATGGGCATTGTTGGCTACTGTGCAGGCTGGAACCTACGTCAATTGCTACATGAAGGGTTCAATGGTGTACCAAGAAAGGTAGAGTCCGCACCTCCACGCCACTTCGATACCGCACTCGGCCAGATGGTCAACTTCCTCGGCACATTACAGAACGAATGGGCGGGCGCAATGGCGTTCAACTCATTCGACACCTATCTTGCACCCTTCGTACGTAAAGACAAACTCACCTACAATGAAGTCAAACAAGCATTGCAGAGTTTCATCTTCTCTATCAACGTAGCATCCAGATGGGGTGGCCAAACCCCATTCGTCAACTTAACGTTTGACCTCACACCTCCCAAAGGGTTACGAGATGAACCCGTCACCATCGATGGCGAGTACCACTCATCTTTCGGCTATTACGGTGAATTCCAGAAAGAGATGGATATGATCAACAAAGCCTTCATAGAGCTGATGCTCGAAGGTGATCGCAACGGTCGTGTGTTCACCTTCCCCATACCTACCTATAATCTAACGGAGGAGTTCGATTGGGACAGCGAGATCGCAGATCTACTATTCAAGATGACCGGCAAATATGGTATACCGTACTTTTCGAATTTCATCAACAGCGAGCTCGATCCCGAAGATATACGTAGCATGTGTTGCCATCTGCGGCTCGACCTTGCCGAACTACGTCGTAACGTCACCGGCGGTATATTTGGATCGAGTGACTCCACCGGTTCAATAGGTGTCGTAACCATCAACATGCCCCGCATCGGCTACTTAGCACGCGATGAGGATGAATTCCTGTCAAGGTTATCCGACCTCATGGAGCTTGCCCGTACATCGCTTGAGATCAAACGCAAATTAGTGGAACGCAACATACAGCGTGGCTTACTACCCTACACCAAGCGCTACCTTGGCACCCTACGTAACCACTTCTCAACGATAGGGTTGGTAGGTATGAACGAAGCGCTACTCAACTTCATGGGCAAAGACATCGGTACACCCGAAGGTCGTAGCTTCGCACTCAAGGTGATGGATTTCATGCTCGACAAGTTACGTCAGTTTCAACAGGAGACCGGTAACCTCTATAACTTAGAGGCCACACCCGCAGAGGGTACATCCTATAGGTTGGCACGTTTGGATAAACAGTTCTTCCCCAACATTATCACCGCAGGTAAAGATATACCATACTATACGAATTCTACACAGTTGCCGGTCAACTACACTGACGATGTGTTTGAAGCATTCGAACTCCAAGAACCCCTACAATGCAAATACACCGGTGGCACTGTACTGCACATATACCTGGGTGAGGAGATCCGTGACCACCATGCACTCAAAGAGCTAATAAAGCGGCTATCCTATAGGTTTCGTGTACCATATTTTACGGTTACACCCACGTTTTCGATATGCCCCGATCATGGCTATATACCAGGTAAGCACGAACTATGTCCCATATGTGGAAAGGAGACCGAAATCTACTCACGTGTAGTCGGTTACCTACGTCCAGTACGTAACTGGAATGCCGGCAAACAGGAAGAGTTTCGTCAACGTCTACCGTTTAGGGTGTGATGGGCCCCATAGGTAGGTTTCAGGTGATGGCCGTACTTCAGGCTGCACGTGCACATCTGTTGGGGTTGCCAATCGAATCCGCCAAGAGTTTTGGCCTCAATCGTGCCATATTCTATGCGGCTGCCAAACGTGGGTTCAAGAAAAAGGGGCCACCACCTGAGTTGCGGCTCGAGAAATTACGTATACCACGTGAGAAATTGGATCAAATCAAACGCACCTTCCAGATATTTCAGTTAGGTGATGAAATGTCCTACATGGTAGAGATAGAGGGACGCAAGTATTTTGTAATCGGTGGCGAGGTACAAACCGAAGCCGATTTCAAACGTCAAGTCGAACGTAGGTTTGGTGACAAATTCGACCTCGTCTGGCAGGAAGCGCTCAACATATGTAAACAATACGATAAGGGAGTCCTACTCTCGCAACGCTATTTCTACGAAACCATCTACAAACCACGACGTGACGAACTTGCCAAGAAGTGGAGTGCACTTGTAACCTCATGATAAGTGTAGGTATCGATCTCGTCGATACATCCCGTATACGTAGCTTATACGAACGTTATGGTGAGAAGTTCCTTAACCTCATCTACTCCAAACGCGAGCTTGAGGAATGGTATCAACGTGGCCAACCCATCGAGTATCTGGCGGGTAGGTTTGCACTTAAAGAGGCATTCATCAAAGCAGCTGGCCACTACATCCCATGGCGTAGTATCGAGATACTCGCTGACACCACCGGTAAGCCAAAACTCTTACATCGAGGTAAACCGATCTCCGGTAGTTTAAGTGTATCACATGAAGGTAACTTAGCCATCGGCATTGTAATATATGAAGACCATAGCATTCACTAAGATTCTTCGTAACCCACGCAGTATAGCGGTGGTGTTCCCGCTCAGGGTAGATACTAACATGTTAGATGCGGTAGCCACCTTACGTAGTTACTATAAAGATAGCTTCTTTGTTGCGATAATACCTGTCACACACAAGGTGATAGATAAGCAGCTGTTCGACCATATCATCACATACCCTGAAAGGTTGTTCCCATTCACCTCCTCATACATGCGGTTACGTAGTGCACTACGTAAGTTGGAGGTCGATCTCCTCGTAGATTTCACACCATCCACAAAATCACCAATCGCAGCTCTCGTACGTGCCAAAATACGTGCCGGGTTTCACGGTAAAGGCCGTAACCTCATCATCCGCCTCATACCCGAAGGTAACAGCATCTGGACACGTCTCGTCGATGTACTATGTGGCGTCGCAAAGTAAAAATATATGTGTTTGTGGCGCTCATCGCATTACTGGCAGGGGTGTTACTTTTCTCACAGTATCTGGCACGTGCACTCGAAGACAAGTCACGCATAATTTCACGCCTATACGGTAGGTTCATACAGCTACCGGAGGAGGAACAGCTTGTCGACATATTCTTTGAGGAAATCGTCCAGAAGATAGATTTCCCTGTAATTGTGACAGACGATAAAGGTAATATCATAGCGTACAATAACATAAGGGATGACCCTGCACGTGTGTTGGATAAGTTACGTCGTAGGACCACCCCTATAGTGCTCAGCTATCATGGTAAAACACTCGCTTACGTGTATTATGGTATGTCACGACTCGAACGTCTGCTACGGATAGCACCTTACATACAGATGGTGGCCACACTGGTACTCATAGCTATTGGTATATACTGGTTTCATCTACTTGAGGAACGTGAAAAAGAGCATCTATGGCTTGGCATGGCCAAGGAGACCGCACACCAGTTAGGTACCCCACTATCGTCGTTAGCGGCATGGGTTGAGTTCGTAAACGATCCCCATATACGTAAGAAGATGGGCGAAGATATCGAACGTCTCCATAAGATAGCCAACAGATTTCAAAAGATAGGGTCACCAATTAAGTTAGAACCCATCGACCTACGTAACGTGATCGACCATACGGTTGAATACCTGAAGCCACGGCTATCGGATCGCATAACACTAAACGTGACCGTACCCCATGTTAAGCTCGAAGGTGATAGCGAGTTACTTTCGTGGATGTTCGAAAACCTCCTCCGTAATTCAGTAGATGCTGGTGCCACCATTGTCGACATTGTAGCACGTACAAAAGACGATAAGCTGGTGATCGAAGTCTCCGACAACGGTAAAGGTATCAAACCCGAACATCGTGGGCTCATCTTTGTGCCAGGCTTCACTACCAAACACTATGGGTGGGGGTTAGGCTTATCTTTTGTCAAACGTATCGTCGAGCTGCATGGTGGTAACATAAAGTTGATGCGTGACAAAAGAACCGTTTTCCAGATATTATTACCTATGAGATGAGACCCCGCATACTGTGGATAGACGACGAGATTGTTACATTGGAACCACTCATAAAGTTGCTCGAAAATGCCGGCTACCACGTGATACCTGCTGCCAGCGGTGACAAAGGTATAGAGATCCTGCTTAATGATCGTATCGATCTCGTGCTGTTGGATGAAATCATGCCAGGCAAGGATGGGTTAGCTGTACTCAATGATATGCATGCGCTCGGCATAGATGTACCAGTTGTCATGGTCACAAAGGTTGAGGATGCCGACTTCATAACCGAAACGCTATCCAAAAAGGTAGCAGGTTTCGTCATAAAGCCGATAAAGTTTGCACAACTCTATGCGGTTGTTAAACAGATACTCGAACAGCCACAACTTGTGGAGAAGGAGCTACCCAAGGAGTACACAAGGTTCTACAACAACGTAATGGACCGTCTAAACAGAGGTGCTATCACACCCGAGGGCTGGATCGACATCTACAAATCGTTATTGAAGTGGGACATAAGTATCGATATACCAGGGTTCCATGAGTTACATGATGGGCT
>Ga0209410_1001413_pt1 | contig 11610 bp, 16 predicted proteins | sample Mar14436cmmetaG_FD_184135 | JGI IMG/M metagenome (GOLD analysis project Ga0209410, IMG submission 184135) | Marine hydrothermal vent microbial communities from Guaymas Basin, Gulf of California to study Microbial Dark Matter (Phase II) - Marker... ... | reverse complement strand
TTGTGAGGGTGAGGGTGTGAGCAGGAGCAAACAAAGGAGGTGAGTGTGTGAATGAGAACTGTTGTGTTCGCACCAGGCACGACAACCGCAGGCGACAACATAGATTTGCCTTCAGGGTCGCCGCCAATCGCAGAGATCGTGAATGCGCTTCTCTTCAGCGGTTCAGATGGAACTGCAGCAGCATCAAGCTCAACAGTGACTGCGACGAAAGTCGATGAAGACACGATCACGCTTAATTCTGACACGACAGGCAGAGACCTCTTAGTGCTTCGTTATGTCGCAGTTGGCGAATATGTAGCGGTGGAATGATCATAGGGCGATGACAGTCGTAGTTTCAGCGATTTCAAACTATCCTGTAATGCTCGCAGAGACTGTCGTGAAGAACCTATCAGAGGGTCTTACTAAGCTCATCTCGCTGAAGAAGGAGCTCGTTGATAAGCTTCTGATCGTCGATAAGATCATAGCAGCGGAGAACGCAGCGGTATCGCTGAGAATTCAGGCAGACACATGGAAAGAAGAGACGAAGACAGTGAATCTCGGTGTTGATTACTATTTGCACGCTTTTTCGCTGTTTGAAATCACGGCGAGCGCAGCGTCATCAGTCACGAATTACACGCTTCTCTGCTCTCAAATATGGCAGAAGCCGACGGTAGCGCATAAAATCCTCTTTGACAAACCGCTCACAGATGAAGAGCGTGAAGTCGCAGAGGCAATGAATGTCGCAGAGAGCGTGGAGAAAGGGACTTTGCCTCTTCCTTTTTCCACGTTCATAGAGAGAATAACAAAAACGATGCGAAGATGCACGGTGGCGAGAAGCGATAGTTCAGTGGCAGAGATTCCTATATTTCCGCTTGCGGATGAAGTCGTGATTCTGCGAAGCGTGCAAATACCGACGGATGCAACGCTGGAAATAAGAGTGGACGGAAACGATATATGCACTTTGGATGGTCGTGCATGCGAAGGCTCAGATGTCGAACTGTATGTGATCGCAGAGGATGAGCTGAGATTGACATTCGCACCGACGGCGACGACAGAGTGGAGGTTTACTTATGAGAGGGCGAAGCTCACAGATTACATGCGGATGCTCTTAGGGAGGCTCACGAGAGCGCATGACGAAGATCTCTGGATGCGAGTTAAAGCTGGCATTGTATGACGATGAAAGCGGAAAAGCTTGTTGCGATCTCGCAGTTCCTGCCTGCGTTCCCGAAGCTGTTTGACTGGGTTCACGACAAAAAAGACAACATCGTAGTGGGCGCTGGCAAGCTCGTTGAGCTCGTGAGATACGAAGATGTCAGAGGACTTCTCTTGGATGCGACGCTGAAAACAACCTCAGATGAAATGGTCATCCACGTCACGATCGACACGATCACATTTGAAGTCACGCCGAAGATGCTCTGGGAAATGGGCTTAAGCAAGGAAGAGCGTCGGAACTTCCGCATCATCAGATATGACCCCGACAACAAAATCTTCATTGGTGGATTTTACCCTGATCCGCCGTATCCCTTCACAGAGAACATAGCGGTGAGCGTGCTGAATCCTACTTCAGAAGATGTCGTTGTGTCGTGGCACATTTACTTCCTGCAATACACTGAAGAACTTATAGCGATGCTCGAAGAGATGATGAGAGAAGGTGAAGAAGAATGACGCCTGATGAGCTTCGTTATTTACTGCGAGAAACTTTCAATGAGCCTCGCACCCTGCGAGTGAAAGATAAGCCGTTCATTGTAAATTCAGGCGAGGAGCGGAATTTCAACGACATTCATGTGAGCAATTCGTTCATCGTCGCAGGCGTCGTTCGTGCGTTTGACGATCTGATCGTTTACGATGATGGCGAAATCGTCATCGTCGATGATGGCGAAATAGTTGTGTGGTAGTTGTGCGTGGTTGTGTGGAGGTCGTGCGGTAGTGATGAAATGGTGATCGTTCATGGATGCGCTGCTCGCAGCGCTCGGAAGCTTCGCAGCGTTCGCATCACTCGCTCTGACTCTCATTATTCGGCTATGGCAGCTCCGCAGAAACGAAATCGCACATTTATATAGGCGCATGGAACAAATAGAAAGGCGAATGGAGAATAGCATAGGACAAGTAGAGAGACGCATAGAGAATATTGAAGAAGATTTGGCATCGTTGCGTGAGAGGGTTGCTCGCTTAGAAGAGCGTGTTTGAAAGGTGAATGAGAAATGGCGAAAAGGACGCTTGTGAGAAGAGCAGACAACGCAGCACGCATCTCTTACGAAGACACGACATCTGAAATCATATTTGAGCGCTTCAACACTGCGACAGCGGGGTGGGAAGAAGCGATGAAGATAAAACTTCCCACCGTCGTTGGCTATACTGTTCCTGTTGCACCGCAGGACTGCATAAATCAAAGCATGGCAGCAGATTCAACAGGCGTGAAATTCACCTCAGTTGTGAAAGCGAAAGTAGATGCCCGCTATCTGAAGAAGATAAGGTTGCGAGCATCTTGGGACGCTTCGCATGGGGATTCAGTTACAGAAGTGAGAGTTGTTGGGACATCATCAGGAATAATTGCATCAGTGTCGGGAAACACTGGAAGTGATAAAGAAGCGGAAGGAACAACATTCAGCGACGGCGAATTAGTTTATGTGGAAGTTGCTGTTACAACAGCATCAGCAACGGCAGGCGCAACAACGACTCTGACCTATGCAGTGGTTGAGTTTATTTATGAGATGGCATGATGGAGAAGAAAGCAAGCACAATGGAGGAGTGGACAAGCTCATGGGTAGAGGATGCAGAATGGACAAGCACAGAAGGTCAATGGATTTCGACAGATGGAATGAGAGAAAACAATTTAAGCACTGAGAGGGAAATAATTTGAGGAGGGAGGAAATGGTGGACTCAATAAGCTACAATCTGGCGAGAAGGGCAATATTAGAGAGAACTATACCCTCATACTCAGCGCTCGTTGCCAAGGACGGTTCGACAGTCTGGGCTGAAGACGCTTCAGGAAAAACCATAGCGTCAGGAGAGAGTGGGGTGGATGATGCGAGTGTGATTCAGAGCGCTTTAGATGAAATCGGCAGTAAAGGCGGCGGAAAAATAGTCATTAAGAGCGGAAATTACAGAGTTGCCAAAACAATCTTTATAAATTACTCGAACATTGAGTTGTGTGGCGAAGGCATAGACAAAACTGTTTTAGTCAGCGAAATATGGGAACCAGCATATTTGAAAACTTATAGCATCATTCGTTCTAAAGACACAGAAAAGCTCACTGGCATTTTCATTCATGATTTGACTATTGACTCCGTATATGATTATACTACAGATGTGGAGAAAGTATATGTGACAGGTATTGAGCTTACAAATGTTGATGACTCGATAATATATAGATGTAAAGCTCGAAATCATTGGGGTAACGTTCTTCATGTCGGAGCATGGGAGCGAGGGGGTAATCAAAGGCATGACGATTATCTTGGCACAAAAGCAGTGATGTATTGCATAGCCGAAAGGTGCACAGGAGAAATTTTCTCCGTTAGTCTAAGCACTAATTGCATGCTCATAGGCAATATGACAAGAGATTTGGTTTTACAACCTGCTGGTCAATCTCCAGATAGAAGATGGCTTCATGTTTTAAATATCGAGGGTTGTCGTAATGCGCTGGTTGCTAATAACTTCATATATGGAATTCCGCCAGACGAACCACTCACATTTACAGGAGGTGTAAATGCAGTTGGCGCATGGAGGGCCAGAGTCGTAAACAATTACTTTGAGGCGTCTTCAATTCCAGAGCGTTTGGATATAACAAATGCAATTTATTTCCAGCTTAGCGGTGGAAGAGACCACGAGATTGAGTTCTCACACAATTTCGTCAGAAATCTTTCATGTATTTTTAGACAGAGTGAAGATGGCTCTCACGGCAGAGGTATAAAAGTTCACGGCAACGAGATAATAAACGGATATATTAGCATCTATCAAGATGCTCATGATGGTTACGATAGCACTCTATCAGATGTAAGTGTTTGCGGGAACAGAATATATTGTCCTGATGTTGATGTTCAGCCGATATTTGTTAGAGCGAGTGCTGATGCATCAGTATCACGAGGAGAAAATATAAAGGTGAGTAATAACATAATCAATGCACCAGTTAATGAGACTTCGTGGATAGGAGGAATCACTATTTCAGGAGCTGTGTCTGTAGAAGCTAACAACAATTTGGTAAAAGAGTCACCACATATTGGTATTTCAATATCCGATTCTACTTACACCATAGCAAAGAATAATGCGATTTTCAATTCAGGAAGATACGCTTCGCTGACACATGGTGCGTGCATGCAATATGAAAGATGTGACTACTTAATTATTGAGGGAAATGTTTGCATAAATCCACACAGCTACGCCATCAGAATCGAGCCCAAAAGCGGTGGAGGAGGTAAAGTATTCATAGCAAGAAATATTACGAAAGACTGTTCTTATGATGTTCGTCAGTTAAACACTACTAATGCCTTTGACTATGTTGAGCTCGTAGAAAATGAGTTCAAAGATGCAGGAGCATCAATAAGTTTCGGAGTCGCTCCGAGCACGCTTAGGATTCGAAGAAACAAAAATTATGCGACCGAAAACTCAGGCACCGCAACCTTCAGCGGCGACGGCACAACCACTCAGTTCTCAATCGCTCACGGCTTAGTTTCAGCGCCAACAAAAGTTTTAGTTACACCAATGACAGCAGATGCAGCATCAGACTTCTATGTGACCGCAGATGACACGAACATATACATAAACTATAAGTCAGCACCGCCATCTGGCACAGATAATTTGAAGTTCAGCTGGTATGCTGAGGTATAAAGGTGAGAAAATGAGCGAGCTGAGATACAAAATTGGCAAATTCATCGTTTTGAGCGTGCATAAAATACTGATTAGGTTGAGGTTGATTTCCTGACTCGAAAGACAAGAAATATATAAGCGAGAAAACCAAAGTGAGAAGAAATGCTCGGCTCTCGCTTCACAACGCTCCTCACGATAAGAGGTGAAAGGACAGAGCCTGAGAGGGTGTTGTCTGCGCAAACAATAGACGCTGCATCAGTGAGCGAATTCGTAGTTAGGGGCGAAGGCTACTCTGCTGTCGTCGTGACTGTGCGTGCCACCTACGATGCTTCCGCCACTTCAGGCGTTCGTGTAAGATGGCTTTATTCTCCAGATAACACAAACTTTGACTCGCCTGAAGACGCTGAAGACGCAGGCAATTACGAAAATCTGACATTCTCAGCGGGCGCTACAAGACAGAGAACGGTTTTAATTCCGCCCTATCAGAAATACACTAAGGTGCAGATTGTGAATTTGGATAGTTCCTATGCTGTGAAAGTAAGTGCGTGGAAGCTGCTGATGCGCTGAGGTGAGCAAAAAATGCCTCTTGATGTCATCTCATACTCGCTGGCGAAGAGGAAAGCTGAGAGATTTAAGCAGCTCAGAGATACGCCAGACTCATACGCAGGCTACGCCTCGAAATTCGTCATCGTGAGAACAGATGAGACGGGATTAACTTTCGGTGACGCACCAGGCGGAGGATGGACTCTGAAGGAAGTTACTTCAGACTACACTGCATCCTCAAACGAGTGTGTTCTTGCAAATGCTGAGGCAGGGCCAATAACAATCACGCTCCCAACACCTTCTAACGGTGCGAGAGTCAGAGTGAAGAAGATTGATTCAAGCACGAACACCGTTACAGTTTCGCCCTCAGGCACTGAGAAAATTGATGGGGGTTCGTCGCACACGATTTCGCAGCAGTATGAAGCCTATGAGTATGTCTCAAATGGAACAGACTGGTATGTGTTCGGCGGCATAATGACTCTAAGCGATTTGACAATTGATACAGACAAAGACTGGTTAGGATATATAATCTACAACGCTGGAGGGTTTATCGTTCAGCCAAAGTCATTCGATAAGGGCTATACATGGAAAGTTCCTGCAGGATATGTCCTAACTTATATTCTGCCTCCAGGTGGGGGGCTAAGTGGCACAGATACTATTCAAGGGGATGGAGACTTTATAGGATTCGAGCTCTAAGAGGGTGATGATGATGGATGAGCTGAGGCGCATAATTAGGGAAGAGGTCAAACGGATACTTCAGGAGGGAGAGCTTGAGTTCATCAAAGGAGGTAAGCACACCTGGCATCTGAAAAACGATGGACTCCACATCTCGGCTGCGAATCCTCACATCCGCTTAGAAGGCACTGAAACTGGTGGTGCGGACAAAGGCATCAGAGAGGATGGCGGCACGCTCAAAATCTATGATTTCGCTTCTGCAAGCAACGTGATGGACTTAGAGGCTCATGCGAGCCGGCATCTCTCAGGCGGGGCGGATGAAGTGTTGAATCTGACAAACATAAACGATGCCATAGGCTTCTCGGTTGATGCACATGCTTCTCGCCACGTTGAAGGTGGTGCTGACCCAATCAGCGGACTCACAGCATCTCAGCTCGCAGCGAACACGATTCTGTTCAAGATTCCTGTTCTGATTCCTGACTCGCCGCAGACAGGCTTAGCTGCGGACAGCACAGGCACAAAATGGACTTCAAACTTCAAGTTCCGCATTCCGAAACAGAATGTGAAAGATGTCGTGATAAGAGCAACTTGGACTGCCTCACACACGGACTCAACGACAGAAATCGCATTAATTGATGATGCGACAGGAAACACTGTCTGCTCTGTGTCTGGGAACACTGGAACAGATGCAGAAAGCACTAACTATACCGAAGCGAACCTCACAGATGATGGCTTAGTATATGCACAAGCAAGCATTACGACTGCTTCTGCAACGGCAGGTGCGACTTTTGACATCACTTATGTGGCTGTCGAGATTAAAGTGGCGGTGTCGTAAATATGATTGACATAAAATCGCAGATCATAAGGCCTGCTCTTGACCTTGAAGATGTAAGGGTCGTGGCATCAGCGGAAGGGTGGAAGCTCACCGACTTGCGCTCCTTAGGATTCTTCCTCAGGCGCAACTTCAAATACAGACGAAAAATTACGATTACGGAGCAATCAGGCTCAGATTTGACTGATTATCAAGTCCTCATAGAACTCAACAGCACAAATTTTGATTTCTCTCGCACTCAGGCAAACGGTGAAGACATAAGATTCGCCGATGCTAATGGAAATCTCTTGAGTTATTGGATAGAAGAATGGGATTCTGTAAATAAGAAGGCGAAAGTATGGGTAAAAGTGCCTTCTATGCCGGCGAACTCAGAGACAGAGATTTATATGTATTACGGTAATCCAGAGGCGGGGTCGAGATCAGATGGGAAAGAGACTTTTATGATGTTTTATTCTTTTGAGGATAGTCATCCAATTGGCTGGACATGCGTTTCAGATTTCAACAATCAGGCGGTCAAGATAGGAGATAAAATACTGATAGGTTATCATAGCCCTGACAAAGGAGACAACGGCATCCTAATTTATGATATTAATGAGAGAAGCTGGAGCAGGAAGGCGATATTCACAGATAATGAGAAAGGAGACCACTACCCAGCGGTTCTTTTAGAGACTACAAATTATATTCTTGTTTTCATACCTCATCGTCCAGGCACAGTTGCAACGTTACATGTATATCGCTACGATTATAATTTAAATTTTGTAGATTCTGTGCAGCTCACAGATTATGACTCGGCTTTTCCCCAGGTTGTCAAACTTAATAATGGAAGAATCTACTGCTTTTGGAGGGATGACTCTACTCCTGATGCTCCTGTTTGGAAATACAGATACAGCGATGATGAGGGAGCTACTTGGAGTAATGAAACGCAACTAACAACCGCTCCCGCATACGGAACGCTCAACTTTCTTCATGTGGATACTGATGGAGAAAAAATATACGCAGTCTATAACGAGTGGGGCGGTGGTAGAACATGGGGCATTTGGTTTATGTATTTAGATACTGATGGACAGTGGAAAAAAGATGATGGCACGGTAATTACGCTGCCAGCGAGTCCGGATGACATGAGCAGACCATCACTCAGCGAATACGCCAATCCTTGGCAAATCTTATACTATAACGGCAAAGTGTATATATTCTTTCACGATGAGACCGATTCAGCAAATTACAAATATTATCGTGCAATTTGGGATGGAAGCTCGTGGTCGAGTGAATATATCTGTGATAGCAATCATGATGGAATTTCATCAGAGCAGCCACGCTATGGTTTAGGCATCTGCGCTAAACAGGATAATCCAGACATTGTATATGTATCAGTGAATGTCAGTGGTATCGCAGAGATACAGAAATGGAAATTTAATGGCGGATGGACAAAGGTAGAAGATATAACAGAAAACAGCTCAAAAGATAACTGGCGTCCCGTAGCGGTTCGCAACGGCACCGAGGACTTTGATGTGGTATGGCAAATAATAGTCGGATACTATACAGGACCTGCTGATGCTTCAGGTATATATCTCGGTGCAAGAAACATCTATCCTCCCTCAATAACAGAGTGGACTCTATCCTCTGGTATTGAAATTGAAAATAATGTATTAAAGATACCTGCGGCTACTGACCAAGCTAACTACCTTAACTCCGCTTACACTAACACAACTTTAAATCCTCAAGGAACGGCTTTAGAGATTAAAACCAAAATTTCTGGAGCGACAAGTGATGATTTTTGGAATGTTGGCTGGCGACAAGATGCAGATACAGTGTATGTTTCTTGGCATTCATACTCTACTACGAGAGATTGGGACCTTACAATCAAAGGAGTGGATGCAGGCACGGTATATGGCGAAGCAAGCGGATATGATAATGTTTATGCTCAAGATGAGTGGCATAGGTTTTCGCTTAGAGTTCGTGAGAATACGCTTAAACTCGTAGATGTGAATAATCCTGCAAATGAGTTATCATCCACAGATGCGTTTTTCGGTCAGATAACATCCGCAAATATTGGTTTTGGCAGATGGGCAAATTATGGAGCGTTTTATGTAGATTACATTTTTGTCCGTAAATACACAGAGCCGGAGCCTTCTGTGAGTTTAGGAGCGGAAGAAACCGTATGAGAAATGAAAGAGCTCTTAGCGCTCCTTCCTGAAACAAAAAGAAAGCTCTTGCTGTTCTTATGCGAGCATAGAGATGAGTTCAGACTGCGGAGCGATGATTTCAGACTTCGGACAATCTTCGGCATCTCAGAAGAAACAGGTATGGCATATATCACTGTGAGGGAAGCAGTGAAGGAGTTTGAGTCCTTAGGGTTGGTGAGAGTCTATAAGGCAGGGAGGGCGAAAGTTGTAGTGCCGACGGAGAAGCTGAAAGAAGTGTGTGAAGTTCTTGGGGCAAGGCAGGCTCAGTAGCCTTCCAAGATGCTCCTCGCTCTCTTTTCTATTCTATCCCACTTTCTCCACACCACTTCGCATCCTATCTGTTTCAGATTTCTATGAGTGTGAAACCACATCTCTCTGAACTCCGCAACGAGTTCTGATGAGAGGAAACGGTTGATTTTATCTGCGGAGAGAAAAGGACAGAAAACGCAGTTGCACGACCATCCGACACGCTCATAGAGCGGATTCACAGGTATCCTTTCCCTACGAATGTAAGCCTCTATGTCCGTAGATGTCCAGTTCAAGAGCGGGGCTACGACAATACGAGCCCATTTGTATCCGTTTGTTTTCTTCGTGAGGAGAAAAGAATCATAGCGATACATTCGCTTTTGACTCTCATAACGGCGCACCCCCACGAGACCGACACCACGACCCTTCGTGACCTTCGCAATCACTTTATCTTTGAATTGTCCTAAGCACCATCTGTTGCGACATGGATAACCATAACGACGAAAGAGCGACCAGAAATCGCAGTCATCACGACGCACAACGAAAAGCTCGCAGTCATAGCGTTGCGTAACTTCAAAAACATATTCGTCGCACGCAGGATGCGTATTCGCAGGTATCGTCGCATACACAACTTTGAATCTATCAAGAACTTTTGATGCTAAATCCAAGAGAACTGCGCTGTCCTTGCCTCCAGAGAAAGAGAGCCAGACATTCCAGCCTTTGAAGTGTTGCAGCACTTTCTTCGCTTCGTTGCACTTTTCCTCTAAAGCATCTATGAGATAAGACTGCATCTCAATAACCCTCTATAATGCTCCTCACTCGCTTTATCATCTCCTCCGACGACGAAGACGATACTTCCTCTGACGATGCAGACGATGAAGATTTCTTCTCTGCGAGCTCCCGTGCATATTCCTCACGCAACCACCGCAACACTTCTTTAAAGACTCGCACGAACACAAACGGCGCTCGCATCTCATACATCAGCCATTCATAAATCTCCTTCTCAGAGATGCCCTCCCGCAAATATTCCATCATTTCTGCGACGACCGCAGGACGCTTCCTGAGCCACGCCTTTAATCTCTCCGCCTGAACCTTCTCAGAACGCTTCTTGCGACGCTCTTCTTCCTCACGAATACGCTTCTGAAGCTCAGCAGCTCGCTTGCGTCTCTCCTCTTCTTCCATCTCCGCTTCCGCTAACTCCTGCTCATATTCTTCCTTCAGAGCTGCGACTGCCTCTTCGTTTTCAAGCACCTCACGAACCGAGACGCTCTTTGAACGAGCAGCGAGCGCTAAGTCCAACGCTCTTCTCACAACTTCAGAAATGTTGATGCCTGCTCGCTTCGCAGCTTCAAGCTTCCACTTCTCAACTCGCACCGAAGTCACGACAAATTGAGAATCACGAGACATGCGCATCCTCTCCTCGACGCAGGAAGCGCTCTCGTGCCTCTTCCTCAGAGCATCCTAACTCTTCTGCAAGCGCCTTGAAGTCTATCTCTGAGAGCATCCTGCGACGCCTCCGCAAATCACGAGCCTTCAACATCCGCTCTATTCGCTCTCGCTCCACAGAGTTCGTTTCAGATGCCGCCTCAGATGCTGCCTCAGATGCTGCTTCAGTGTTCTCATTCTTCGCAGCGACTTCAGCAGCAGAGAGAGTGGAAAGAACAGGAGAGATGGCAGAGGAAGGTGTCTGCAAGCCCAGGTATGCTGCGACCTCCTGAATCGCTATCGGATTACCAAGCAGAACAGCTGAGAGCCATTCAAGCGGTTTCACCGGCTTCTTCTCCTCATACAACTGCTTTATTTCCTCTGCGGTGAGCCACCCAAACGATGTCCTATACTTCCTCGCATCCTTCTCAACGAGCAATTCCTCTATGCGACCTTCCTTCTTCGCTAACTTCTCCTCTAACTCCGCTATACGACGCATTGAACGCTCTACTTCCCGCTCCAATTCCCGTATGCGTCGCTCTTTCTCCTCGCACTCCTTACGAAGCGCTTTGACTTCTTCCCGCAACCGCTCCTTCTCCTTCAAGACCTCCGTTAAGGAATCCGCTCCCAACGCCATCTCAACAGCTCCTCTTATGAATGCCGAACGCTCAACGCCAAGCTCCTCTATTCTCCGCAGAACCGCCTCTTCCATCAACACGCCTACGAACTTCGCATTCCGCAACTCAGCAGGTCTCCCAGGACGACCCATCCTCGCTCACCTCACGACATTTCCCTTTTATGAAATTGTGAGATTTTCCTTTTATATATTTTCCTATGAAAGAGAAAGATGAAGACCCCCTTAACCTTTACTTACTCTCTTTTTCTTCCTGAATTAAATTAATTAATTTAATTTAATCTTAATAA
>Ga0209410_1001409_pt1 | contig 11627 bp, 9 predicted proteins | sample Mar14436cmmetaG_FD_184135 | JGI IMG/M metagenome (GOLD analysis project Ga0209410, IMG submission 184135) | Marine hydrothermal vent microbial communities from Guaymas Basin, Gulf of California to study Microbial Dark Matter (Phase II) - Marker... ... | reverse complement strand
GCCATGTACGACTATTCTGCAAATACAATTTCCGGTAATCTCGCCGATTTTTTTTCGTCCATCAGGATTGAGGATCTGCCCCAACAAGTCGTTAAGAAAGCTAAAGAACTCCTGCTAGATACAATTGGTGTCGGAATAAACGGATCAGCCCACCAAGATGCCCGGCCCGTTCTTGATATTGTTTTGGAGTCAAGGGGCGCTGAAGAGTCGGTGGTATGGGGGCATGGTGCCAAGGTCCCAGCCCACGCCGCGGCTTTTGTAAATGGTACGTTTGCCCATTGCATCGAACTTGACGACACTCACCGGGCTACATACTTGCATGCCGGGGCATTTGTCGTTCCCACCGCTTTGGCCGTGGCTGAAAAAACAGGGGCCAGCGGAAAAGATCTTCTAGTGGCAATCATTGCCGGATACGAAGCTGCCATAAGAATAGCGCTTTCGGTGAGTCCGGAGCACCGGTTGAGGGGATTTCATACGACAGGGACTGTCGGTGTATTCGGGGCAGCAATGGCGGCATCGCTTTTGCTGAAACTGAATCGAGAGCAAACCATAAATGCCCTGGGTCTTGCTGGGACTCAATCGGCAGGGTTGTTCCAGTTCCTTTATGATGGATCCATGGCAAAGCGCTTTCATCCCGGTAGGAGTGCACAAAGTGGAATCCTGGCAGCCCAATTGGCTGAAAAGGGGTTCACGGGCCCCAGGGAGATTCTTGAAGGACCCTATGGCTTTGGCCGGGTTATGTCGAATAGGTTTGATCCGGCCATCATAATAAATCAGCTTGGAACACGCTGGCATGTCATGGAAGTGGGAATAAAACCCTATTCTGCATGCCGATTTTGTCACGCTCCTATTGACGGGGCGCTGCAAATCCGCGAAACCCCTGATTTTGATCCCTCCCTGGTTGAATCTGTTGAAGTTCTTGGTAGCCAACAGCTTTTCGATCAGACCGGAAACCAGGAACCGCGAACGACAATGGCAGCGCAACTTAGCACCCCTTTTTGCGTAGCCCTTGCTCTTGTAAGCGGACAGGTGATGATGCCTGAAGATATCCAAAAAGGTCTTGCGGACCGAAGAGTGATGGAAATGGCTCGCCGTGTAAAAGTCGTGGTCGACCCCACCTTGGAAGTCAATTCTCGTCAGATTAGTATGAAGGTAAAGATGGCTTCCGGTGAAGAAAAGAGGGCTCATGTCGCTCTACCTTTGGGTGAGCCTGAACGACCACTTTCACATGAGTATTTACAGGACAAATTTATGAAGCTCGGTGCTGCGGTTCTTAAAGAATCCGGCTCAAAGCGCCTTTACGAAGTGGTTAAGGATATTGAAAGGCTTGAGAATACTGGGCAGCTAGCCCGAGCTCTCGTGCCATAGCCATCAAGCTAGGTAGAGAGGTTGTAAAGTAGAAGTATTGTGAAAGAAGCCAAGAAACTTTGGATATAAAGTGAAACTCGAGGATAGGGGGAAGCACTTTTTGTTTGAACCAATTAACAAAAGGAGGGAGAAAATGAAAAGGTTTCTGGTCGCATTGGTAGTAGCATTTATCACCTTGGTGGCAGTGAATTTGGCAATGGGCAAAGAGACTAAGTATCCCAACAAACCAATAACCTTTATTATCCCCTATGGAACTGGTGGTATGACTGATTTGACTGCTCGCATGATAACGGAACAGATGAAACCTCTTGTTGGTCAACCAATGATTATTGTAAATAAGCCCGGAGCTAGCGGAATGATTGGGTTAAAGGAACTGTTAAGAGCCAAACCAGACGGTTATACCCTGGCCTTCACAACTGTCATGCCCTTTCCTGCGCCATATTTCAAGAAAATGGAACCGTTTGACATGGAGGCTTTCAAGTATGTTGGCAGCTATATGCCCCAGGAACGAGTAGTTCTTGCACAAAATGATGCACCCTACAAGACGTGGCCGCAGTTCATTGAATATGTCAGGAAGAATCCTGGTAAGGTGACCTTCGGAGCTGGTGGTGCAAATTGGACAATCGAAGTCATGAAATCAGTGGCAATAAAAGAGGGCGGCTTGAAAATGAGATACGTTCTTTTCAAAAGTGGAGGTGATGCTGCCTCAGCCATTCTTGGTGGCCACGTTGATCTGGTAGAAACAGGAGTTGGAACGGCAGCCTATCAAGCTGCAAGAGCAGGGAAATTGAGAATCCTGGTGGGATTAGGGGCAGGCTCAATACCAAATTTCCCTGATGTGCCCAATCTTGCTGATCTGGGATACCCATTTTTGGCAAGTAATGAATACGGGATTCTTTTGCCCGGGGGTGTCTCAGAGTCAATCCGGCAATATTGGGAAGATCAGCTTCGGCGTGTAATGGAAGACCCCGTATTCTTAAGAAAGATGCTTGACATAGGATTTGTCCCCAGGTTTCTCCCAGGAAGAGAATGGAAAAGAAAATGTATAACTCTTACTAGTTCAGTGCCTGAGCTCTTAAAGTATAATAAGACGCTCAAAGAATAGCAACTAGGGATGATGAAAACGTCAAAATGTCGACGAGGTGTCTTCGTAGGGGACAAGAAACGTTGCGGCAGTAATCTCTTCTTGGGCGTTTAGGTGCAGAGCCTATTTGTCTTTTGGCTTTGAAAGCTATGATTCTTATTTTCTTGCTTTGAGCGTGAGATGTGCCTTGAATAGAACAGGATGACGTAGGTGATCTTTATGGGGAACAACAAACTGGCTAGACGTTACTTGCCGGAGGTGAAGAAGGAGTCTGAACAGCTTTGCAAAAGCTCAAATTCTGAATTGGACTTCTCGCGTCCTGCATATGGCTTTTCCCGACTTAATCAGGAGGCCAGTGGGTATTCGGCTCAGTTGGTTGGCGCTGAAAGCGCCTGATATTCGTAACACTCAAGCATGGTGATATCTATGGTCTCAAAGTACTTCAAGATGAATAGCAATCTTATGCGGGGGCTGGGAATAGGAGTGTTCAGTTTGGTTGTCTGGTTTTTCATCATGCCCTGGCAGATAGGGGGCGAAGAGGAGATGGTCTATCCTCGTTTCGTAGTCATTTGGATAGGGATTTCCGGATTACTTCTGGTTGCTAAGGGTTGGCGAGAAAGGGCCGAATTAACCTCTGATGACACCCAAAATGGGAAAGTCCTTATCCAGGTGGGTATTGTAATTATTCTATTGATCTCTTATGTCCTTCTAATTCAATGTCTAGGTTTTCTTGCCTCAAGCTTCCTTTTCTATGTCACTACTACATTATTTCTTGGGGCGCGTAACTGGAGAACAGTACTTTTGGCGCCTGGTATGATGTTACTGTGCGTATATATCTTGCTTGAAAAGATATTAAATTGCCCGTTACCTAAAGGGTACCTATTGTAGGAGGGGTAGACGTGCTTCAAAACATAATTGCTGGGTTAGACCTGGTTATGCAATGGAGCAACTTGCTTACAGTTTTGGTAGGCGTATCGGTTGGAATGGTTATGGGGGCCATTCCGGGTCTCACAGGCACTATGGCTATTGCTTTATTGGTGCCCTTTTCCATATATCTTAACCCCGTAGCTGGAATTGCTGGTCTCGTGGGGCTTTCTAAGGGGGCCAATTTTGGAGGATCTATACCGGCTATCTTGTTTAACCTCCCCGGAACGCCCCAGGCAATGGTTACCACATTTGACGGCTATCCATTGGCGAAGCAAGGAAAAGCTGGCAAAGCCCTAAGAATGGCCCTTTATGCATCTACGATAGGTGATACTCTAAGTGATTTTGTCTTGTTCTTTCTAGCGGCCCCGGTTGCAGCTTTAGCCTTGAAGATAGGGCCTCCGGAATATACCGCCATAATACTGTTCTCTTTGATGATCATTGCTGTGGCAGGTACTGAAAGAGTAGTAGAGGGCCTAATTGCCGTAGGATTTGGATTACTTTTCGCAATAGTTGGAACAGACCCTGTTACCGGAACGCCACGTTTTACCTTTGGTTCTTTGGACTTATCTTCTGGTCTATCGCTGGTTCCCACCATGGTTGGATTGCTAATAGTTTCAGAAGCGTTGATCCAGATTGAACGAATGAAAAGAGGAGCCGAAAGAAAACCCGAATCAAAGGAAAAGGAAAATGATGGTGTAAGCCTGGAATCTAGAATTAGTTATAATGACCATAGAGTTAGTTGGGCTGAATTCAAACAATGCTTTCCATGGATTATGAGTGGTGTTGGAATAGGTTCGGCAATTGGCTCCCTTCCTGGAATAGGCGCAACTATTGCGTCCTATTTAAGTTATGCCAATGCAAAAAGAAGATCGAAACATCCTGAGCTCTTTGGTAAAGGCGCGCTGGAGGGTGTGGCGGCAGCTGAAGCAGCCAATAATGCATGCCAGGGCCCAAATTTGATACCTCTAATCACATTGGGCATACCAGGAAATGTCGCAGCAGCTCTCCTGCTGGGGGCATTTATGATCAAGGGTTTACTCCCTGGCCCTCTATTCATGCAACAGAATGCCCCAATGCTATATGCTCTTTTTACTGTGTTGATCTTAAGCAACATTGTGACATTTTTGTTCGGAAGCGTTTTTATTAGATTGGCAAGATACTCAATGGCAGTACCTGAACTCGTTTTGTACCCAGGGATCATGATTTTTGGAAGTATCGGCTCCTATGTGTTTAGGAACAACATATTCGATGTTTTTGCAATGGTCTTCTTTGGTGTATTTGGCTATATTTTGATAAAGTGTAAAATCCCTCTTGCGCCGGTAATAGTTGCCTTCATATTGGGGAAAATGTTTGAGGAAAGGCTTCGGCAGGCGTTAGCCATATCCGGAGGAAACATTTCAATTTTTTTTACCCATCCAATATCGCTTGGGTTCATTCTTCTTACGATAGTCTCAGTGGTCTTTCTAATGAAAAGAAAGATGAACTAGAATTCCATATTTTACCAGGGATGACCAATGAAAAATCTAAGTTTCCCATTTTTCCGAGTTGAAGGGAGCCCCTTTGATGTGGGTCTTCAGCATGGTACTTTGAACCGAGAACGCATTCAGAAGAGCATGGATATCTATCGGAAGGCCTTCCTAGAGTTGGGGAAATTGCAGTGGAACCAGGCTTTGAGGATTGCAAAATCATTTGTTCCTACCATTCAGGAATATGATGTTGAAGCGCTTGAGGAAGTCAAGGGTATTGCCGAGGGAGCAGGTTGCCGGATAGAGGAGATAATTGCCTTGAATTCAAGGACTGAGATTATGTTTTCTGCTGGTAAGTTGTCCACCTTGCTCGATGGATGTACTACAGTTTGTGTCCTTCCCGAAAGATCTGCTACAGGGAATACGATCTTAGCCCAAAATTGGGACTGGAAACCTTCCTGCGAGGGGTCTGCCATTCTTCTGGAAAAAAGGATGAGAAAAGGAGTGAGTTCATTTAACTTTATTGAGGCAGGGATGGTTGCCAGGATTGGCATGAACTCTGCCGGTATCGGTAGCGCCGGGAATTATTTGGAAACAGATAAAGACGGCAAGACCCCTGGTGTTCCAATACCGTTCATAAAGCGAAAGATCCTGTCTTCTCGGCATATTTCTCAGGCTATTAAAGCCGTGACAAATTCGAAAAGAGGGTCGTCGACTAACTATATGATAGGTTACAGGCAGGGTTTTGCAATTGATATTGAGGTTACTCCAGACGAACTTTATGTTCTTTACCCACAGGATGGGCTACTTGTGCATACTAACCATTTCTTGAGTCCAAATTTTAAAGCACAAGACATTTCAAGGTCCCGGATTACAGACACCCTTTACAGAAATTGGCGTCTGGAGAGGATCTTATCATCTAAAACTGGAAAGATTGGTGTCGATGATTTGAAAAAGGCTTTTTCAGACCATTTTGGATATCCGTATTCCATCTGCCGCCATTATGATATTCACTCAGAAGGCCTCGAAGGAATTCAAACCAATGGTTCAATAATCATGGATTTAAACAGCGGGGAAATTGAATTCGCTGCAGGACGTCCCTGCGAGTCAGGGTACAAATCATTTAGGTTTGAAGTGAACCTGATTTGAGAATGTATGTTGGTGCGCGTGGAGCGAGGTTCCCCTGGTTCTCATTGTCAACACCACTGGAAGAAAACTACAGTTCTATTGGCAGTAAAATAGTCGGGTTTATTGGACAACTCATAATCCTAAGAAAAAGGGTAATCGTGATGTCAAAAAGAGGGCTGTGGAAAGAGGAGTAACGGCATGTTTTATCGTTGTCTTGTCCGTTCTTGGGTATGCTACACTGTCAACTGCAAAAGAATGTCCAACAAAGCCGGTAAACCTGATTGACAACTACGGCCCGGGTGGGGGCACAGACCCGCCTGCGAGGGTGTTAAGCAGTGTAATTGTCGAATTCTTAGGTCAACCTATGATCGTCATCACCAAACTAGCATGGTACCTCGCTATCGGTTTTATCAAAATCTGCTGCAATCAAAAATGGATTGCATGCTCTCTTTTGGAATTGAACGACGACTTCTTTTTGTGTGATGATCAATGTAGCTGTGGCATCTAAAAAATCCCTGAACAGCAGTGAAAGAAGCAAGCATCCTCCTCTTGGCGTTAGGAGCTATGTAGTCCATGGGAATCCGGGCTAGGATACAATTTTTCTGCTGAGGGAACTTCGGATTAGTTGATGGATAGCACAAGGAGAAAAACATTGAGGTGTTTTTTTATGGAAACAAGATATATGGATGCTGATCTGCTCATAATTGGAGGCGGTAGTGCGGGTTGCGTTGCCGCAATCAGGGCTCTTGAGCTTAACCCAGACCTGAAAGTTGTGATATTCGAGAAGGGAGATATCAAATACAGCGGTTGTATTGCGAGGGGTATGGACGCAATGAACATTGTCGTTATCCCGAATTTTACCTCGCCTGAGCTATATGTCGAAGCTGTCACTCTGTCTTGCAAAGGGATTGTGGACGCCCCAGCGAGCTATGTCATGGCACAGCGATCCTACGAATTCTGCAAGAAAATGGAGAGATGGGGAGTATGTTTTCCAAAGGACGAGAACGGAAAGTACCACACTGTGCAGTTTCACCCGAAAGGAGAGTTCCTGGTGAGCATGGAGGAGCCCAATCTAAAAGTGATAATCGCCAAAATGGCCCAAGACAAGGGAGCCTTTGTTGTAAACCGCACTATGGGACACCGTTTATTGATGGACGATGGAAGGGTGGCTGGGGCAGTTGGGTTGAATGTGAGATCAGGCGAGTTGGTCTGCTGCCGGGCCAATGCCGTGATCATCACGGCTGGCGGTCAGGCCCGATTTTCTCTCCCTAATTCTGGTTATCTGTACAATACATTTGACTATCCAGGCAATACCGGTGATGGGTATGTCATGGCGTTTGAGGCCGGTGCCTCTCTAACCGGGATGGAGTACGGACGTTCCACCGTGCTGATAAAAGATTTGAACTGCCCATTGCTTGCCATCACCATCCCTAGGGGTAGCAAGGTGTATGATGTCCTAGATAATCTGGTCTTGGAGAAGTATGCCCATGAATCTGAGGTAATGAGCAAGGCCCATAACGAGGGCAGAGGGCCGTTGCGTATGCGGATGAGCCACCTGCCAAGGGAAAAGATCGAAGAGATAGAGCATATCCTCTTTACTACGGAACGTCCTGTACAGGAACGATGGTTCAAAAGACGCGGAATCGATTTCAGAAAACACGATATCGAGCTTTACCCGACCGAGGTGCAATTGTGTGGCGGTCATGGAATGGCTGGGGTACGTGTCAATGAAAATGCGGAATGTGGTGTCCCTGGATTATATGTCGCAGGTGATGCAGCAAGCGTCCCAAAACAGCATCTGACGGGAGCCTTTGTTTTCGGCGAAATTGCTGCTGAACAGGCAGTACAATTTATTGCTTCCGAATCAAAAACAAAGCTGGATCTTAGCCAGGTGCGGGTTGCGGAAACACTTCGCAATCAACGATATACTACTGCGGGGAGAGAGATACCGATTAGAGAACTGGAATACAAGGTGCGTCGCATAATCGGTGAGTATGTCATATCTCCCAAGAGTGAATACAAATTGAACCGGTGGTTGGAGTGGGCCCAGGTATTTCAAAAAGAAATTGAAAATGAGGCTCTGATCCAAAACGGCCATGAACTTTCCAAACTTTATGAAATTGAGAATATTGTCAAATGTGCCACCTTTTCAGCAAAAGCTAGCCTTGAACGTAAGGAGAGCCGATGGGGAAATTGTCACTATCGGATCGACTATCCTGATACAGACGACCGCAATTGGCTTTGCCATGTGGTCCTTCAAAAAGGTGAAAATGCCAACGATATTCGTGTAAGTAAGCAACCTGTGCTAGGCATGAAGGGGGGAAATAGATGATGATTTCAGACCTGAATATCAAGGTAGACCGTGATCTATGCATTACATGTGGAGTGTGTGTGGAACGATGTATTATGGACAACCTACGACTCTTCGTTCCTCCTTGCCAAGCAGCATGCCCTATTCACATGAACTGCCAGGGGTATGTTCGGCTTATTGCCCAGGGAAAAGAAGAAGAAGCTGCTCAAGAGATGCGTAAATATCTTCCCTTTGCTGGAATCTTGGGGCGGGTTTGCCACCATCCATGTGAACAAGTATGTGAGCGCAACAAGATTGGTGACGGCGCTGTTCACATCCGCGCCCTCAAGCGATATCTCGCTGATCGTTATCCGGAAGTAGCTGGTGCTCTGCTACCCATGAAGCGAGAGAATGGCAAAAGAGTGGCAATCGTCGGCTCAGGCCCATCTGGTCTAATGGCTGCACACGATTTGAGAGTTTCAGGCCATCAGGTTGCGGTTTTTGACGAATCTTCTGAGCCGGGTGGTCTCCTCAGATGGGCTATCCCTTCCTTTATCCTTCCAACCGAAGAAGTTGACAAGGCTATATGTATGCTAATCAATATGGGGATAGAGTTCTTCACAGGCAAGAGATTGGGCGGAAATCTTGATTTGAAGAGCCTAGAAAAAGATTACGATGCCATTCTCTTGGCCATTGGTTTGGGTGAATCCGTATCTCTGACTATTCCTGGGATAGACCAGGAAGGTGTATTGCAAGGACTTACCCTTCTCAAGCGTGTCAAAGAGAATAATCCCCCTCGTCTGGGTGATTCCGTGATTGTCATCGGCGGCGGCAACTCTGCCGTGGATTGTGCGCTTACTTGCATGAGACTGGGTGCAAAGGATGTTCGGATGGTATGTTTAGAGGATAGAGATAACATGCCGGCGTTTGATTGGGAACTGCAGGTGGCTCGGGAAGAAGGAATCAAGCTAGTAAACGGTCTGGGACCCCGTCGAATTGTAAGAACGGGGACTGGAAAATTAAGTCTAGAGACCTCTCGATGTGTTAGTCTATATGATGATAAAGGAGTATTCTGTCCGACCCTTGAAGATGAACCAAACAAGGAGTTCGAAGCCGATTCAATTGTCATTGCTATCGGCCAGAAGGTGAAAAGTAACTGCCTACCTGCAGACCTCCTAGATGGCACCAAGAGCATTATTGTGGATCCACTGACTCTGCAGAGCCCAACGCACAGCAAGGTCTTTTTCAGTGGCGCCATAAGCGGGGCGGGCTCTGTGGTAGAAGCCATGGCCCAGGGTCGTGAGGCAGCCAAGTCCATAGCGCGCTTTGTCTCCGGTGATGGTATGAGATGGGGAAGAGATTTTTGGGTTGAGAATGGATACTTGAAGGAGTACGAGGCCATCCTTGAAAGGGCGAAGGGGGGTGCCAGAATGATATTGGAACGTGTTCCGATCAAGAAGAGGACGCTTGAAAAGGAAGTTGAGATGCCTCTTACCCCAGAACAGGCTAAGCAGGAAGCGGAAAGGTGTATGAGTTGTGGACGTCCTGCCGAGGTCAATAAGACCTGCTGGATGTGCCTGCCATGTGAAATCGAGTGTCCTCAAGAAGCGCTTCAAGTAAGACTGCCATACCAGGTCAGGTAGGGATTCGCTGCCTTATGGAATGCAATTGAACAAGGGGTATCATGATGAGCCTGTCTATCCGTATCGAACGTGATATGTTAGGGGAAAAGGAAATTTTATCAAATGCCTATTACGGAATTCAGACTCAACGAGCGATTGAAAACTTCAAGATTACCGATATTCCTGTCGCAAAATACCCTAAAATGATCCAGGCGCTAGGATATGTTAAGAAAGCGGCTGCGATGACAAATATGAGCCTCGGGCTTCTACCGAAAGATATTGGCACTGCTATCGTAGAGGCCTGCGATGCGGTCATTGCGGGAGATCTAAACGACAGTTTTCAAGTGGATGTGATCCAAGGGGGCGCTGGTACATCCACCAACATGAATGCAAACGAAGTCATCGCCAACAAGGCGCTCGAAATTCTCGGGCACAGAAAGGGAAACTATGAGATCGTCCATCCTATCAAGCACGTCAACTGCTCGCAGTCAACCAACGATGTATATCCTACAGCCCTGAGAATTGGACTTTTGCTGACGATCCCTGAATTGATCGAAGCGATGAAGTCGCTTGCCACTTCCTTCGAAAGGAAGGCTGAAGCATTCAAGGATATTGTCAAGATAGGGCGAACACAACTCCAGGATGCCGTTCCAATGACGCTAGGGCAGGAATTCAAGGCGTTCGCAACGACCATTCTTGAAGATGTTGAACGATTGAACGAGGTTAGGCCTCTTCTATATGAGATAAACCTGGGAGCAACCGCAATCGGGACCGGGATCAATGCACCTTATGAGTACGCCAGGGAGGTTATAGGTCGCCTCGCCCAATTGACGCAGTTACCACTAAAGCGTTCAAAAGATCTCATCGAAGCTACCTGGGATATGGGCGCGTATATGCAGCTCTCTGGTATGCTACGACGCTTTGCGGTCAAATTGTCCAAGATCTGTAATGACCTACGTCTGCTGTCTTCAGGGCCGCGTGCCGGTTTCAACGAGATCAACTTGCCAAAAATGCAGCTGGGATCTTCCATTATACCAGGAAAGTTCAATCCAGTGATTCCAGAGGTTGTAAACCAAATAGCTTTTCAGACTATTGGAATGGACCTGAGTATCACTTTGGCGTCGGAGGCGGCCCAGTTGCAGCTAAATGCTATGATACCGGTTATTGCATTTAATTTGTTCACCATGCTAGAAATGCTCCGGCGCGGTTGCCGAGTGTTGGAGAAGAGGTGCGTGCAAGGGATAACGGCCAATCGAGAACATTGCCGCAAGCAGGTTTTAGATAGTATCGGTATCGTTACCGCTCTGAATTCTATTATTGGCTATGAAGAGTCTTGGCGGATCGCAAATCAAGCCCTAGAATCCGGTCGTTCCATATACGAGGTGGCATTGGATGGGGGTATTGATCAGGGGAAGCTCGAAAGGACTCTTTCGCTCGAAAATCTCATCAAAGCCTATCCTTGAGTACTAGAAAGAGTCAGGGGCCCCTCTCCCATGTGTTGAATCTGTGCCGGGGACATTGGCCAAAGGAAGGCAAAGTATAGGAAGGGGTGGACTCTACTGTAGATTTTCACTATAGATTGACAGGAGTGTGTAGATCACAGGGGCAAATGGGCTTCCCTAGTGGAGGGCTTTTTGGACGCCAAAGATAGGGGCAGTAAGGTCGAAGGAGCTCACCGCGCTTTGAAAAACCGGGCCAATGATATTGGCCCCCCAAGGTGACAGTCTTGACCAGATCTTGGA
>Ga0209410_1001406_pt1 | contig 11636 bp, 8 predicted proteins | sample Mar14436cmmetaG_FD_184135 | JGI IMG/M metagenome (GOLD analysis project Ga0209410, IMG submission 184135) | Marine hydrothermal vent microbial communities from Guaymas Basin, Gulf of California to study Microbial Dark Matter (Phase II) - Marker... ... | reverse complement strand
AAGTAGTAGAGCAGTGGATCTACTATTAATCCCGATTTTATGAAGAATGCCTTAAGCCATATGAATATTCCATGGTAGGTGTACACTAGAGAAAACCATAGGATCCATAGTAGAACTGTTCTGGGAATGTAAGATTTCGAGAATATTTCCCTAATACTCACCTTCTCCGAGACTACTCTAGGTACAGTTTCAATCTTCAAATTGAACCTCTCGAGTACTTTCAACGCCTCCTTACCCCTTCCTCTACTGATGAGGTACCTAGTCGATTCGGGCAGGAATGCCAGTGTTAGTGGTATAATTATAAGTGGGATGAATGCAGTGTAGAATAGCACTCTCCAACCATATGATGGAATTATCAATAATCCAAGAGCAGATGCTAGTAGTGCTCCAAAAACCCAGCTGGTCTCTATAAGACCTATGAATAGACCTCTATACTTTGGTGGTGAGTACTCGGACATGTACACTCCAGGTAGTGGTAATACTCCACCAAGTCCGTAACCAGCTATGAAACGTAGCACCAACAATGTACTGAGATCCCCAACCATAGATATTAGCCCTGTAAATATCGAATGCACTGATGTAGTGAGGATGAGAGCTAGCTTTCTACCGAGGATATCGGAAATGTAACCACAACTCACAGCTCCGAGTAGCATTCCTAGGTACAGGATTCCTACGACCATACCTAATGAAATGGGATCTAGACGGAACTCCTTCTGAATGAGATCGAGTGCAGGTGCTATTAAAACGCAATTCATAGCAGCGAATAAGTAAAACATTATACATATAGATAATATAATATAGTGTATTCTGGATAGAGAGATTCTGTCAAGTACTCTTAGTAAATCCTCACTCAGCTCGGTTGTTTTACTCATATCTGAAACACTGTAACTAGGCGTATATATACCTAGTCTCCAAGATTTACCTAGATCGATATGATTATGGGAGGCAATTATCTAAAATAAGACCATAACTAAGGGAAGTCCTTAATGTTTAAGCTATCTCAATAGAGGTTAATCTTACCTAGTGCTATGCTTAGATAACCAAAAAATAAGGGAGCTTTACGAAACTTATATGAGAGTGAGATTATGAACCTCAGACTTTCAAGATACCAGATACTCACTCTACTGACAGCTTTAATTTTAGCTAATGTGTATCCTGTGGTTGTTAGTCAGTCTAGCAGTGTTAAAGTTGAGCAGTCTGAGAATGAAATAGCTATAACTACAGTTTGAGATAGGAGGATAGTCTTAAACCTGATATACCACGAGCCCAAAGGTATCTATGAGGGTGAGATAAATATAACGATTTATCTAAACATGGTAGCAACATGAGAAAAATAAATGAAATTTCAGCTTTAATGCTTTTAGTTTAGCAATCCTCGGACTTCTCAAGAAGTCTATCAATAATATACTTTCTCGCATACTCTTCAGCATACTCCTCGTACTCAAGCCCTTCCTCTACTAGAAGCTCGGCTATCTCCCTGACCTTGTCCTCTGGATCTGACTTCAGTAAATTCTCTATCTCGAACTCCTTGTGTCGTTTCAATTCTTCCATGATGTCCTCACGTAGAATATCATGAATCTTCTTTCTCATTAAGCTGGCATATTTAGAGGCCATCCGAAGAGATTTAGAGTATAGGTTTAGAGATACTCCAAATAATGGTATCTTACCTACAGGAAGCCAAGTACTCATACAGTCTAGGAAGAGTGCAAACTTTTCTAAAGCTTCTTCTGGCTTCTCGGACTTCTTAGTTAGAGCGGGGATGAGATTAACCGTAGAGGTAGCTCTGCTAATCCATGTAATAGCAATGTTAGGTATCTTGACGAAGTTCCTAAAGTCGTCACTAACATATACTATCCCTCTCTCCTCAAACTTATCGACAAGTTCAGCCACTCTAGGGAATATCTCGCCTGAGGCTTTATACGCGTCATTAACAGCCTTTACGCTCCTATTGATGAAAGAGTCGACTTGAGTGCACACTTCTTTTTTCTTAGGCATTAACTCGAGAGCTCTCAGAAAGGCGGCAGCTTTAACCATATGGTTCTCAATGGAATTAACAGGGTCTGTCAGTAGATTAAACTTTGAGAACATGTCCTGGGAAAGCTTATCTAGGTTGGCTATAGAGGGAAGTAGGGCTTCTCTTTCTCCGTATAGTGTGGGTAAGCGCTTATATTCTTGCCACTTTCTCCAGATCTCATCTTGAATTTTCATGCACTCCTCCGGTGACTCTGCTTCATCGAGCCTACTGCGAAGTTTACTTAAAGCTTCTTTAAGTCTTTTGGGAGCATAGCTTCTAACCTCCTTAACTGTCTCCTGAAGCTTTAAGCATTTCTTCAGGGCTTCTGTTAACTTATCTCGCTCCCTCTTAATCTCTTTCACTAGGTCTTCGAGAGACTCTTTGATCTCCTCATAAGTGGATATCGATTTCTTCATCTTCTCTTTATAGGTTTTGTCGAAGGGAGGGTTGTTGATGAATCTATTCATTTTCTCGATCATTCTTCTTGAATCCTTTTCGACCATCTCAAGGTTTTCTAAACAATTCCTCAATGCGTCGCACTTAGCTCTCAAAGACGCTTCCAGGTTAATTAGCTCTGAATGTACCTCATGAAGGGACGGTTCACTAGGCAGTGGTCTATCTCCTCTGATGATAGAGTCAATAACTTTCGTGCACTGTTCCTTAAGAACTTTTACAAGAATTTCACAGTCCCTCCTAACACTGTCTATAACAGAGAGGAAATCGTCAAGTCCCTCTATGGCAGTGCCTAACAACTTATTCCTGTCAGACAGATATGACATTAATTCCTTAGATTCGTTACAGAAATGCTCTAGTTCCAACCTATTGAGAGAATATTGATGTAGATGCTTTTTCAAGTCCCAGTACTCTCTCGAATACTTTGAGAGTTCTTTTTGCCATTTATCCCATTTATCAAAGAAACGCTTAAAGCCGTTTTCGCCTACTATCCTCAGCCTAGCCCCCATAAAAATGCCTTCAGCGTAAGGAACGCCCTCTGGTACTTCCTCTGACGCTTTCTGTAGCGTGAATTCCTCGAAGACTCTCGATACAAACTCTTTAATCGCGGCCAATTTCTTTATACAATGCTTTATTTTCTCCTCAACCCTTTTTAATTCCTCAGATTTCTCCTTGTACAGTTTTTCCATCTCTACAAGGCTTTCCTCAACACTGGTCTTTGCTAAGACAAGTGTATTCCTCAAATTGGAGGCCTTATCTCCGAGTTCCTTGAGCTCACTGCACTTAAAACACATTGGATATCTTCTTACTAGTTCCGCAATCCTTTTCAGGATGTCTAACAATTTTGGAAAATCCCTTTTCTCTCTCTTAAGGAAATAGTCTAGACTATACCTAGTGAACTTATTAGACTCTCTTAGCCTATTAACTTCTTCTCTCATGTCGCTCATTCTCTTCTTTACCTTCGATTGTAACCTACTACACTCAATCGTACTGCAGGCTGCGTCCAAGAGTTTCTCAGTCTCACGTATCTCTTTGTCGAGTACTTTCTCTCTAACAAAACTCGAGACGTCCGCTCTCGAAAGGTGGAATGGTGTCTTATATGTCTCTCCTACTTCATCAATAATCGCATGGAACTTTTCTCTTAGATCTAAGAACTTTCTTCTTGCTCTCACACACTTAGTCCTGCTGTAAACAATATAGGAAACACTGCCCAGACCAAGAGTTACAAGTAGAATAGCTATTATAGTTGCTGAGAGTGGAACGATAACGATTATCTCCTTATCTTCAGTTAATTCAACGTTAACGGATTTGTTGTATAATAGGCAACTCACTCTGACATTATATTTTCCAACTGGAAGTTTACTGAACAAGACAGTCCCATCACCATGTACCGTTAGGGTATCGCCATTTGGTAGGACAGTTGAAGCTGTAATACCCGATACAGCTACTCCAAGCGGATCAACTACGTTCACTTTCAAGTCGTAGACTCTACAATCAATGGTGAAGGACTTTGGGCCATCAATCTTAAGAACTGTAGTTTCAAGGGGCTTAACGTCAGCTCTCTTATACTCCACCAGCGTTAGGACATATGTGCCTTCTTTAAGCCACACATCAACATACTCGGTTAACAATAGTCTAGTTCCGTCACCAGTGATCTCGATCCTATCAGGAATTATCTCCTCACCCTTAGATTTAATAAACCTGAAGCTTACCATGAAGTATCGATCCCACTCAGCAGTGAGAGTATAGGGCTTATCAACCATAAGAGTAAGTGAACTGCGGTTATCAGTTAAATCTCCAATCCAACTCGTAAATACTACCTTCGTTCCATTCTCAAATTCTAGGACAGGCGTAATACTTATAGTCACGTAGCTATTAGCAGGATACCATCCACCTCCTCTGGGATAATCATATCTCGAAACTAGAGTTACTACATGGTATATCCTCCAATTAGCCACTACATGTATGGGATCTGATAGAGAGATTACTGATAATTGAGCTTTGGTTGGATCAAGCTTATTCTCACCCCATGTGCCCTCCCATGCAATGAATTCTGCCTTAGTTCCATTACCTATCATAACTTCGCTCTTAATCACTCCAAGCTGAACTGTGCTTCCCTCTGGATACCATCCACTTCCATAGGTTTCACTATAAGGAGAACTGACAATAACCCTATATTCAATTTCATATCTACACGTGCTGTTAAATCCTCTTTCATCTATGTAGATCCTCCTCGGATTATCCTTAACGCCGTCGCTCCATTCAACAAACACATACCTCATGTCATCTGATATGTTTATAATGGGAGGAGCGTATATCTCATGCCAGCCGATGGGTATATATGCGGTAATCGCTCCCTCTTCTGAAACATACTTAACCCCATCTATAACCACATAAGTCACTTCTATTGGAACGCATATTTTAACAGGAGCCTCGGTCTCATACCTTATCAAAGTCGAGTAACCAGTATCTGGTGCGAAATCGCCACCTACATACTCATATTCACTAGCCACTCTCCATTTTAACTCCTTAGGTTCACCATCCAGCTCTAGCTCACTCTTAGGTATAAGGAGACTCAATGTGGTAGAATTTTCGAGGTACGCCTCCGCGGACGTTGTGGTATCATCCCAACCCCAGCTCTTAAATACACCAAGGGATACGCTTAATCCTTCGTATAGAATTATCGAATACATGGTATCGCAATTATTAAATGGGGGATCCCGACAGTTATTTTCTGGATCTCCACCTCTATCGAATAGCACGTAGTAAATAGTCCTCCTTTCAGTAACCTCTGGTATTTCCCCATAGACACGTATTTTAACTTTGAGAATATCTTCCTCTTCGTATATGGCTATACATTTGATATCCACAAATCCTATATAGTCTGAGACTGCTTCCCCCGTCCATATGTTCAGTAGATCATTCTCGGGATCCTCTATAGAATTCATGTAGGTATGGGCCAAAGCTCTGTAGTTGAAAAGCAGTACGAAAACAAGCAATCCTATGATATATTTATCTTTCATGGAAGTTTTACACCTTTTGGGACAGTTAACTTAGAGATAGGATTTAGCTATATATACCTTTTGCACTCTCCGAGGGAACTTCATAATCTCGATATTCTTCATGAACTAAACTAATCTCTAACTCCTGAGACCTTACACCATCAATCACTACCCTTCCAATTATCCTCCAGTTGCTTTGATATACTCTAACGGAATCCTGTAGCGAAAGTAAGAATAATCGGGTTTACATAACGGAACATTTAAGATACATTTAATCCTTAAAGTCCTTTTGTGCGAAGTACTATACCTATGATAACTCCAATAGTTATCAGGAGCAATAGTATTATTATCACAGCTGCATTGTAGATCTCTTTGTTCTTTATGAATAGTACAAGAGACAATATTAACATAGCTATAGGAGTAGATATCAGTACTATTGTACCTATGAAAAATAGAGTCTTATAGACCCTCCACTCAATTAATGTTAAACGTAGGATAAGGCCTGAAGAGTAGAGAGTAATGGCAATAATAAGGCCTGTCGTGAGAACTAAGTAGAGAGCCTTCCTAACCTCCATATTATGCACCTGGAAGTCTCCATCCTACAAGGATAGATATTCCCCTAGCTAACATCAAGTATGCAAAGTACAGTAGCAATATACCAAAGAGAATCTTGAGCTTATTAGCCTGTACTCTATTCATTATCGAGGCTCCTATAAGCGCTCCTATGGCGACGCCTAGGACAGTAGATGATACGAGCTCTAGGTTTACATATCCAGTCATCAGGTATATTAATGCTCCTGTTGATGCAGTAATCCCCATCATGAACTTGCTAGTAGCAATAGCTACCTTCATGGGAATATTCATAAGAGTATTCATGATGGGCACCTTCAATACACCTCCACCTATACCTAGCATTCCGGAGCATATACCCGCCATGAAGGAGGAAATAAGCCCTTTGAAAGAATTACATACATTGTAGTCTATGTATTTCCCTTCAGCTCTATCATAGTATCTGTCTGATAGATGAAGAACTCTTGCTATACTATCTTCCTCTAGTAGTGTGAACTTCTCGTATCTCACCTTTTCAAATTCTAATCTACTGGTTCTAATTTGGATAAAGGAAAGGTAGTATAGTAGAATAGAAAGTAGTAAGTAGAGGAAGTACGAAGGAGCTAGAGTGGTTATCACAGCACCTACAGCGGCTCCTATAGCTGTGGTAAGTTCTAAAAATATTCCAAGTCGTACATTAGTTATACCCTGTTTCAAATACCTAGAGCTACCCGAGATACTAGTGGCAATAACCATCACTATGCTTACGGCTATAGCCTCCTTTATGTCGATCTGGAAAAATGTTACGAGAATAGGGATTATAAGAGAGCCACCACCTATGCCCATTAGAGCTGCTACAAAACCTACCGGTATCGTTGTCACTAGTACTTTGAGTAGTATGAGGGCCTCCACTTTTAAGACCAGCTAATAAAACTTTGACTATCAATAAATCTTTCGTTACACTTCTCTTTAAAGGATGTTAAGTATTTAAGTAGGAGGTAATTTTCTAACAGATGAAGATAATCGAAGTAAGGAGCCTACCCAAAGATTTCACTGAGGAATTCATAGGTAGGCTCCTGGAGAACTTCCAAGTAATAGCTCCAGTGAGAAGGGATGGGAGAATATTCTATGAGAGGATAGCAGATCCTCATGAAGTAGATCTGGAGTATACAGGCAGATCTCAACTCCCCCCTAAACGCTTCTTCCTTCCAGAGAAGGAAGTACTATTCACCTATGAGATAACTACCGAAGGAATCCTCATTTACGATAGAAGCGAGGAGTTGGAGGGATTGAAAAGAATTTTCATAGGCATTAGACCATGTGATATTCATAGTCTAAAGATCCTAGACAAGATATTTTTCGGAAAATTTCATGATCCCTACTATGGACTACGCAGGAAAAACACTCTTATACTAGGATTAACATGTAATGAAGCTTTAGAATACTGCTTTTGCGCTTACATGGGAAGTGGACCCAGTATAGAGAATGGATTCGATCTCCTACTGACCGATCTAGGTGATCATTACTTGGTGGAGATAGGAAGTGATAAGGGTAAGAAGCTAGTATATCATAACATAGATCTCTTTAGAAGTGCTTCATTCGAGGATCTAAAAGAGAGAAGGAGAATACTATCACAAGTCGAATCTGATATAAAAAAGGAGCCATTTCCTGATCTCAATAGGTTGTATGAAGCATTACTCAAGAACTTTAGAGCGGATATGTGGAATAAGTATGGTGAAGTCTGTTTAGCCTGTGGTAAGTGTAACTTTGTCTGTCCTACTTGTGTATGCTTTGACGTACATGACGATCCCAATCTAGATCTAAAGAGTGGAAAGAGGGTAAGAGTCTGGGATTCCTGTCACTTTATCAGTTTCACTAGAGTCGCTGGAGGTCTAGTGTTCAGAAAAGAGAGACCATCGAGAGTTAAACAGAGAGTGTACCATAAGTACTGCTACTCTGTAGATGAGATAGGGATGTTCTCCTGTGTAGGATGCGGACGTTGTATAGAAACATGTCCTGTTAACATAAATATTATGAAGATAGCTAGAGAGGTGACAAGTCTATGAGTAATCCATACATTCCCAGTATAGCAATAATCCAGGAAGTTCGAGAGGAGACACCAGATATTAGAACTTTCAGATTGAAGCTCAAGGAAGGAGAGTTCACATTCACCCCTGGACAGTTCATCGAACTCTCTGTTTTCGGCTATGGAGAGGCCCCGTTCTCGGTAACTTCCTCTCCTCTAGATAGGGAGTTCTTTGAGATTACTGTGAGAAAGATGGGAATCCTAACCTCTGCACTATTTAAGCTAGGAGAAGGAGCTATGGTGGGAGTTAGAGGCCCCTTCGGAAGAGGTTGGCCCATAGAGGAGATGAAGGGAATGAATGTACTTATGATAGGAGGAGGAATAGGTATAGCACCACTTAAGCCTGTGATTGAATATATACTAGCTAATCGCAAGGAGTATGGAGAAGTTATATTGTTATATGGTGCTAGAACCCCCTCTGATATAGTCTATAAAAGGGAGTTAGAGGAGTGGAAGAATACTATAGATGTACACCTCACTGTGGATAGAGGGGATGAGAAATGGAAGGGGAGGGTAGGAGTAGTGACAGTACTCTTTGATGAGATAGAAGTAGATCCTAAAGAGACCTATTCGATACAATGTGGGCCTCCTATAATGATGCACTTCGTCACAAAAAAGCTAGTGGAACTGGGATTTGGTGGAGATAGAATATTCCTATCTCTTGAGAGATTAATGAAATGCGGAATGGGCTTCTGCGGACACTGTACAGTGAGTGGTAGATATGTATGTAAAGAAGGCCCAGTATTCAGTTACAGTGAGATTAAAAACTTTATAGAAACCGCTATATAGGTGATGCGTATGGGAGAAGAGAAAGTAAGAGTAGGAATTTACAGTCTATCATCCTGTGAGGGATGTCTAGTACAACTACTGAATCTGGAGGACATAATACTGGAGATCTTCGAGAACATAAATGTAGTCTCCTGTAGACTACTGGGAGTGGAAGGAGTGAAGAAAGCAGATGTAGCAATAATTGAAGGTGCGGTAATGTCAAAGGAGGAAGAGGAAAGACTGAAAGAGATTAGAGTAAATAGTGAGATCCTAGTAGCCTTCGGAGATTGTGCATGCCACGGAGGTAGATTTATAGTAAAGGACTTTGGACTCGAGGAAGCGGATGTGAAAGTACCGAGAATAGGGAAATATATAGCATATCCACTAGATAAGTTTGTAAAAGTCGACTACTATGTGTATGGATGTCCAGTAGATAAAGAGGAAGTCCTCTCTCTCTTTAAGGACATAATCTTAGGTAAAGAACACAGACCTAAACCGTATAATGTATGCGCTGAGTGTATATTAAGAGAAAATCTATGTCTACTGGACTTTGGTATACCATGTGTAGGACCTATAACTAGAGGAGGGTGTGGAGCAGTATGTCCCTCCTCAGGTAGGGAATGCATAGGGTGTAGAGGGCTAGCTGAAGATGCTAACATAAGTTCACTAATACGTACGATGAAAGAAAGAGGTATTAAGATACCTAAATACCTACAGATCCTGCAGGAGCGTGTATGAGTATGGAGATATTAAGTCTTGAGCATATTACAAGAATAGAGGGACATTTAAACTTCACAGTAACTATAGAGAATGGAATAGTTAGAGCCAGAGCAGAGGCCCTTGAGGGTACTAGACTATTAGAGAGAGTATTTATAGGAAGAGAATACTGGGAGATTCCAGATATAGCCTCTAGGATGTGTGGTGTATGCCAGGCTATACATCGATTAACTGCTGTCCAGGCTATAGAAAATGCTTTCGATATACTCCTACCCGAAGAGCTAGAAAGGCTAAGAAGGCTAGTAGCTGTAGGAGGTCACCTACAGAGTCATATAGTCCACCTATTCATATTTGTCCTACCCGATTACATGGAATCCAATAGTATATTAGAGATAGCATCCAGGAATAGAAGACTGATAAGAAATGCCCTTAGAATGAAGAAAATAGCAAATAGTATAACAGAAATGATAGGAGGTAGAGCAGTTCATCCACTCACACCAGTAGTAGGTGGATTGTCTAAACTCCCCACTAGACGTGTGCTAGAATTGGCTTTAGACTTGGCTAAGGAATTCATGAGATTAGCTAAAGAGACTCTCAGACCAATACTTTCACTAGAACTCCCCGAGTTCGAGAGGAAGACTAATTATCTATCACTATATAATGGAAAGGAATACCCCCTGCTTAGAGGATCTATAAGGATATTTGGTAAAGAGGAGTTTAAACCTGAAGACTACGAAAAGTATATAGAGCCTATTACTGAGGATTATTCTACAGCTAGACATTATGTTCTAAGGAGTAGTGGTAAGGACTACGCCGTAGGAGCTCTCTCCAGAGTTAACATCAATCATAGTCTACTATCGGACTCTGCTATGGAAGTGATAAAGGAGTTTAGCCTTAAATATCCTAGTTACTCGCCCTTTGAGAATAATAAAGCACAGGCTGTAGAGATAATACACTTTGCTGAGGATATGGTAAATACTCTTGAGGATCTTATACACAGACCCCCAAGATTTGAGAAAATAGATTTTAAAGTCAAAGAAGGAGAGGGAGTAGCCGCTACAGAGGCACCACGAGGCCTATTGATCCATCACTATAAAATTAATAAGGAGGGAATTATAGAGAGAGCAAATATAATCACACCCACAGCTCAAAACTACAAAAGTATGGAGGCCGATGCAGTAGCTTACACTACTAAGCTACTCTCTGAGGGAACAGATAATATTAAAAGGGAGCTGGAGAGACTGATCAGGGCATATGATCCTTGCGTCTCCTGCTCAGCGCGATTTCTCAGGGAGCACGCTCCTATTCTGAGATAACATTTTAAAGATGCCATTTAGATCCTTTATTTGAATGATGAGAACCCGGCAAGGATGATTAGATGAATTGTTCAGCGTCGGCTGATGTACTATATCTTTCTAACTTAAATGCCTTTCTAAAAGAGTACCTTAAGATACGATAAAAAATCAAGAGCTTCTAAAGCCTACTAGAGCTCGAAAGTAGAGAGGAGCTTTAGCCTAGACGAGCTAGTATTTTATTGATATAGTCTAGTGATCTTCTAATACCCATTATCGGACTCTCAGGCTCTGGCTCATATTCTATGACTATGACCGGTCTATGTAGCAATCCCTTTTCTTGAAGCCTTGAGAAGAAGGATTCGAAATCGAGTACACCACATCCAATCACTACATCCTCTCCTTTCTCATTAATATCCTTTAAATGCACTCCATAGATTCTACTACCCATTCTCTCGATAGCGTTTAATATGTCCTCCCCTGCTCTTGATAAATGTCCTGTATCGAGACACATACCTATTAGATCTGAATGTCCTTCAATGACTCTTAACACATCTCCTGTGGTAGCATACCTATGTCCGGGCCCGTGGTTATGAATAGCGACCGCAATACCGTATTCCTCAACTAGCTTATCCAGTAGATCTATACTCTCTGGATCTGGATCCGCTGTTAACACCTCTATACCTACTTTTTGAGCGAACTTAAACAGGTTATTCAATAATTTTTCATCTCTTGGCATATGATTTACTCCATGT
>Ga0209410_1001404_pt1 | contig 11645 bp, 10 predicted proteins | sample Mar14436cmmetaG_FD_184135 | JGI IMG/M metagenome (GOLD analysis project Ga0209410, IMG submission 184135) | Marine hydrothermal vent microbial communities from Guaymas Basin, Gulf of California to study Microbial Dark Matter (Phase II) - Marker... ... | reverse complement strand
CATAATAACCTGTCCTTATGTACGCTATTCAAACTGGAACCTGGGGTTCCTAAAGTTAGTCTACTGTGGGTTTTTTAGCAAATTGAGGTGGATCTGATGGAAGCTAATAAAAAAATAGTTGCTGCGATTTCTGCGGCTGTCTTTCAGTACATACGTGCGGAAGAAGAAGCGCTTTTGGAAGTGCCCCCCGAGGTAGAGGCTCTACCTGCGCAACCTGTGGCCATGCCCAGTGTCTGGAGTTTAACGGGGAGGCAGGGAATGATGAACATGAGGAGATTGATGCAGTTCAGGTCTATAAGGAAGCTGTAAAAGCTTGTGGTCTATTTATGAAACATCTGTATGCCCAGTAACATTGTTGGGATTCAGGTAATGTGGAGGTTGCTAAAAACGGATATTAAGGAGAGACAAAATGGAAGCTGAAAAGCATGGTGCATTAACTGCAGGATTGTGTGATGAACCTGTAAAGGTTACGAATCCGGTTAAGATTCAAGATTTGACGTTCCGTGATGGTCACCAGTCCCTGTTTGCTACCAGGGGACGTACCGAGGACATGATTCCCATTGCGGAAGATATGGATAAGGTTGGATTCTACTCCATGGAAGTCTGGGGTGGTGCCACGTTTGATACGATGCACAGATTTCTGGCGGAAGATCCGTGGGAACGCCCTAAGGTGCTGAAAAAGTACATCAAAAATACTCCCTTTTCAATGCTCCTGAGGGGCCAAAATTTGGTCGGATATCGTAATTACCCCGATGACGTTGTTGAAGCCTTCGTGGAGCAGGCTTGTGAGTATATCGATATATTCCGAGTTTTTGATGCCCTTAACGATTTCCGAAATTTTGAAACCGCTGTTAAAATCATAAAAAAGAACAACAGGCATTTCCAGGGAACAATATGCTATTCTCTCACTCAACCGCGAATGGGCGGGGATGTTTTTAACCTGGATTACTACTTGAAAAAGGCAAAGGATCTGGTTGACATGGGTGCAGATACAATCTGCATCAAAGATATGGCTGGGCTTCTGGCTCCGTATGATGCCTACATATTAATTAAAGCTCTCAAAGAAGAAATCGATACACCAATTCATATCCACAGCCATTTTACTTCCGGTATGGCTGATATGACGTTACTCAAGGCAATTGAAGCAGGAGTTGATATAGTGGATACGTGTCTCGCTCCATGGGCCTACCGCACATCGCATCCAGCAGTAGAACCACTTGTTGTGACTCTAATGGGTACGGACAGAGACCCGGGCTTCGACCTTAAGTTGCTAACCCAGTTGAGCGAATACATAGAAAAGATTTCAGCCAAATATAAGCACCTGCTGGATCCTAAGATGTCCGTAATCGATACCAACGTGTTGTTACATCAAACGCCTGGTGGAATGCTTTCCAATCTGGTCAATCAGTTGAGGGAAATGGATGCGCTGGATAAGATTGACGAAGTTTTTGAAATGCTTCCCAAGGTCAGGAAAGATCTGGGACAGGTTCCACTGGTTACACCAACCAGTCAGATTGTCGGGATTCAGACGGTGAATAACGTACTCTTTGATACTCCGGAAGAGTCTTACAAGATGATCACCGCGCAGGTAAAGGACCTATGCTACGGACTGTATGGTAAAACACCGGCACCTATTAACCCTGAGGTTCAGAAAAAAGCGCTCAAAGGCTACCCCAGGGGTGAAACTCCGATAACCTGTAGACCTGCGGATATCCTCGAGCCTGAGCTGGAAAAAGCGAAAGAAGAAAGCGAAGGTCTTGCCAAGGATATTAAAGATGTGTTGATAGTGGCCTTGTATCCCACCACCGGGAAGAGATTTTTGCGCTGGAAGTACGGTCTTGAGGAGATCCCGGATGAGGTAAAACCCAGGACCATGGAAGACGTAAAGAAGGAAGAGGAGATTATTCGAAAAGCAAAGGAGGGACTCTTAGTGGAAAAACCGAAGAAAGAAGCGCCACCTAAAGGGCCAGGGATTAGGACATTTAATGTTTTCGTTGATGGCGAATATTTTGAGGTAGAAGTGGAAGAAGTAGGAGGAGCTCCTGTTGTAACAAGAGTGGCACCGGCAGCGCAGCCTCAGCCGCCTGTGCTTCCTCAAGCACCGCCACCACCAAGTGTGACGGCTCCGCCGCCACCTCCGCCAGTTACTGCACCTCCTCCACCTGCTGCTGCACCCGCACCAACTGCCGCACCAGCTCCAGCAGCTCCAGCAGCGCCAGCACCGGCACCAGCTGCTGCACCGGCGGTAAGTGAAGGGGGGACTCCCGTGGAAGCACCTATGCCTGGGATGATCATCAGGTACGAGGTTAACGAAGGTGACCAGGTTAACGAAGGTGATGTACTGGTAATTTTGGAAGCAATGAAAATGGAAAACTCTATTACTGCTCCGGTCTCGGGTACCGTTAAGAAAATAAACTTCTCCGGTGGTGATTCGGTCAAGAAGGGTGATGTTTTGCTAGTTATCGGATAAGATGGTTTTGATTGCTGACGTTCACAATGGATTAGCTTTTTGAAAAGGAGTTTGAGATGGCTTTCAAAAGAAATAAGATAACCATAGTAGGAGCAGGTTTTGTTGGTGCTACAGCTGCTCACTGGGCTGCCATTAAGGAACTGGGGGATATTTGTCTCATAGACATTATTGAAGGTATGCCCCAGGGAAAAGCTCTTGATCTGGCAGAAGCAGCCCCTGTAGAAGGATATAATTGCGAGATTATTGGAACCAATAATTATGAAGACACCAAAGATTCGGACATAGTGATAATAACAGCTGGGTTGCCAAGAAAACCCGGAATGAGCAGGGATGATCTTCTGGAAAAGAATACTGCCATTGTTAAAGCTGTGACGGAGCAGATCGCCGAGTATTCGCCAAATGCTATACTGATAGTTGTTTCGAATCCACTTGATGCCATGGTTTACGTTGCTCACAAAGTAAGCGGGTTCCCAACCAACAAAGTGCTTGGAATGGCAGGAGTTCTTGACGCTGCGCGTTTCAGAACTTTCATAGCCATGGAACTTGATGTATCAGTTGAAGATGTAAATGCTTTTGTTCTTGGTGGACATGGGGACAGCATGGTCCCATTGCCTCGTTATTCAACTGTGGCGGGGATTCCTCTTCCAGATCTTCTACCACCGGATAAAATTGAAGCTCTCGTGGATAGAACGAGAAAAGGCGGTGGTGAGATAGTTAGCCTGCTTAAAACGGGAAGTGCATTTTTTGCTCCCTCCGCATCCGTTATTGCCATGGCTGAATCCATTTTGAAAGATCAGAAGCGTATATTTCCGTGTGCTGCCTACTGCGATAAGGAATATGATGTTGGAGGTTATTTTGTGGGAGTACCAGTTAAACTTGGCGGGAATGGAGTGGAGCAGGTGATCGAGATTAAGCTTACCCCTGAGGAGAAAGAAGCGTTTGATAAGTCTGTGGAAGCAGTTCGTCAGCTTGTTAAAAAGATCAATGTTTAGTGAATAGCGATAGTTTTTTGTGTTGATTGATTATTGATTATGAAAGGGCAATGCAATTGCATTGCCCTTTTAGCATGTTTAATTGCTTTTTAGCCACGCCAGGATATCAGTAATAAAATCTTCAATGTCGCCAAGGTTGTTCTTGAAAATTCCGTAGACAATTGAGTCATCTGTCTTTTCGTAATGGTGAACTAAAACGTTCCTGAACGATGCAATTTTTTCAAGTTTTGGCAACTTTTCTCTTGCAATTACTTGATTTTCCACCAACACTTTGAATACATCCCTGTAGCTACCTGGCTCGCGAAATCCTTCATCGGCGATAATATGTTGCCCAATGTCGATCATGGTTTCTATACTGATTTGCAATAACCGCTCAACGAATCTTTTTGACCGATTATCTGTAATATATTTCTCCCAGTTTATGTCCGTTGCACAGTAAAGTTCCTTCAAGTAGCCCTTTAAAGAAACTACCTTCCTCTCTACAATTTCGTGTTTAACCATCCTCTAACCCATGCTGTTGATAAAGTTTTTTCATATAGATCCTGTGCAGGTGGAGATAGTCTTCATACATTTTTCTTGAACGTAGAATCCATTTCTTGGTTAATTCAGGGTCGATTTCATAAATAATCTTTCCATCCGTGCGAACTTGGTGCTTCAAGACTTCACTGGCATCATTCAGGATGACGAGATCAACGTCTTTGTCAAGTGCTCTCTCAAGTTCAACTTTCAACTCCAGGTAATCCGGTCTGTTTTCGCAGTCTTCTCGTAACAAAACAGCGACGTCAATATCGCTCCCGCAGCGTGCTTTTCCTTTTGCCTCTGACCCAAAAAGGTATGCGGTGTTAATCTGTGGATACTTCTTGAATATTCTTGAAATCTTGGCCTTGATCTTATTCATTTTCATCACTTATTGCGTATTCATTTAGAGAGCGGATGAATAATGATTTAGGTCACAATTGTGCTGTTCGATAAGAGCGATTGTAGATATTTTTAAATATAGAATTCATTCGAGAAAACATCAACCGATAATGCATGCAATAATGCACGCGGGATGTAAGCGGTTCAGGTATCGAGTGGTCCGCAATATACTCATCATGTTTTTTGATCTGCGGCGATTGAAAATATTTGCCAATTATTTTAACTTAACTGTTCATATCTAATGGTTGACCAGGTAAAATACGTCTATAAATCGCTTCGGTGGAAAAATAGTCATGAAAAAGCAGAAAGCTATCTTGATGGAAAAAGTACAACTTAAGAACGGTTTAACCCTAGAATTCTGGGACGAATCCAAACATCTGGTAGGTGACAGATGGTACGTTGGTGTTAGAGCCATGGTGGCAATAGCAATACCTGACGAAACACCGGATGGTTTTGTAGAAGATCACCTCCAGGTACTGAGAAATAAACTGGGAGATAAAGTATATTTTCAACTTCTTGAGGAGCGGAATTTTATTCCCGAGGAAGAGGTTGAAGAGCTGAAAAAAAGACTCCGAGACGTTTTCCTGAAAAACTCGCTGACATATCTTTCTCACCCGGATTTTTCCAGAAGGTTCCTGTTGGTAAAATCAGAAGAAGCATACAAGAAGAAACTTATGGGGCCGGAATACCTGGAGAAGTTCCTGGAAGATTTGAAAGGACCACCTTCGAATCAAGGGCAGGCTTAAATCCGGCACACCGAAAATAGTAAAATTATCTGTATCTATCTGATTTTCCTTATTTCTTTCTCGGGCGTGTTGCAAAGGGTCTATCTATCTGGTATGGTTAACATAACAGAGGTGAAAGGTTCTGATCAGTCTGAGATGTCCCCTGAGGATGCTTTTGAAGTCTGGTCAGGTATGATTTCTCTTAAGGAACCTTTGATAAATACGAGGAATTGCTCGGTCGGGATAAGATAAGCGTAAAGTAGAAGCATATTACCTCTCTCGTTATTCCGGCCGAAGCGAAGCGGAGAGCCGGAATCTAGAGATTCTTGTCTGGATGCCGGATCAATGCCTGTCCCTGACTTGATCAGGGATCCGGCATGACAGATTTGGAATCTAGTCTAATTAATCAGAGATTCTTTAAAATTAGTAGGAGCAATTATGAAAAAAATAGTATTACTTTTTACGTTTCTTTTGGTCGTTTCAGGGTGTTACGTACAGTCTCTGAATGTTTTCTACACGAAAGACTTGGTAGTTTCGGCACCTGAAATCCTGGGAGAATGGGATTCGGTTATTCAGCTTGGCAAGGATGTCAGGGGTATGAAAGTCCGTCCCTGGAAGTTTGGCGAGAATACCATTGAGACGTATGATGGTGAGAACAAGTTTGGTGAACTCGAAGTGGTATATTTTAAAGTTGGGGAAGATCTTTTTATGGATTTTACCGCTGGAAGGATGACCGAAGATAAACATTACTACCCGAATATCTACTGGGCTGCAGGGGTGTTGCCATGTCATTCTTTGTGCCGCGTAGATATCAAAGGAAACGGATTGATCATAACTCCTCTGGATTATGACTGGTTTGTCGAAAAAATAGAAAAGAATCAGCTTCCTCTAAGATACATTAAGCCAAATTATAGCAGTAGTAATTACGTTTTTATTGCCGATTCAAGTGAGTGGATAAAATTTTTGAAAAAGTATAGTCGTGATACCAGTGTGTTTAATCCCAAACGCAGATTTGTCTTTAAAAGAAAGGGTATTTGAGTTACGGATTTTAGAAACGTGATTCAGAAATACCCATCTAGAGACCCTAATACAGCACAAGATATTGACATAACTAACATTCTTTGGTAGACGAAATTAATTTGAACCTCCCTTATGATTATTAACAGTTAATAAGCAAACAGAGGTACCTTTGGACGAGCGAGAGGTTATAAAGAGAATTGCCCGGAAGGCTAAGGATATCATGATTGATATTTACACGGAAGAGTGGAAGTGTGAGAAAGAGTTTGTGGGGACTCTAGATTAACCAGGTAAATTATAGGGATGATAGTGCAAGAATTTTTCTGTAATCTTCTATAAATATTTCCAAAAGTCTCTCTGACTCTTTTCTTGATGGTGCATTAAAAATAGCCCTGATTCTTGAAGCTACCTTTTTTCTTATACCCTGAGTAGGAAAATAACTCTGCGCATTTTGTTGCAGATGAAACTGATCCGCCAGAGGTGGACCATGGTATGCTGGGAAAAACTGCTCCAAGTGCCGTTTTTAGTCCTTCGTGTACGTCACTTATAACCAACTTAACTCCATGGGGGGCCTCTTGATGTGAGACTCTTGAAGAAATTTCGCCAGTGTACCTCATTTTCTGAAAGCTCAACTGACATTCCCAATACTTCCCTTTTACCATCTGCTCTGACCCCGACTGCAATCAAAACTGCGCAATTTTATCGAGCAGTAGCTCTGACTAATACTTTCTCGTCTTCTCTTACTTTTTCGTACCTGGCATCAAGTATTAAATAGGGATATTCTCCTAATTGACGATTTCGCCCCTGCGATACGTGGCTTCGCCACTACTTGGGACGGCGCACTCATCTAATATTTCATCCAATTCTGCTGCCACCCTACTCACTTGAGAACTACTCACATTGAACCCACACAATTCCTCCGTTCCCTGATCAAGTCAGGGACACATATAGTTGCTACTTTAGGAGTTGAAATACCATGAATATACATCTCTGCTACCGCTAACTTCAATACTCGCTCCGACCGTAATCCTTTCTCTAAACTCCTAGGATAAAATTCCGCTCCTTTCGTATGGTAGCACCCCCAAGATAATTGTCTCTCTCCATTCCATCGTCAAATTAATCAGTAACCGTATTGCCTATGCTTTCCCATCGAGGTCATCCTCGGTAACCAGTTCCAATATCTCGTTCAATATGTTATTATTATCACAAGTCATTGCTCTTCCTTTCTATTTTTTCTTAGGCATCAGAAAGGATAAGCTGTGACCTGCTTTTTTTCTACCAAAATTAATTTTAGAGAAAGAATGTTACACTACTCTCAATTTGCGAGTGAGAGATTTAGTGAAACAAACTACTAGCATTTGTTTCAGTAATCGTGTATAAGGCACATAGGAGTATTCTAAGAATATAACATACATCAACATTACTACTTCAAATGGAAAAGGAGGTCATGATGAAGCGGAAGGCAACGTATCGGTTAGTGGTAACTCGAAGGGAAATGCTCTATGTTCACGATGAATTCGATCACACGCTCATGTTGGTAGAAATGGAAGGGGAACCTATTGAGTATCAGGTAGGTATTGCTGGGAAATTTGTATCTCGCCGAAGCGTAACATTTCACGATCGCGTCCGTGGTACGGGTTCCATGCAGGGCTATGCGGTAACCACTTTTGAGGAAGGTTCCATTTTCAGTTCCTTTAAAGGACATCGGGATGCGGAGACCAAGATAACAAAAGGAACATGGGAAATATACAAAGGGATCGGTAAACTGGCCAGTATAAAGGGAAGTGGCGAGTTTACAGTAAAGCCCGGGGATAAACCAAGAGAATTTATCCTTGAGATCGATGGAGAATACGAACTTTAGAATGCGTGACTTCTTTCGTAAGTCAGTTTGCTTTGAATGAAACACTGGAATAGGGTAAGTGTGTGTTCATGCTTACCCTATTTGATTCCGTAATTGGTATATACTGTTAACGTTCAGAACTACATTCCTGGATTTCATCGATTAGTTTGAGTGTTTTTGAATACCAGTAATCTGTGGAAATACTTGAATACCTGTTTTTTGCCTGTTCTAAGTAAAGTAGAGCCTTTTCATTCATTCCAAGATTCTTGAAATTTTCCCCCAAAAAAGATATTCGCGTGCACTGAAAGGTATTATTCCAAGATTGTTTAGTATATCTATGCCGTCTAAAATCAACTTTTCACCTTTTTCCAGATCTGAGGGCTTCCTGGTGCCAAACCGAATACGGCCTTTAAATGTCATTGAAACCCCTTCCACCCATTTTTCACCCAGTTCCCTAGAAAGATCTAAAGCTCGGTTAATACTGCTGTTTGCTTTTCGCATTTTATTTGAATCGTAGTAAACCAGACTCAAAAACCAAAAATAAGTGCTTATGTGGTAAGGGATGCCGGCCTCTTCTTGAATTTCGAGGCCTTTTTCAATGTATTTTTCCGCCTTTTTAAGATCTTTAAGATAATAGTACCCCATGCCCAGACCGGCCCAAGCGAGCCCCAGGAGAATGATTATTTCGGCTTCATCCAGGTATTTTATACTTTTTTCAAAATGTTCGATGGCGTGTTTGCCGTCACCTTCTATTACATAGAGATAACCGTACAGGCATTCTACAAGTCCAAGGCTGTATATGTTGTTCATTGAAGCTGCAAACCGGAGACCTTTTTCAAATTGTTTTTTGCCTTCTTCAAACTTGCCCAAAAAGGCAAGGCTGTAGCCATAAAATGCGAAAAACGTTGAATAAATGTTGTATCCCCTATCAAAGGTTTCTTCGGTTTTCTTGGTATCCTCTAGCATCAAAATCATCTTGGGTGCAATATCCACAACCTTTTTAAAGTCTCCTGTTCTTACAAAGTTACTGCACAGGTCAAAACCAGTGGGTGCGGATATATCTGGATCTCTCAAGGCAAATGCTTTCTCGAAGCTGGTTTCCGTGTATTGCATTCCCAGGTAAGGATCACCTTTAACGGAGTAGTATAGCCCTATGATGCTGTACAATATTGATAGACTTTTTTCTTCTCCTAGTTCTTCCGAAATTTTTTCGGCTTTTCTCAGAATTTCGATTGAATCTTCCGGAAACCCCAGGGATATCATTGGTGAGGCTGCCTGGAGCGTAATCCTAACCAATTCTTCTTTACTTTGAGGTAGGTTGCTATCCAAAAAAGTTATTGCTTTCCTGTAGAATTTGAAGGCTTCCCAGAGTGAGTGACTTCTAAGTGCTTTATTGCCTGCAAGCTTCAGATACTCAATGGCTTTTGCTTTGTTGCCGCTTTCTGAGTAATGATGGGCAAGCATTTCGTAAAACTCCTCCAACCTATCTCCGTAGATTTCCTCAATAGCCTGCCCAATTTTTTCGTGGATTTCTTTTCTTTTTTTTACCAGGAGGCTTTCGTAGGCAACTTCTTGAATTAGCGCATGCTTGAAGATGTATTCTAGTTCAGGGAAAAGACGTTTTTCGTATATGAATTCGGATTTTTGAAGGTATAGGAGATATGATTTTAGTTCATCTCTCATACCTGTTATTTTTTCGAGAACTCTGAAAACAAAATCTCTTCCGATAACTGAGGCCATTTGTATGGTCCTTTTCAGATTATCCTCGAGCCGGTCTATCCGGGACGCAATGATCCCCTGTATGGTATCGGGGATGTTGAACAGAGATTTGTTTTTTTCTAGAAGAAATCTGTTCGCTTGCTTGACTATTGATCCGTCTTCCAAAAGTGTGTGGGTGAATTCTTCGATGAAAAGAGGATTTCCACCTGTTTTACTTAAAATGAATCCAACCAGTTCCGGATCAATCTCTCCGTCTCCAAGAATGGATTCTATGAGTTTGAGGCTACTTACCGAAGACAGATCATCAACTTTGATTCTTGTAACGAAGGTTTGATTTTTAGATTCGAACATATAGCCAGGGCGGTGAAGAAGAAGGAGAAAAATTCTGTTTTTTGGGATCCAATCCATTAAATACTTCAGAAGTTCCTCTGAAGTCTTATCGATCCAATGCAGGTCTTCCACAACGATCACCAAGGTTATCTTTTTGCTAACTGCTCCCAGAAGATCTTTTACAGCTTCGAAGATTCTCTTTCGTCTGTCCCGTGGCTTTATCTGTTTGAAATCGCTGCTGTCTATACCCAGAGAAAACATCTCGTAGATTGCCGGCAGGATCTTTTCCGCGTTGAAATCCAGATTGCTGACATAATCCTTGATTTTCAGGTATATTACATTCCTGTTTTCTCCATCTTTAATTTTGAAAAGCGTTCTTAATATATCCAAAATTGGCAGGTAGGCCATGGATGAACCATAGGGTAAACAACGTCCTTCTAGGTAGAGGTAGTCACCACGTGGAAGGGATTGTCTGAATTCAAATACAAGCCGGGATTTACCGACTCCTACATTACCCACAATTGCTGCTATCTGTCCCCGGGAATTACACGCTTTTTTAAAAAGGTTACCAAGCGTTTGTAGCTCTGCTTCTCTACCCGTAAATTGAGAAAGTCCCTTGGCTAGTGAAACATCGAGCCTTGTGAGGGCCTTTCCGGGGCTCAAGAGTCTGTAAACTTCCGTGGGTTCCGTTTTACCCTTGAAATTTATCAGACCAATGGACTCAAACTCGAAATAATCAGAAGCAATTCTATAAGTGTTTTCGGTAACCAGGATCTGTCCTGGTTTTGCAGCTTCTTCTACCCTTGCTGCCAGATTTGTGGTGTCTCCCAGTGCGGTATAATCCATGCGAAGATCATCCCCTATTGTTCCGACAATAACGAGACCACTATTCAGGCCAATTCTCATCCTGAAATCCAGGCCATATTGTTTCTTGATCTGTTTACTGAAGTTTTTGAGTGCTCTTTGTATTGACAGAGCAGCAAAGCATGCCCTCTGGGCGTGATCTTCATGAGCAAGGGGGGCTCCAAAAAGGGCCATGATTCCGTCCCCGGTAAATTGATTTATGGTGCCTTCGAACCTGTGTACTTCTTCAAGCAACAGACGAAAACAGGAATCCATGACCTGGTGAACTTCTTCGGGATCAAGCTTTTCGGAAAAAGATGTATAATTTGCAACATCAGCAAAAAGAACGGTCACAAGTTTTCTTTCGCCTTCAATGGCACTCCTGTTAACAAGAATCTTTTCAATCAGGTGAGGCGGGGTATAGGAATGGGGCTTGGAGTAGTCCAGTGTGGACTTAATGTATTTGATGTCTTTCAACCTGGTACCACAATACCCACAGAATTTCCTTCCTCCGGGAACCTTACCTCCGCAGTTTGGGCATGTAAGTTCCAGTTTGTTGCCACATTCTTCGCAGAATGATACGCCATTGCGATTTTCAAATTGGCAAGCGGGGCATTTCAATTTTATCCCTCAGCTTTAAGTATAAATTAAAAACAGGTGGTCAAAAACATCAAGTTTGTATCCCGTAACTTCTCAAATTTGCAACTAACTCTGCGAGGTTACGGACGATCACGTCAGCTCCAGCTTCCCTCAAATCTCTTTCTGTTGAAACACCGGTAAGCACGCCAACA